>ERZ837910.6218-NODE-6218-length-10002-cov-3.003720_pt1 | contig 10002 bp, 8 predicted proteins | sample MGYA00519940_ERZ837910 | MGnify/ENA primary metagenome ERZ837910 (study PRJEB31850, sample SAMEA3708825) | human gut metagenome | biome: human gut; feature: human-associated habitat; material: faeces | place: China | collected 2014 ... | reverse complement strand
GTGCGTCCGGGTCTGGAGTGCCCGCCACAAGCGCTTGATGATAAGGTGTGGACATGGCAGGAACAATTGGACAATGACGTTTGGTATGTCGAAAATATTTCTCTTAGGACCGACTGTCGCATGATAGTAAATCTTTTTAGGTTTGCTTTGGACCGAAAAAGTGCGAATGCCAGAGCACTATCAAAAAGGGGTACCTTTATGGGATACTCGCTCGACGGAATTGCTATCAATCTTGATCAGGTTGAGCAGCGCTATATTGATGATGCTGAGTCAATCGGGCAGGATTTCACACAAATCGTGTCTTCTAGTGATAAATAATGAGAGGGTTATTTTAAAATGTAATGGCTATTTGGTAGCGCGATGCATAAATTTCGCCATTTCCAGTAGCAGCTCTTCATATGATTTCAACCTACAAAGTTTTGAGAGACCGCAGTAAATTGCGACGAAAACTATTGATTGAAGCAGAATCTGAAGAATGTTGTTGAGAGCTAAAAATGTGAGGAAATGTGAGACCAATCCTGCAATGACGGCTATAAGCACAATTGGGCCAATCTGTTTGAGCTGTTCCGTCCTGCTTATTCCAATAACTCTTTTTGCGGGATTCATGTCTATTACTGCAATGCAAAAATAGTTTAAAAGGCATGTCGATAAAGCGACTGCATAGATATCTTTTGTGAAATAGGCGACTCCTGAAATAATGAATATCCCCAGCGTGACTTTAATCACTTGAAGCTTTAGATACAGATTTGAGAGACCTAACGCCATATATGCACGCAGGTTCACAATCTGCGGCATTATCAACACATATCCGATGCATCCTAGCTGGAAAACCGGGACACTGGGAATCCATTTTTCGGATAGCAATAGGACCAATAAGGGTTCAGCAATAAGTGCAAGAAGCACGCATAGAGGAATTACGACATATGATCCAACTCGCAATGTGACCAAGAATACTTGCTTAAACTTATCGTTATCGTTTTTGCAGAGTGACAAAACGGGAAACATGACATTCTGTATAGCATTTGTTACAACACCCATACCTGCGTTTGGCCACTTGCGTCCTTGGCTGTAATATCCCAGTTGTGCAGGATTACACACCTTGCCAATTATTAATTCTGAGATTCCTGTATAAAAAACACCCAGAATTACTGTTGTGCATACTTTCCATCCGTATCCTAGCAGTTCTCTGGCACGAACTCTCGAAAAATAAAAGCTAGGACGCCAAGGCACTTTGATAAACATGACGAGACATGCAATAGCCTGTTGAATCAAGGCCTGAGCGACAAGAGCCCAGAGCCCCATTCCCCACACAGCCATCGCAACGCCAACGCAGCCTGAAATTACAACTGAAGATATGTTCGATAGAAAAATGGAACGAAAACTCATTTCTCTTTGCAAGATTGAACGCTGTATGGAATTGAATGAGCTCAGGAAGACGGAGAGTGCGAGAATGCGCAGTGACAGCACCAGATCAGTCATTTCGTACACGTTTGCGATAAAGGGCGAGCAGAGGAAAATGATTATGTACAGAATTGCTGCCAGACTGATGCTCAACCAAAAAGCTGTTGTGCAATCATCCCTATTCACTTCATCGCTTTGTATCAGGCTTGATCCAAGACCGCCCTGAGCAATTGCTGACATAGTTTCAACAACAACAAGCAGAATTGCCATGACGCCAAAAACCTCTGGCGCTAGAAGCCGAGCCAGTATTAACTGGATAACCAGCAAGGCTATCTTTGAGCTCCCTTGTTCGAGAAATGACCAAAGAAGAGAAGTTTTAACCGATTTGTTTTCAGCGCTGAGCATTGTTCATAAGATTTCGACTTGGATATGCTGTTGGACTAAATTGAAGCATGCTGGGTTGGCGTAAGTGAATATGGGAATCGGCTGACATTTCGATGTCCTGTGTATGAAGCAACATGGCTCGTATGTAAATATATATTGTGAAATGCAACACATCAAATTGGCTATGGATCAACAAAAGGAATAACAGTGCTGTAAGCGTGGCGGTTAAAACAGAGGTGCGTTTCCTTTTTCCACGCAAGACGACATATATTATATCGGCGAATATGAGCCCGATATACAAAAGCCCGTATTTTGCAGCCCCATCAAGAAAGAACGAATGGGCATGATCAACAGTCGATCGGCTCAGATGGTATTGCATCTCTGCTCCCGACCCGAAAATCGGAGAGGATGCAACGTATTCTACCGCCTGATTCCATAACCCAGTTCTTCCTGAAAATGTTGAGCTGCGTCCTACAAATTCTAAAAGGGATCCGAATATTCCAGTTTGTTGGGAAACGACGACAGAGAAAAACAGAAAAAAGAATACAACGAGAAAAAAAACGCAGAGACCATATCGGACGGGTTTCCTTTTGGTTGCCCAGAATAAGGTCACGATTGCGGTCAGAGCAAAGAATATGGTCGAGCTTGCGCTATCCACAGCTTGAGCCATGAAGCAGTAGGCAATTGAAATGATAGTGGGAAGAAGCTTCCATACAGGCTTTGTCTTATCTTGAGCCCATATGATGGCGCTTACTACTGCTAACAAACCGTACATGAAAATGCTGTTTTTGCCGCCAAAGAAAAAGGTTCTTGCGTTTACGGGTTGGTCTGGAATGAGTCCTTGTCCGTCTGTGAGTACGATAGAAGCCAGTTCGCATATTGTGTAGAAAAGGAAGAGGTAAAAGGAGGCTCGTGCAAGAACCTGGAATTTGCTTTTGCAGTAGATGGAAAGAAAGCATGCAAGACCGATAAAACAAACCGCATCTCTAACATTACGCAAAACTGCCGATGCTGAAGACATCGCATAAGTCGAGAGGATGAGAACCAAACCTATGGCGACGATACTTGCAAGTGAATAATCGAGCCTGCCGCGAAGGCAAACCCATAGAATTGAAAGCAAGGACACGATAAAAAAACTGATGAGAAACGCTGCATTGATAAACTCGAAATTGGAGTCTGGCAGGTAGGAAAGGCAGAATGGTCTAAATGCTAAGGCGAGCATGACAAAAACTAATGGCAGCTCGGAATGTGCCAGATCGCTCTTTTTGTACGTCATATTCATAGCTTTATTCCGAATCAACATAGTGATTCATAAGTTATTCCGCAATTATCTAGAAGGTCCGAGAGCAGCGTGTGTTTTCTTTTGAGTAATATAGAATCTCGCATACTGAGATTTTCGTATTGCGGTTGATCGGTGATGTCGTCTATAACAACCGTTTTCTTATGGTAATAAGCTTCAGACAAGACTGTGGAGACTATCCCGGCGGCATAGGATGAGTTGTGAAGTGATTCTTCGACAGAACAGCTTGAGGGCAACTCAATTTGATCGTCTCGAAAGTATTTTCTTATTTGCTCGAGATGCGGGTATCGTGGATGAGGCCTTATCGCGAATCTTTTGTTTTGAGTTTCCAGTTTTTGAGCTATTTTCGCCAACGCACAAATCGTCTGCTCGCTCTCCCCGCTGTAATAATAGGTGATAAAGTTTATAGGCTCTTTTTGCGGGAGGTCGTGTTGTTTGGGAACGAATTTCTTGGGTCGGGAAACAGAATAATTATTGCACGCCCACCGCTCTCGTGCGAATAGTGATTCATAGCAGCTGTCCCATATGTAGTATTTTGAAAAGGCGGCAAATCCCTGTATGAGCTGGAACAGATAATCCCCATGCATAAAGGAGATAAGCTGGCGGCTGTCATCTTCATACATTTTTTTCAATATGGGCAGCGCCACGTTTCTTTCGTTTACATAAACGATTGTTGCATGTGGATTATGTTTGATCAGGTAGTCGCTGTGTTTTGAGAGTTCTTTGACGAGCCATAGATGATACTCAAAGCTCAGCGGGTGTTTTATCACGCAACTAATCAGAAGCTTCTTTGCGGGGGTGCATAATGCGCCCGCTCTGAAGGTCTCTCGCGGTTCGTATTTGATGGCTGGATAGGTTTTTGTCAATTCATCGGGAAAAATGTCTTCGTATCCCACATCGCTATCAACCTCAAGTACCGCTTTGTTTTCAATCGGATGTTCCAGCTCCTTGCTTTCCCTAAATAAAACAGGCAGGAAAGGAAAGAGCGCAAGAAGAGATGTAAAGTTGAGTACGAATCGCTTAAAACGAGAAAAATGATATGCCCGGCATAGATACTTTCGATAGGCTAGGGTTGCATAATCCTGCGCGGCGTCAAACTTATCAAGAAATGCTTGCCATTTTTCGACATTAGGCACTCTTTTGGCATTTGTAATATCGTCGATTATAAAATCACGATACTTCTTTTTAAGAAAGCCTGCTATAGACATGTTTCCCCGCTATGTTCATCTTGGTAAAACAACTGTATCAGTATTCGCGCGCTCTATAAAGAAAGGCTCCGCGTTCGCTATGATCTGCCCCTTTTGCGTTCAATTCGTATTCAATGATTGATTGGATTGAATCCTCGATGTTGAAAGAGGGACTCCAATCAAACTGTGTGCGAAATTTATCCGAATCGATTGCGGAAGACACTTGCTGCTCATCTTTTGAAACTGTAATCCTTGTAGATACTCCCGGGATTATCTTTGCGATTCTTTCAGCGAGCGAAGTGAGGGAATAAGACTCATCGGGACCGATGTTGTATACATTCGCCCAATTATGCGGTTCGCTTTCTATGAGGACGGCCAAAGCGAGGGCGGCGTCTCGAACATCGAGATAGCCAAAGAGCTTCCCGCTTTCCGCAATAGCAATGGTTTTGCCAGCAAGTGCGGATGCGATAAACTTATTCAGTACTCGACTGGACAGCTGCGGTCCTATGAGTGATGCCAAGCGGATATTCGTATGCGGTATATGTCTGCAGTTCTTTTCGAGAATCACCTCAGTATGAAATTTTGCAACAGCATAAGGACTCTCAAGCACGAGAGGTGAGTCTTCATTGGCGGGATGTGCTCGCAGCGGATCATATACACTTTGCGAAGATATATTGATTAAACCGCGTACGTTTGCCCATGAAGCTCTCTGGAAAACTGTATCAATATACTCTAATCCAGGTGCGAGCTTGTAAGGATCTGCGTTTCTGGGAAATGCGCAGTTTAGAATTAGATCATCTTTCTTTAGGCTTTCGGTGCCGCTGGCAATGCTTGTCGTTGGGGCGAGTGAGTAGTCCTTTATTCCGTATTTCTCTAGGTTGAGGTTACAGTTTCTTGTAACTGCCAATATATGATGATCAAAACCATGCGCGCCGAGTTCCTTGAACAGCTCGTTTGCCAGGAATCCGTTTGCGCCAGTAACCACAAGACGATCGAACATCCAACATACTCCAAACTGTAACGTTGTCTATTATCAGAAGAGTTTGCTGCAGTTAATTTGAGCCGCTATTGGGAAAGGGCGTGGACTCTGCAAGACTGTGCGAGATTGTCAATCAGCTGTGTATACAAGCTTGTATCGACATCTTGATGCACGGGAATATTCAATATTCTATCAGCAAGTGCTCGGCTCGAGGCATACCTAGGATTGTTTTGAAGTGGTTCAATAAGCGTGTGGTATAAACTCGTGACTCCGTATCCTTGCTTGTTAAGATCAAGATAAACTTGATATCGATTGGAGTTTTGCAGCACGAGAGGATATGTCTGAGGAACAGTGATATCGGCGGTATGTAAGCTCCGAAGAGGAATCCATAAATCAAGGTACTTCTTTGCTAGGGTGTCTACTATTTCGAAGTTGCTCCGGCATTTTGCAGATATGGCTTGAATATCGTATGTAAAAGGATTCTCGTCAGGGAAGGGGCGAGGGCTTCCGGTGTATTTAATCAGGGAGAATTCCTCATTGCATGTTACGAGCATTCCTCCTTGTGAGAAGGGGAACTGCTTGTGCAGAGAAAAAAATGCTGCATCACAGAAGTGTTCAAATCGGGCTTGGTACGTAAAGAAACCGTGCGCATTATCCTCGAGAACATATCCTTTAAAGTTTTTTACGATGTCGAAAAGTAATTGCTCGTTGGGATCAGTAAAACCGAAGTAATTAACCTTAAGCAAAATGAATGGCTGACCTGATGACGATTCAACAAGTTCAAGGACGTCAGGTATATCAATGTATAAACCATCATTCATCTTGTAGAAGAGCGGATCAATAAGCCCTTCATCGCGCAGTTTGATGATAGGGTCAAAAATACCGCTGCCCTCTTTGGGCGATACTCCAATGTATGATGGTAAAAGAATGCGAAGAGCGCTTGATGCGCATCGTGGTTTCAGGTGGTATGCAGCCTGTACGAGGAAATCTTCCATTGCAACTCGTGCGGCAGAATAAAACCAATTGTGTCGCAAGAAATGATTGCGCGATGTCTGAGTCTTTTCGATGCGATTCAAGAAATCCCTCTCTTAACTTCTCGCTGTGCAGGTTAAAACGATGCTTCACTCGAGTCCAGCAAGTCTAGCAGGGTCAAATTTAATGGCGAGATTCTTGTTGTTTATGTCATATACGTTAACTTTACTATTTATATAGTCGACGTCTTGCGCTAGCCGCTCTTGATTCTCACATACGAGGAAAAATCTAAGCATCAGTTGATGCAGTGTATCCCCATCAGGAGTTTTCGATCCGACTGGATATCTCGATTCCGAATCGATGATGTCGGGCAATGCGGCAATGGTATCCTCAAATCCAACGATGCTTCCTACAGTTCCATGTAATGCTACATAAGAAATAACGCCGCAAGACTTACCCTTCATAAAGGGATCATCTTTCCATGCGCCTTCGAGGGGGGTATTCAATAGCATCGAGTCAAGAATCATCGTTGCATAGCTTATTCCGTTTGTCTTTTCAATGAGACGATACGGACATTCTCCAGCGCCCCGTAAGGCGCCCTCGAAAATGCTAAATGAGTTTGTTGATGGGTCATATAGACCCTGTACAAACATAACTGCATATTTTAAGCCGAGGCTTTCGCACATATCTATGAGAGATGCGTTTGTCGTAGACAAATATTCTTCAATAAAAGAGGATGGGTAAATTCGGGCTACTGGAATGGTCGTGACATTGCCCTCATGTACTGAGACGGGATAACGATTATCTATGGAGGACAGTGACGCTTTTCCATTATAGATCGTGTAATGCGCTGTAAACTCATATCCACATACAAAACGCTCTATGATTATTTCTCCATTACGAGATGCTTTTTGGGCTATGGGGATTGCAGACGTAAGAGCTGCCTTATCTTGGCAAATCGTGATGCCCACTGATGAGGAGGCATCGGCAGGTTTAACGATCACAGGATATTCGACAGCGTTCCCTATGTCCTGTGGGATATCACCTCCTGCGAAAAAGGTCTGGGGACAGGGCACGTTGTGCTCTATGCACAGCTGACGAAAGGCCGTTTTGTCAGCAATTCTGTTCCACTGATTTTCATTGCAATAGAAAGGAAGATTGCAGCGTTCAGAGAGCTTCATTGCCTGAATAAGATTGAATTCGCTTATACCGGCATAAACGCAATCGATTTTTTCACTGCGTATGTAAGCCTCAAGCGAATTTGTATCAGCAGTACTAAGGAGAACAGCTTCATCTGCGTACCGCTTTGCTGGTGAATGTTCAGCATCGTAATAATCGGCAACGTATACAATAGCTCCGTGATTTTGGGCATGTTTTATCAAATCGACTGATCCAGTGCTCGATCCGAGAATAAGTAGCTTTTTCCCTTTGTGTGTCTGCACGGGTCTGTGCTCCTTCAAGAATGGGTAAGATGTAAAACCAATATGATACTTTATTCTACTGCTCCTGTTTTTTTGGGGGGGGGGGTGCCATGTATGACATAGTCTGCATGGCAAACTCGGTCGGTCTCCATGCAATACGTCCGCTGTTTTCAGGATAGGGCATGCGCGATGAACAGCATTGTTCCAGCGGGATACTAATTATCTGTCTGGTTCTATTACACGGTCTTCTTTTAGTGATTTTGCCAATCCTTCATTTCTAATATAGCCTGAATTAATATCTCGTATCTTGGGGTTCTCGTTTAGAAAATGGTATATATCCTGCATTGAGAAATCTGTATTTGGATTGAAGTGCTCATACACCACTCGGATAAACTTCAAGTCATCCGCTTCATCGAGTGTCCAGCGTTCTGAATTGTAATTGCCATACTTGTTTTTAAAGTCCTGCAGCACAAATAGCTCGGGATGATTCTTGATGAAGAGGGTGACATGCTCGCGCTCTGAGGCTAGCTGGGCCTCTTTCCAAGCTCTCTCCAATGCTCCGAAGCGCATTATTTCCAGGTCCTGCCCATCAGGAAACGTTTCTGAAAGCATGGACAAATCATCACTCGCTGGGTCAAGTTCCTCGATAGCCTCATCCAAAATGCGCCAGTCAAAAAGAGGACAATCGGAAGTGAGACGAATCACATACTCAGGTTTGATTAATCGAGCAGCCTGATAATAGCGATCGAGCACATCATATTGACTGCCGACGTAAACGCGACAACCTAGGCCGGATGCTAGGTTAACTATCTCTATATCCGCAGGCTCAATGGTTGTTGCGACCATAATCTCGTCTACATGCCGCGAACGCTGTACTCTGCCCAGCATCTGCTCCAATGCTGTCTTCCCGCATAGATCTTTAAGCACTTTTCCTGGCAGACGCGTTGAGCCGCTTCTTGCTTGGATGATGGCAAGAAACTTCATTGACTATTCCTTTCCAAAGCTCAGTGCAGTATCACGCAGTATCTCAGCTTGGCGCATGGCCTCGGCTTCATCCCAGTAATTTGTCTTGAGCTGCAGGAGTCGCGGCTGGACAGACTCCGCGACAGGACAGAGGCCTGGGCCGTATGAGTAATCACCATATTTTTCGATATATTTTTCTCTTCCAAGGAATGCATGCTTTTTGTATGCAGGCTCCAGGTAACTTAGCATCCACGCTCCGTATATGCCGTCTCCTCCAAGCTCAATAAACTTCTTGCGGAAATCGGACCAGCTTATCTCGTCTGTATCCAGCTTCATAACGAATGCCCAATAGGAGCTGATGTCATAATCAGGGACAAATTGAGGTGTGAGCCAGTCAATTCCTTTTATCGCGTCGAGAAAATGTCGAGCGGCGAGTACTCTCATCTCGACCAATTCGTCTAGCCTCTCCAACTGGGCAAGTGCAACTGCTCCGCAAAGATCAGAAGGGCGGTAGTTCCATCCAAGGCTTACATGTCGTTCGAACGAAGGGCTTTGGATCTCGTCTTTCGAAATTCGCCCTTTTTCCAGGCCAATAGACCCATAGCCCAACCCAGAGTATCTCCGCAGCTTAAGCGCCAGGTCAGCATCGTTCGTGACTACCATACCTCCTTCGCCAGATGTCATATGCTTCGACGCCTGAAAGCTAAACGAGGACATATCGGCAGTTGATCCGACTAAACGACCTTTGTATCTGCCATAGAAGCACTGGGCATCATCCTCCAAGACAGTGAGGCCGTGCTTTTCCGCAACTTCCATGATTCCGTCTATATCAGTAGACAAGCCATAGAGGGAAACCGGGATCACTGCCTTGGTTCTTTCAGTTATGACGGCTTCAATGGTTTCAGGCGTAATCAGAAATGTTTCTGGGTCTATGTCCGCAAACACGGGTATGGCGTTTGCATGAAGTACTGCAAGTGATGTGCTTGACATGGTGAGAGGGGGACAAATTACTTCATCGCCTTCACCCACGCCGGCAGCCTCAAGGGCGGCGTGCAGGGTTGTCGTTCCGTTGACCATGGCAATTGCGTATTCCACGTCAAATAGTTCCGCAAACTTTCTCTCAAGCTCCGTAACCATGCAATAGTTTTTAGAGCTCCTGAATTCGTTATCAAGAACCTGATTGACATATTTTCGTTCCAACTCGGTGATGCGCTCAATTTTTTTCATAATCAACTCCATTCGCAGAACAATGCCGAACTACCAATATCTTGGATCAATGGCTTTTGGGGGAATAGACTGAGATGTTCTGATTTCGCTGCGTAACAGGGTTTTTGGCCATGCGAATGAGCGATGGAACATGCTCGCGTTCTCTTTGACTTGTCGTGGTGTCTCGCA
>ERZ837910.6211-NODE-6211-length-10014-cov-4.842454_pt1 | contig 10014 bp, 4 predicted proteins | sample MGYA00519940_ERZ837910 | MGnify/ENA primary metagenome ERZ837910 (study PRJEB31850, sample SAMEA3708825) | human gut metagenome | biome: human gut; feature: human-associated habitat; material: faeces | place: China | collected 2014 ... | reverse complement strand
GTGATCAATGAACGCACGGAACTTTTATATGGTCAGGATCATTTTGATGAGGAACTACTCGGACTGCATTTTTCTATTTCGCCGTTTTCATTTTTCCAGACAAACTCTCTTGGAGCGGAGGTACTCTATGAGACGGCACGGGAGTATGTTGCCGATGCAGGAAACGGAAAGGTAGTCTATGACCTTTACAGTGGAACCGGAACGATCGCACAGATTTTAGCTCCGGTTGCAAAAGAGGTGATTGGAGTAGAAATCATCGAAGAAGCGGTGGAAGCTGCAAAGGAAAATGCAAAACGCAACCGATTAGGAAACTGCGAATTTTTAGCCGGTGATGTTTTAAAGGTACTTGATGAGATTAAACAGAAACCGGATTTTATTGTCTTAGACCCGCCAAGAGATGGGATCCATCCCAAGGCATTAGAAAAGATTATCAGCTACGGAGTAGAAAAGATGGTCTATATTTCCTGCAAGCCAACGAGCCTTGCAAGGGATTTAGAGGTGTTGTTAGCGAGAGGGTATGAGGCAGAGCGGATCTGCTGTGTGGATATGTTCCCGCAGACGACCGGGATAGAGACTGTGTGCCTTTTGGGCAAACGAAAACCAGATGCCAAGGTAAAAATAGGCATTGATATGGATGATTATTACCGTATCAGGGAGAATGCTGAAAGCAAATAAACCTTTGCAAAACCGAATAATACACTGAAACAAAGCAAGACAGAAGCTGTTGATGCGTTAGAAGATAACGTGTCAGCGGCTTTTTCTTTTTATATAATAGGAAAGTTCGACATTCGTCGAACTCTTGATAAAAAGAGCCCGCACAAAAGCGGGCATAGAAAACAGACGATAGATTAAAAGAAGTCGATGTAAAAACCTTCTTCAAATTCATCGTCATCGAGGTCATCATCCTCGGTAAGAAAATAGTGCATATCCAAAAGGTCAGAGTCTGTCATGTTTTTGATCAGATTGGATGTCATTCCCTCTGGAGGATTCTTGCTGTATTTTTGTCTGAGTTCCTCTATAAGCTTTGCATCCATGGTTTAAATTCCTCCCTGTCTGTTAATAAGTTCAGTATGATACAGACAGGCAGAAAAATCAAGCAGAGCGGCATTTAGCTTTTGCCATGGCCCTTTCGTAAAGTTCTTGAAGAGGAACTCGTTTATGATTGTGATAGATTTCTACTAAAAGCAATGCTGCGTGGACTTCGGAAGTAGAAGAACAGTTCGAGTATATGTATCGGCTGTTCTTTTTTTGCTTTTGAAGATTAAAATGGTAATGTTTTTCTTGTGTACAGTAGAGTGCCATAGTATAATAAAATCAGTTTTTTGCATAAGTTTAAAAGCTTAAAAAGGACGATCGGCAAACCAGATGAAAGTCTGGGACGCAAAGCTACAGGGCCTGTAAAATGGCAGCCAGTTGCATGAAATGAGGTGCACTGTCTGTTTGGCAGTGCTTTTTTACGGTGTTATTTCATAGACGTGACTATAACAATTCTATTAGGAGAACTTGTAATGAAAAAGAAAAAATGGAGCAAGGTTTTGTCTGTATTTTTAGTGATGGTGACAGCCGTATCGCTTCTGTCAGGCTGTGGCGGGAAGAGTGCGGAAAAAGAAGATGCAGAAACAATCACAGTATATTTATGGAGCACAAACCTGTATGAAAAATATGCACCATATATCCAGGAACAGCTTCCGGATATCAATGTCGAGTTTGTTGTAGGGAATAATGATTTGGATTTCTACAAGTTCCTTGATGAAAACGGTGGATTGCCGGATATTATAACCTGCTGCAGATTTTCCCTGCATGATGCAAGTCCCCTGAAAGACAGTCTGATGGATCTTTCCACAACCAATGCGGCAGGTGCTGTCTATGATACCTACCTCAGCAATTTCAGGAACGAGGATGGAAGCGTAAACTGGCTTCCTGTGTGTGCAGATGCCCATGGTTTTGTAGTGAACAAAGACCTTTTTGAAAAATATGATATCCCGTTGCCAACAGATTACGAGAGTTTTGTTTCCGCCTGCCAGGCATTTGACAAAGTGGGTGTTCGTGGATTTACGGCAGACTATTCTTATGATTATACCTGTATGGAAACACTGCAGGGTCTGTCTATATCAGAGTTGTCTTCTGTGGAAGGACGCAAGTGGCGGACGGTCTACAGTGACTCGGAAAATACAAAGAGAGAAGGTCTGGACGATACCGTCTGGCCAGAGGCTTTTGAACGTATGGAACAGTTTATTCAGGATACAGGGCTTAGTCAGGAAGATTTGAATATGAATTATGATGATGTTGTTGAGATGTACAAAAGTGGCAAGCTTGCCATGTACTTTGGCAGTTCTTCCGGTGTAAAAATGTTCCAGGATCAGGGCATTAACACAACATTTCTTCCATTCTTTCAGGAGAACGGTGAAAAGTGGATTATGACTACGCCATATTTCCAGGTGGCCTTAAACCATGATCTGACAAAGGATGAAACACGCAGAAAGAAAGCAATGGAGGTACTGGATACAATGTTTTCAGAGGATGCGCAGAACAGGATCATTAGTGATGGACAGGATCTGTTAAGCTACAGTCAGGAGGTGGATATGCAGCTTACGGAATATCTGAAAGATATAAAACCTGTGATCGAAGAAAACCATATGTATATCCGTATTGCGTCAAGTGACTTTTTCTCTGTTTCCAAGGATGTGGTTTCCAAAATGATCTCAGGAGAATACGATGCAGGGCAGGCATACCAGTCATTTAATTCTCAGCTTCTTGAGGAAGAAACTGCTTCTGAGGATATCGTGCTGGATTCACAGAAGTCGTATTCCAACCGTTTCCACAGCAGTGGAGGAAATGCAGCATATTCTGTTATGGCAAACACGCTACGTGGCATCTATGGGTCAGATGTGCTGATCGCAACCGGAAACAGCTTTACGGGAAATGTGCTGAAAGCCGGTTACACAGAAAAAATGGCAGGTGACATGATCATGCCAAATGGTCTGGCGGCTTACAGCAGCAAGATGAGTGGGGCCGAGCTGAAAGAAATAATCAAAAACTTTGTAGAAGGCTATGAGGGAGGATTTATTCCGTTTAACCGTGGCTCTTTGCCAGTGGTTAGTGGTATTTCTGTGGAAATTAATGAAACGGAAGATGGCTATACATTAAGTAAAGTTACAAAGGATGGAAAGGCAGTTCGGGATGAGGATACTTTCACGGTGACCTGTCTTGCCACACCGCAGCATATGGAAACTTATCCTGTAGATGAAAATATGATATTTGATGGAGGAGCTACATCTGTGAAAGATACCTGGACAGCATATGTTTCAGGTGGTAATGCCGTTCTTGCAGAACCTGAAGATTACATAACCCTGAGGTGAGAAAAATGGATGTTAAGAATTATAATAGAAATAGAAAGAAACCTGTCAGGAAAAAAGGATTAAGAATAGTTGCTTTTCTTCTTCTCTTTATAGGAGTTGTTCTGGCTGTTTTCCGATATTATAAGTTTATGTCGAAATCTATTTACGAGGAAAGTGTTTCTCATCTGACGGAAGTTCTTCATCAGTCTGATCAGATGCTGAGAGAACTGACAAATAAGAACCTGACTTACCTCCATATTTGGGGCGAGAATCTGCAGAATATTTCCGGTGAAGACGAGATCCGTGATTATATAAAGAAAGCGCAGGAAGATGCAGGCTTTTTGGAATTCTTTTTTCTATCATCTGACGGTGACTACAAGATGGCGACAGGTGAAACCGGGTATCTTGGATTACAGGAAAATATTGAAGAGGATATCCGGCAGGGAAATGATGTGATAGCGAATGCAGCAGTTCCCGGAAAATCCCAGCTGCTTGTTTTTGCCACACCTAAGGCGCATGGAATTTATCAGGGATTTGAATATGATGCGATTGCCATTGCTTATGAAAATTCTGATATCGTAGATGTACTGGATATTTCTGCTTTTGATGGAAATGCCCAGAGTTTTATTATTCATCCGGATGGTCGTGTTGTGATTGATCATTCTTCCGAGTTATGGGGGAACGTGTATAATTTCTTCGGTTTTCTGAGTAGGTATTCTGATATGTCTGAAAAAGAGATCAATGTCCTTTTGGAGAAGTTTAAAGCGGGACGTACTGATGCGATGTTGCTGAATCTGGATGGAAGAAATTATTATCTGGTCTATGAAAAATCGGATATTCAGGACTGGATGTTTCTGGGACTTGTCCAGGCTGATATTGTCAATGCCAGTATGAACAATCTGCAGTTTACCACGATGCTTCTTGTTGGAGCTGTTGTACTTTGCATTGCTGCCTTTTTTATCAGTCTTATTATCCAGAAAAACAGGAAAAATCTCAGAAGAAAGGATGTGGAGATCCGGTACCGTGATGAGCTGTTTCAAAAGCTTTCCATGAATGTGGATGACGTTTTCCTGATGCTGGATGCCCAAACATATCAGACGGATTACGTCAGCCCTAATGCGGAAAAACTGCTGGGTATTACAGTAGAACAGATTCGCAAGGATATTCGTGTTTTAAGAAAACTGCACCCTGCAGATTCTGAAGACTCGCAGAAGAATCATCTGAAAGAAATTCCGGTTCATGAACAGCAGGAGTGGGATTGTGAATTTATACATCGGAAGACAGGGGAAAGGCGCTGGTTTCATAATATTGCAATGGGAAGTGAGGTAAACGGGGAAAAGAAATATATTCTGGTTATGTCAGACCGTACCTCTGACCGGAAAATGAACCAGGCTCTTTCTGAGGCAGTCCATGCGGCAGAGACTGCAAATAGGGCGAAGAGTATTTTTCTTTCCAATATGTCCCATGATATCCGGACACCAATGAATGCGATTATTGGATTTACAACATTGGCTGCAAGTAATATTGATGACAAAAAAAGGGTTCAGGATTATCTGGGCAAAATTCTTTCTTCCAGTAAGCATCTGCTTTCACTGATCAATGATATATTGGATATGAGCCGGATTGAGAGCGGAAAGATCCATCTGGAAGAAACAGAAGTCTGTCTGTCGGATGTGCTTCATGATCTGAAGACGATCATCAGTGGACAGATTCATGCGAAGCAGCTGGAGCTTTATATGGATGCCATGGATGTTACGAATGAGGATGTCTATTGTGACAAATTGCGGCTGAACCAGATACTGCTGAATCTTTTGTCAAATGCGGTTAAGTTTACTCCGGCAGGCGGAACCGTTTCTGTCCGTCTCAGACAGTACCCGGGAAAAGTAAAAGGCAGCGAACTGTATGAATTTCGGGTAAAGGATAACGGAATTGGAATGAGTCAGGAATTTGTACAGAAGATCTTTTCTCCTTTTGAGCGGGAGCGGACTTCTACAGTCAGCAGGACTCAGGGTACGGGACTTGGAATGGCCATTACCAAGAACATCGTGGATATGATGGGCGGTACTATTGAGGTTCAGACAGAGCAGGACAAAGGCACCGAGTTTATAGTCCGTCTGCCATTTCGGACTCAGCCTGAGCATCATCGCATAGAGAAGATTTCGGAACTAGAGGGTCTTAAGGCATTGGTTGTAGACGATGACTTTAACACCTGTGACAGTGTAACAAAGATGCTTGTAAAGGTTGGAATGCGTTCGGAATGGACAGTCTCGGGTAAAGAGGCTGTTCTCCGTGCACGACAGTCAATGGAACTTGGGGATGCATTTTATGCTTATATCATCGATTGGCGTCTGCCGGATATGAATGGAATTGAAGTTACACGTCAGATCCGCAGTCTTGATGACAATACGCCGATCATTATTCTGACGGCATACGACTGGTCAGATATCGAAACAGAAGCCAGAACTGCAGGAGTGACTGCATTCTGCGCGAAACCTCTGTTTATGTCAGATATCAGAGAGACTCTGATGGCTGCCATCGGTCAGAAACAGGCCCAGGCAGAGGATAAGATTCTTCCGGCAGCAGATTTAGATTTCAGAGGCAGGCGTATACTTCTTGTGGAAGATAATGAACTGAACAGTGAAATTGCAGTGGAAATTCTGAAAGAATATGGATTCCTGGTTGATACAGCAGAAAATGGAGCAGAGGCAGTGGAGAAAATTAAAAATTCAATACCAGGGGATTATGATCTGGTACTGATGGATGTGCAGATGCCTGTAATGAATGGATATGAGGCTACCAAGCAGATCCGTGCGCTTACTGATCCGGCACTGTCGGGAATTACCATTCTTGCCATGACTGCCAATGCTTTTGATGAGGACAGAAAGAAAGCACTGGAATGCGGTATGGACAGCTTCTTATCCAAACCAATCGTGATGGAAGAACTGATCTGTGCACTGCAAAATAATCTGAAATGTCATCTTACAGAGAGAACTTCCGTTTGAAAAGCGAATGTAAAAAGTTTGGTGGGATAAGGTTCTTTCATAAATGTAACTATCATGATTTTAGCGGGAGAAAAATATGAAGATCAAAAAGCAAAAAGTGCAGGTCTTATTTTGGCATGCATAGCAGCAACAGGACTTACAGGATGTGGGAAAACAGATGAAACATCAAAGAAACACGAAGCAATTACGTTTATGGCTCCTTATCTGGAGGTGGACAGCTTTATAGAAGAGGTGCATAAAACATATCCGGAGGTTAATCTTGAAGTAATCACGTATAGCGGGTCAAATACAACAACCTATCTGCAGAATATGTTAGAGGCAGATGATCTTCCGGACATCTGCACACAGACTTTTTATAAGCCGGATGTGGTGGATGTCAGTGATAAGATGATTGATCTCTCCGGATACGATTTTACAGATAATTATGTGGAATCACGTCTGAAAGAGGTATCCGACGATGGTGCACTTTATATGCTTCCATCTTTGTACAACTGTTATGGAATCACTTACAATAAAACACTGCTTGAGCAACATGGCTGGAAGCTGCCGACATCTTTTACAGAGCTTGAAGAACTTGCAGACAAAGCAAAAGAAGCAGGAGTTACGTTATGTATGGCACAGATTCAGTACCCTGGTTCAGCCTTTCAGTATGTATGTAATATTGCGGATGCGGGATTCCTTGGTACCTTGTCTGGAAAGCAGTGGCAGAAAGATTACCTGTCAGGAAAGGCAAATGTCAGTGACACGGAAGGCATGATGGATAGCATGGAATATATCCAAAAATGGAAAGACATCGGTATGTTAGACAGCAGCAACAGTGATCCGACAGATGATGGTAAAACAAAAGAAGCTTTTATAAAGGGAAAATCATTGTTTTTATTGGGACCACAGAATGGAATTATGGACTCAGAAGATACAATGGACAAATTTGGTCTGATGCCATACCTGTCTGAAGATGGAAGCAAGAATGTATTTATTTTAAATGTAAACCGTTTTTACGGATTGAATAAAAAGCTGGAGAATAATCCGGAGAAACTTGAAGATGCATTAAAAGTCATGAAGGTTCTGTCTACGGTAGAAGGAACCAGCGCCCTGTATCCGGACAGCACATTAAAAGCAGGACTACTTCCTTTCAAAGATGCAAAGGCAGATGACACCTTCTATGCAGATATTTCAGATATGATCAATGCAGGGAATACGACACCGTTTATTTATTCCGGATGGGAAAATACGATTGTAAATACCGGAACCAAAATGCTGGAATTCATGCAGGATAAGGCATCAATAAAGGATGTGGCAGATCAGCTGGATGAGGATCAGGACAGCGTGGTAAATAATCAGCCGGAAGTGTTCACAACAGCTACAGAGGAAATCTCACAGGAAAGCTGTGCAAAGCTGGTGGGCAGATGTTTTGCCGAGGCGACCGGAAGTGACATTGCGCTTATATCCCTTGGAACATGGATCAGTGGAAATGGCACAAACCAGAACAATGGTGGCGTGAGCGGAAAACTGTATGCAAAGAATATTACAGACTATGACATCTGTACCATTCTTCCGACAGGCTGGTCACAGACAATCCAGACGGTCCGATTAACAGGAAAACAGATTCAGGATTTATATAAAGAAGGATACGATGCAGTCGGTACAGGAAACAATTATCCTTATGTACTGGTAAGTCCGATGGAGCTGGAAGATGAGAAGACTTATCAGGTTGCAGTTTCCGGGATCAGTGAAAAACTGGCATCAGAAGCGGAAGTGACAGACAGCGGAATTGTAGGTATGGATGCGGCAAAAGAGTTTTTTGGACAATTTGAGACTTTAAGTGAAGCGGACGCTGAATGGAAATAATAATGGAAATAATCGAGGGAGAAGAATGCAGAAGAGAAATAATTACCGGAATTTAATATTGGGGTGTTGTATAACTGGTATAGCGATGCTTTTTGCATTCTTCTTCCTGTATTATACTTATATCCAGGATATTATCTATGAGGAACGGTTAAACCAGATGGAAGAAATTACCCGTCAGATGTTTCAAAATCTGGAAGATGTGATCGATTCCCACTGGGACCGGGTGACGGAAGAATGTAATTATCTGAGAAATACAAACATACAGACTACAGACGAACTCTGCAGATATATGGAAAAGAAATATGAATTATCAGCATATGCAGATCATAAGATCACGTTGATGGCAGTGGATTCAGAAGGCGGATATTATACAGAATCCGGAAACAGAGGACTTTTCCGTGAGCTGGATTATTTTGAAGACAATCCCGAACGGATCAGTTTTGTTTTTGATTCTATGACAGAAAATCAGTCAGAGATGGTATTCCTGAATCATCTGCCGGAGCCAATACATCTTCAGAATGGAGAAAAGAAAACAATAATCCGTTATTTTGGAATTGCCCAGGATATGGAACAGCTGAATCCTTATTTTAACTGCGATGCATATGATGGGAACAATAGTGTGTATGTGCTGGATGACAATGGATTTAAACTGTTCAACAGCAATCAGGTGGAACTGATCAAGGGGCATAATGTATTTTCTGTTTTGCAGAACATGAAGTATCTTCACAATTCTTCTTTTGACAAAACAAAGGCGGAACTGGAAGAAAAAGGATGTAGTTATTCGAATGCGGTTCTGGATGGAATAGAATATTTTTACGGGTTAAAAAGAATGGAAAATGCCGAATGGACCCTGATCTTTCTGGTTCCGGCAGAATATGTTGCTGCGAATACCTTAAAACTTGTCAATTTTGTCACGATATTTATCGTTATCTTTACGGTTATCGTAGCAGCCTGCGTTATACTGGGAATTTCCTTTGTTATGCACAGAAACCAGCAGGAAGCGATCCGTGTGGAACAGGAAAATAATGCGAAGTTGGAAACAGTGAATACAAAGCTGCGGCAGGCAAAACAGGCGGCAGAGGAAGCTTTTCAGGTGGCACAGGAAGCGAGCAGGTCAAAGAGCAGTTTCCTTGCCAATATGTCCCACGATATCCGTACTCCGATGAATGCGATCATTGGTATTACGTCATTAATCCGATATGACGCCGGCAATAAAGGCAAGGTAATAGAGTATGCGGATAAAATCGACACTTCCTCACAGCATCTGTTAGGGATTATCAATGATGTTCTGGATATGAGCAAGATTGAAGCCGGAAAAACGGTTTTCAAGTATTCTGATTTTTCTCTTCTGGATTTTATACAGGAACTCGACACGATATTTCATTCTCAGATATCTGAAAAAAAGCAGACTTTTACAATTACAAAAGAAAACATCCGGCATGAGTGGGTGAATGGGGATCGGGTTCATCTGATGCAGATTTTCAGCAACCTGTTGTCCAATGCAATAAAATATACACAGGAAGGTGGAGAAATCCTGCTTCTGGCAGAGGAATGTGGATCAAATTCATCTGTTTATGCAAAGTACCGCTTTTTAGTCAGCGATAATGGTATGGGAATGTCGGCCGATTTCAAAGATACCATCTTTGATCCGTTTACCCGTGCCGAAAATTCTCTGACAAGTAAGATACAGGGGACCGGGCTTGGAATGGCTATTACCAGAAATCTGGTTGAAGCCATGGGAGGCACCATTGATGTGGAAAGTGAACCGGGACAGGGAAGCTGTTTTGAGGTTCTTATAGATCTGAGAATAGCAGAAGATAGATTTG
>ERZ837910.6208-NODE-6208-length-10018-cov-5.681522_pt1 | contig 10018 bp, 6 predicted proteins | sample MGYA00519940_ERZ837910 | MGnify/ENA primary metagenome ERZ837910 (study PRJEB31850, sample SAMEA3708825) | human gut metagenome | biome: human gut; feature: human-associated habitat; material: faeces | place: China | collected 2014 ... | reverse complement strand
GCCGGCTCTTACTATTATTCAGGGTGGAGGAACAGTTAAAAGAGAAGAATCTGACCGGAATTTAATGTATGATGAATCTAATTTGTCTAATTATAAAATGGTGCGGAAAGATGACTTCATAGTGCATCTTCGTTCCTTTGAAGGAGGACTTGAAAAATCATTGTTAGATGGCATTATAAGCCCTGCATATCATACATTTCATAGTGATGTAGCAGATTCAAGATTCTATTATCCATACTTTCGTTCTCATGAATTTATAAAGCATAAATTAGTACCACATGTATATGGGATAAGAGATGGAAGAAGTATAGATATTGCTGGAATGAAGACTATTGAAATTCCGTATACATCAATAGAAGAACAGAGAAAAATAGGAGACTATTTGGAGTCTCTTGACCACCTTATCACCCTTCATCGGCGTGCATTATAGACTAATGAAAAGGAGGACTTACAAATGAACACAACGACAGTCAGTAGTGACACTTTATTCTGTGATTACTACAAAAAATGGATTACTGTTTACAAGGAAGGTGCTATAAGACCTATAACAATGAACAAATATAAGATGGCACATCAATGGTTGGTAAAATTAATTCCGACTCTTACTGTTGGGGATATTGACAGAATATCTTATCAGCAACTTCTAAACGATTATGCACAAAACCATGAACGACAAACAACTATGGATTTTCATCATCATATTAAATGTGCAATATTAGATGCTGTTGATGAGGGTTTAATTTCCCGCGACCCTACAAGGAAAGCTATCATTAAAGGCAAAGAACCTAGAGCAAAAAAGCAAAAGTATCTTAACCAATTTGAACTACATAAGTTAATTGAGTCTTTAGATTTATCACAGAATATAAATTGGGATTGGTTTATACTTTTAGTAGCTAAGACAGGAATGAGATTTTCAGAAGCATTAGCATTAACCCCTAAAGATTTTGACTTATCTCATCAAATGTTAACTGTTTCTAAGACATGGAATTACAAAGGTAACGGTGGTTTTCTTCCTACAAAAAATCTTTCTTCTATGAGAAAAATCCAACTTGATTGGCAGACAGTAATGCAGTTTTCTTCACTTATAAAAGATTTACCTGAAAACGAACCAATTTTCGTTAAAGAAAAAGTATACAACTCTACGCTAAATGATATTTTAGCAAGACATTGTATTAGTACCGGTATTCCAGTAATTTCAATTCACGGATTACGACATACGCATGCATCACTTTTGCTATTTGCCGGAGTTTCAATTGCCAGTGTTGCAAGGAGATTAGGACACGCTAGTATGACTACAACTCAAAAAACATATCTCCATATTATACAGGAACTTGAAAGTAAGGATATTGATATTATTATGAGGTCATTATCTAACCTTTCTTAAATAAAATATGCACGCCGATTTTAATAAATAAAAGCTTGGAAACTCAAAAAATTCCAAGCTTTTACTTTCTTGATAATTATATTATTCATTAATCAATGGGCTTATTTCTTCCATTAAATCATTTTTAAACTCTTCTACCATAGTTTTTCTAAACTTGTATTTTGGCATAGGTTCTTCTGATTCTTCTTTATAAGTTTTATAATCCGTTTTTTCTTTTAGGACGTTTTCGTTTGCAAGCATTCCATCTCTATAATTATATGCTTCAAACTTAACATCCTCATCTTCTAAATACCATTTTTGAGCAAATTCCCTTATAGCATCATCGATAATTTTATACTTCATCTGATTAAATATAACGGATATGTCCTGACCTATATACTTTTCCTTATCATTTTCGATATCTTCAATAATTATCTTTAGTAGCTCACTTATTTGTGGATTAACCTTATAATAATCATCGATAATACCTCTTAATACATTAATATTATATTCAAAATCAGATTCTTTAAAATCATCTTTTGTCTGGTCTAAAGACTCAACAACTCCTTGAAGCAATTCAATAATATATTCAAAATCTATACGCAACTTACTATAAGCCATTAAATCATATTCATCTAATTCAGGTCCATCTCCATCCGGGTCATCTGAAGGTTTCTTAAGTTCCTCCATTACATTGTTATACATTGCTGCATAGTTTTCATATTCTTCCTGTGAAAATTCCAAATCTTTCAACATATCTTCATTGTAATTTGAAAACGCCTTAAGATGTGCGAAATCATGGTCTAATGCTCTAAACAGATGAACAAACGATTTCTTTTGTTGTCTTGACAATGCTGATATCTCTTCGGGTGTTTCTGCTAAAGCATGAATAGCCTTAACAGATATGTTGAAATTATCAAGTACAGTTTCCCAATCCTCAGCTACTGGTTTTCCATCACCACCTCTAGAATATAATGTCAATGCATTGTTTATAGCATCTTTAAACTCTTTAGGCGATTGGAATGTTACAATCTGTCCATACTGCTTATTACTATCAAACAATCGATTAGTTCGTGAAAACGCCTGAATTATATTCTGTGGAGTCATTGGTGGTCTATCCATAAACAATGTAGATAAACAAGGTGCATCAAATCCCGTCAACAATCTATCAACAACAATTACCAAATCAAGTTGCTGACTTCTTTCAAGATATTTCTTTTCCTTTCTTGCTAATCTGTCATTTAAGTTACTATTGTAGGCATTTATCGCTTCAAGCTTGTAATTTGTTCCAAACATTTCATTGTAATCTTCTAAAGATTCTTTCATCTTATCCTGATTAACAGTAGATGCTTCTTCATTTTCTGAAATTGAGTATGTAATTGCAAACTTAGGAAAATCCGGTAACGCTTTCTGAATATCTTCACTTATCTTTAACTCATCTTGTCCATTTTTTATTTTCTTTAACAATTCATAATATTTTTGTGCAATTGAAATGGATTTAACTGTTAATATTCCCTCATATGTTCTTCCTTTACCATTCTGCATTCCCAATTTTGTGGCAGATTGATTCAATATAACGTCTAAAACATTTCTCATATGCTTTTCGGATAAATAGGCAGATTCATCTACATCCTTATTCTTTGGTCCAAGATTTTCTACCATAAAGCCTAAGACTGCCTCATCATGGATAGCTTCCTTTATCGTATAACTATGCAAACACTTTCCATACAGCTGTTCTGTAGTTTGTGGTAAGTCTCCCTTTTGTTCATATTTATTCTGCTCAAAAATAGGTGTTCCGGTAAATCCATACCACAAAGAATTATTAAAGAACTGTTCCAATTTTCTTTTTGTTTCAGGAGTTACTGCTCTATGACATTCATCTACTACAAAAGCAACTCTTAAATTCTTTATAATCTGATATTCTTTCGTTCCTTCTTTCAAACGATTGCTAATCATTGTCTGCATTTTTTGTCTTGTTGTAACAATCATTTGCCTATTACCATCAGTCATTCTTTTAATTAAAGTATCGACATAATCTGTATCATCTACATCAATTGTATCGTTATCTGCATAAGACTGAAATGCCATCTTTGTCTGCATATCTAAATCTTTTCTATCAATCAAAAAAACTGTTTTTTCTATAGATGGTATATCCATTAGCAGGTTTCTTGTAGCCTTATATGATGTCATTGTCTTTCCTGAACCTGTTGTATGCCAAATAAATCCTGATTTTCCTTGTTTTGATGCATTTCGCATTGCCTTAATTGCATGAATCTGATATGGTCTCAGAATTAACAATTTCTTTTTGTCATTATCCAAAACTGTATATTTTGTAACCATTTCATGCGCTTCCGGTATTTTTAATACTGCCTTTGCAAAATCCATATAATCACATACAGGATAGTTCTTTTCATCTATCCATCCTGTAATAAATTTTTTATTTAATTCCGTATCTCTTGCTGCCGAAAAATATTTTGTATCTACCGCATTACTTACAACAAACATTTGAATATTTGAAAAGAGACCTCTAAATTTACCTTCTGCTATATATTTCTTTATTTGCCTATATCCGTCCATGTATGAATGTTCTTTATTTTTCAGTTCAATATGAATCATAGGAATTCCATTAATAAGCAATGTGACGTCAAATCTTCTGTCCCTTTCGTCATTTTCTTCTGTCTTGAACGCCTGATATTGATTTATAACTTCATATACACTTGTCCCGCCTGCAATGTGCTCATTATTCATAACGACTAAATGTAATGTTTCATTGCCTCTTTGTACATGAACATAAACTTTTCCATTTTCGCCAACTAGCCATTTCCCTGCATCATAAAATGAAGCATGTGATAAATCATTCTTTACCTTTGCAAACTCACTTTCACTTAATGGTGTATCATTTAGTTTTGCTTTATTATTCTGCTCTAAAATATACTTAAAGTTCTTCCATAATTGCTCTTCATTTCTGATATCCGGTCTATACGTCCATTGTGATTCACCACTACATAATTGGTCTATTAGTCTTCTCTCAATTATTGCTTCTAATTCTGCCATAATCCCTTATCCTTTCTTTGGAAACATATTTTGTAGCATATATTTTTTTAACTCTTTTAGTGTATCACACTTACGTTGATGAAGAGTGATGAGGTGGTCGAGAGATGAAAAATACTCTGCAATTTTTTCTTGCTCTTCTACCGATGGAATAGCAAATTGTATAGATGATAATATCGGATATTTCAAGTTCCACGTATCAGATGTTAAACCTTGCGACCATCTTTGGAATATCTGCAACGTTGATTTTTTCTTGAATAATTCCATAAAAAATTTTCCATTTGCCTCAGATGTTGGAGTAAGAATTGTATAAGCCGGGCTTACAATTCCGTTATATTTAGAGTTTCCAACAGCTCCTTGCCACATTCTCATTGAGTTATAAGGTACATCACCTTTTTTGACAATTTTATAATTACTTCTATCTTCAGAAGCAGTATTTCTTTTCTCAGAATCTATTTGCCGAATAACACCGTTTGCAATTGTCACCGACAATAATTCTTCATCACCTTTTGCTCTTTCTGTTCTTTCTTTTAGGACCTCCCCCAACTTACGCTGTTCCCAAGGTTCAGTAAATCCTTTAAATCTTATTTTTGGTATATCTGCCATATTTTACACCTCCTCTAAGACTTTTATGAATTCTTCTACTGATTCTCTAGTTTCATCGCTATCAAAATTTAGGTCTTTTAACATACTTAACAGCATATTATTACCCTCTTTTATTTCTTTATCTGTATCTCTTATTCTCAGCGTAAGTGCTTTTAAATCAATCTCTGGTTCTTCTTCTGAAGTATCTACATATCGTGGTATATTCAAGTTATAATCATTTTTCACAATGTCTTCATAAGATGCAAGGTATGCTTCTTTCTCTACACTTTCTCTGTTATTATATAATTCAAGAACACGATCAATATGTTCTTCTTTCATAACATTCTGCTTTTTCTCTTTTTCATACAAATTTGATGCATCTATAAACAACACATCTCGTCCATCACGATGCTTTTTCAATACTACAATACATGTTGGAATTGAAGTATTATAAAACATATTTGATGGCAAGCCAATTACCGCATATATAGAACCATTTTTCAAAAGTGTTTCTCTTATTGTTCCTTCTGCTGCTCCTCTAAATAAAACTCCATGTGGTAAAACAATCGCCATTGTTCCTGTCTGTTTTAAATGATAAAATCCGTGTAATAAGAATGCATAATCTGCTTTTGATTTTGGTGCAAGCTTTCCACCATAATCCATAAATCTTTCATCTTGTTTAAATCCTTCTGCTGCAGACCATTTTGCAGAATATGGTGGATTCATTGTAACTACATCAAATTCTGTTTCTTCATCAGTTGGCCAGTCTGCATCTAATGTATCAGCATTTCTTAAGTGCTGATTTTCCGGCAAAACTCCATGCAAAAACATATTCATTCTTGCCAAATTATAAGTTGATGGCATAAGTTCCTGTCCATAGTATTTTATATAATCCGGTTCTTTTGCATAATTTTTGCAGCTCAGCATTAATGATCCTGAACCCATACAAGGGTCATATACCTGTAATCCTTTTTTATCTTCCTGTCCTGTCATTGCAATTCGACATAGTATCTGTGCCGGACCATGTGGAGTATAGAATTCCCCTGCCTTTTTTCCTGTTTCAGAAGCAAACTGTCCTATTAAGTATTCATATGCATTTCCTAGCACATCGCCTTCTGTATGTATTAAATCTGCACCATCTAACACTTTTATCACTTCTGCTATTGTTGCACTCTGTTTTTGGTCTCCGGTTCCAAGCCTGTTTGAATACAAATCAACATCTGCAAATAATCCATTAAATAATTCGTCTGATTCCTGAATTCTATTAAATGCTGACTGTAATTTTTCTCTGTTGAAAGAATTGTTTTTAGCATCTTTCAATATGCTTACATATGTCATATCAGGGTCCAATGTATAACGTAATGATTCTTTCAATTCTGCCAATAGTTCTTCGGCATTTTCACTATTCATTACATCCTCATAAACTTCCTGTGCTTCTTCTAAATCATCTGGTGTTTCATCGTTTAATAAATCATATACTTTTGATAAATATGAATCTGATAAATACTTATAAAATACTAATCCTAATAAATAAGTTTTGTATTCATTTGCATCCATCTTACCTCTTAATACATCTGCTCCGCTCCACAAAACCTGCAACAAATCTTTTCCTTCTGCCATTTTAGTCCTCCTATATTTTTAGTAAATCAAATAATTATTTATTCATTTTTATCACATTGTAAATATTTATTAATTATATTATAAGTGGCTATTTTATACAACTTTTGCATTGTTATATTTGCCTCCTTATTTATACATTATTTCATTATTTGTACTGTCATTTTCCATTTCAGCTACACAATAATTCTAATTCCAATAACTTCTTTAAAATTTAATTTCATCTACTGGTTTTACTAATTTACACAGAATTCCTCTTGGCATTTTGTAAAGCACTTTTCCAACTGCTGTGTCGCCAATTTTGTCATAAATTCGTCCTGCACTATATGACTCGCCAATGACTGTACTACAACTATTTGCCACATGCCCAACTTTTCCAATTCCCGGCATTTTTACAAGAATTGCTTCGTGGTCATATTTGTTGTCCGGTTCTTTCTCAAGAAGCACTTCCATATCCTTTTCAAAAAATTCGTCACCTTCAAAAAATCCTGTTCCTGTAATTGTAAAATAAATCTTATTTTCCATCTTTTTTTTCTCCTTTATAGCTGCTATTTTTCCTTTTATGACTCCATTTTCTCACATTCACTGTCCCTTTTTCAGGACTCGATTCCGCTATTTTTTCGAATTTAATTGCAATTTAAACTGCTAGTTTTTCCATGCTACTACTTTTGCAAACTAGCAGTTACCTTTGCAAAAGTGTATATTTTAAGTAGTCTTTGTTTGATCAGAAAGGAGGCTTTTATGCCAAAACAATTATCCTTATCTGAACGAATAATTATTGAACGTATGATTAGTAAAGACTACTCTTTTGCCTCTATTGGTAGAAATCTTGAACGTTCAGCTTCTACCATTTCTAGAGAAGTAATTAAATATCGATGCTTTGTTGATAGAATTCCTCTCCCTGGCGAGAATGATTGTACTCACAAAAACTCTTGCCTAAAGAATTCTATCTGCGATGATGTTGGAGTACATGGATGTTATGGATATCGTTGTAAGCGATGTCCTGAAGATCGTATATGCACAAATATTTGCGCTTCTTATGAATCTTCTCAATGTCCTCTTTTAGATAAACCTCCTTATGTCTGCACTAATTGTTCTATGCTTAAACAATGTAAACGTAACAAGGCTTACTATACAGCTCACAGGGCTGATGCTGCTCATCACAAAAGCATTCGCAATGCTCATTCCGGTGTCAGAAAAACTCCATCTGAATTAAGAGCAATTGCTGATATAATTGAACCTCTTATTGCTAAAGGTCAATCTCTAAATCACATTTGTGCTACGCACTTAGATGAATTAGGTATATCAGAGAGAACTCTCTATAATTACATTGACCAGGGTGTTTTTAAGGTTCGTAATATTGACCTTCCTAAAAAGGTTGTTTACAGGCAACGTAGACCTAAAAAGGTTCTTACCAAGCTTGAATACCAATATAGACAAGGTCGCACCTATGAAGATTTCAAATCCTTCATGGAAGCAAACCCAGATCTACCTGTTGTAGAAATGGATACTGTAAAGGGTGGTCGTAATAAGGGAAAAGTATTTCTTACTATGATTTTTAGAAGGACAGGTTTTATGCTTATCTTTCTAATGAACGATGGAACTCAGGATAGTGTAATTCAGATTTTTGATTCCTTAACTGAGATTCTTGGAGTCTCTCTATTCAAGAGATTATTTCCTATTATCTTGACCGATAACGGCGTTGAATTCAAAAATCCTCAAGCACTTGAACACACAAGAACAGGACTTTCCAGAACTCGTGTATTCTTTTGTGATCCTCAAGCTTCGTGGCAAAAACCACAGGTCGAAAACAACCATCGTTTAATACGAAGAATACTTCCTAAAGGTGTTAGTTTTTCACCCCTCACTGTTGCTGACGTAACGTTAATCTCTTGTCATATAAACAGTGTTCTTCGTGAAAATTTAGATAACAAAACACCTTTTGATTTAATGGACTCCAAAGACGTGAAAAAGTTATTGTCTTTGCTACAACTTTCACCTATTCCACCCGATGAAGTTACTTTGAGTCCAAAGCTACTTAAGCGTTAATTAACATTTTAATTGATCAAACAAAGACTCCCATATCTTTTAAAGAAGCGGGGTTGCAGTTATTTTTTCAAAACTAATGCTATGCCGCTTATTAACTATGCACGAAAATATAGCAAAACAATAACTTTTTTATTATTATACACCATTTACATTTTTATTTCAACCACTATATCCATAAAAACAGCACAAAAATAGACGCAGCAACCATAGTCACCACGCCTATATATAAAAATTATATGCCCACTAATTTAATCTTTCAACAGTAACCAAACCTGAAGATGCTGGAGCTACAATGCCCTCATTTACGAAGAATATAACACCATCATTATCAAAATAGTAGCCTACATCTTCTGGCTTTGCAGTTGCACCCTGTGTAAATGCACCTGTTTTATCATTTTTAACAGCTTCATTTATAAGGTTTGCACCTTCTTCTTTGTACTGTGCATTTGTTCCGTCATCAACTACTGAACCATCAACAGCACTAAGGAATAAAGCTGAAACATAAGTTGAGCCTTTCTTATCCCCAGAACGCACATTTTCTGTAAATAATACGCAAACCTTACTATCGTCAGCATATGTAATAGTAGCATTAACTGTACCGGCATAAGCACTATTGGTTTCGTCTAAAGACTTGCCTTTATATTGCTCAACCATAGCACTAGCCTTGTCCTGTGCCATCTTCTTAATAGTAGTATTTAATGTTGCATAATTACCAGAAACTACTGGAACACTTGTAGTAACTGAAATATTGCCCTTAGCATCAAACAACTTATCGTATTTTATCTTGCTAACATCAATAGCTGAAGGAGAAACTGTTTTGTCTGCTACAATATTAGTAGTGCTTTCATCTACTGTCAATGCTGCAACAGCCACATTTTTATCCATTGTTACAGTTACAAGACCAACAGCATAAGGTGCTACAACGCCCTCATTTATGAAAAATACAGTATTTTCATTTTTATCAACATACCAACCTATATTTTCAGCCTTTACATTATCAAGGGAATCTTCAAAATAGTTTTCCTTGTTGGCATTTATTAATTCCTTAAACTGTTCAATAGCTGTATTCATATCACTTGACTTAATGTTAATAACATTTCCGTCCTCAATACAATATGTTTTAGCAGAAACAACTGTACTACCATGAGCACCACCAGTATATGATTCCTGTGTATTTACAATAGATACAACACCATTGTTATTACACTTTACATCATAACTAGAAGTAAATGTGCACTTTGATAAATCATCGCCCTCTGTAATATCAGCCTCAAAAGCCTTAATATCAGCCTTTGCCTGTGCAGAAATAGTGGTATTCACCTTTGAACCAAAATCCCCTGTAAATACTGGATA
>ERZ837910.6207-NODE-6207-length-10019-cov-2.284324_pt1 | contig 10019 bp, 8 predicted proteins | sample MGYA00519940_ERZ837910 | MGnify/ENA primary metagenome ERZ837910 (study PRJEB31850, sample SAMEA3708825) | human gut metagenome | biome: human gut; feature: human-associated habitat; material: faeces | place: China | collected 2014 ... | reverse complement strand
GGCAGAGTTTGACGGAAGCTGTCTCTATGAGTATGCAGACCCGAGAAAAGGGGAGCATCCGGACTGGGGCACTAAGATTTTTGATTACGGTAAGAACGAGGTCAAGAATTTCCTGATCGGCAGCGCCCTGCTGTGGGTGGAGCATTACCATGTGGACGGTCTGCGTGTAGACGCGGTGGCGTCCATGCTGTATCTCGATTACGGAAAGGAGGCCGGTCAGTGGGTTCCGAACCAGTACGGCGACAATAAGAACCTGGAGGCAATCGAGTTCTTTAAACATATCAATACCCTGGTTCTCGGAAGAAATCCGGGAGCTGTCATGATTGCGGAGGAATCTACCGCATGGCCGAAGGTGACCGGACCGGTGGAGGATGACGGACTGAATTTCAGCTATAAGTGGAACATGGGCTGGATGCATGATTTTTTGGATTACATGAAGTTGGATCCTTACTTCCGCAGGGATAATCATCACAAGATGACATTTGCGATGAGCTACAATGAGAGCGAAAAATACATTCTGGTGCTCTCCCACGATGAGGTTGTACATCTGAAATGCTCCATGATTAACAAAATGCCGGGACTTGGCATTGATAAGTTCCGCAATCTCATGGCAGGCTACGCGTTTATGATGGGACATCCGGGGAAGAAGCTTTTATTTATGGGACAGGAATTTGCACAGCTTCGCGAGTGGAGTGAGGAGCGTGAGCTGGATTGGTTCCTTCTCGACAATCCGGATCACAAGCATATCCAGAACTGGGTGAAAAAACTGCTTCATATTTACCGGAAGAATCCGGCGCTTTACGAGCTCGACAGCAGCTGGGGCGGTTTCGAGTGGATCAATGCGAACGATGCGGACAGAAGCATCTACAGTTTCATCCGCAAGAGCAAGGACGGAAAAAATCAGCTGCTCTTTGTGTGCAGCTTTACACCGGTGGCAAGACCGGATTACAGAGTGGGAGTGCCTGCCAAGAAGACCTACAAGCTGATATTGGACAGTGACTCCGAAGAGTTTGGAGGATGCGGCAGACAGCGTCCGCAGAGTTACAAGGCGGTGGAGGCCGAATGTGACGGCAGACCATACTCGATCGCGTATCCTCTGGAGCCGTACGGCGTGGCGGTATTTCGTTACTGATTGCATTTCGGGGGCTGGTGAAATGCGAAGAACAGCTTAATAATGGTGCTGATATGACCGATATATATATCAGCTATGAATGGCGCATAGTGTTATGCGCCATTTTTATGCTTCATATTCGATTACTCTATAGAACCACAGCTGAAAAGGTAAAAGGAGTGCACAGGATGAGAGTAGAGCAGCAGAGCCAGAATATTATAGATGTTGTAAAGCAGAGTATCGGACCGGAGGAAAAGCGCGGGGCCGTTCTGAGCCAATATACCACAGGAGCCGCGGGAGCTGCCGTGGAAAAAAGCAGTGTCAGTGACAATGCGAAATCCGTGAATTTAAAAGATGCCACCTATGCCAAGCCGGCAGCGGAAGACAAGCAGACGGTTGCCGAGGAGATCGAAGCGTCCGCGACGCTTGATGCCGAAGAGCGCAAGAACCAGATGGCGGTGTTGTCCAACACTACCTCCCCGGAAGATTATGCGAAAATGCAGGAAGACGGATTTTCACTGGACGATACGACGACCAATACGATTGTGACCGAGACGGATAAGATTAAGGCACAGCTTGCAAAAGCGGGAGTGGATATCTCTTTCTTTGGAGATGATCTGGATTACGAGCAGATGGCGGCGCTTACCGGAAGCGAAGCGCTTGCAAGACAGCTGGCGCAGGCAATGAAGGAAGCCGACCTCCCGTGCACCGAGGAAAATGTGCGGGGCGTGATGGAGGCGCTCTCACTGGCGCAGACACTTCAGACGCCGGGGGACGGCGCAGTGAAGTATATGCTGGATAACGGGATGGAGCCCACGATCGGCAACCTGTACAAGGCAGAGTACAGCGGAAGTGCTGCTTATCAGGCAAATCCGGAGGCAGCAGTCGATATGACGATGTTTTCGGATCAGATTGACGCGATTATTGCGCGCGCCGGGCTTTCGGTGGATGATACATCAAAAGAGGCGTGCCAGTGGCTGCTGGACAATAGCGTGCCGCTCAATGAGGAGAATCTTGCTTACTATATGGAGCTGAAAAATCTCAGTCTGCCAGTGCAGGCAGAGGCGCTGCTGGGCAGTATGGCGGCTGCGGTTGCAGAAGGAAAAAGCCCGCAGGACGCACTGCTTGTGGATGGACAATCATTTGCGGATAAGGCGCAGGATGCCTGCGATGTGATCGGCGAAGCGACGGATGAGGATGTCACATATGTCGTGGATCACGGCATGGAGTTAAATATCCGCAGCTTAAAAGAAGCGATGGCACATCGCTCGGGTGAGGAGACGGCGGATAGCGCTTCGGGAGATGCGCAGGAGGAGACGGCAGAGAGCAGTGCGGATGGCAGCACTGCTTATACGCAGAGAGAACTGGATCTGCTGACCGCCAGAAGACAGCTGGAGGAGACACGTCTTGCGATGACAGCGCAGGCAAACTATGCGTTGCTGAAAAAGGGAATCCAGATTGATACCCTGCCGCTGGCAGAGCTTGTGGAAGCTTTGAAGGAGACGGAGAACCAATATTACGAACAGCTGTTGAAGGGACAGGGTGTAGAAGCTTCGGAGACGAACGTGAATCTTTTCCGTGAGACCACAGAGCGTGTCAACGATTTAAAAACGGTTCCGGCATACGTGCTGGGAGCGCAGGGAGTAAAGGATGCGTCTGTCGCAAAGGTTCATGATACCGGACGTGCGATGCGGGATACCTTTGAGCGTGCAAATCAGAGTTATGAGACCCTGATGACGGCACCACGTGCAGACCTGGGAGATTCGATTCAGAAGGCATTCCGCAATGTGGATGATATTTTGAGCGATATCGGACTGGAGGCGACGGAGGCAATTCAGCGTGCGGTGCGCATCCTCGGTTATAACCAGATTGAAATTACACAGGAATCCGTGGCGGAGATGAAAGCGGCGGATGAGCAGGTGCAGCGTGTATTCCGCAACCTGACGCCGGCAACGGTGACGGAGATGATCCGCAGAGGAATCGATCCGCTGGATATGGATTTTAGTACGCTGAATGCGACCGCGGAGCAGATTAAAAAGGAGACCAGTGCGAACGATGAGCGCGGCTTTGGAGAATTTTTGTGGAAGCTGGAACGCACGGAGGGAATCAGCCAGGAAGAGCGGGCTTCTTATATCGGAACGTATCGCCTGATCCATCAGGTAGAGCAGTCGGACGGCGCCGCGGGGGGAGCGCTTGTAAATCAGGGAGCCGATATCACCATGCGCAATCTGATGATGGCGGTCCGATCCGAGAGGCGCAGTGGAAAAATGGATTACAGTGTGGATGAATCCTTTGGAAAAGTGGAAGGCAGTGGATATTCCGGCACTTCCATCACCGATCAGATGGAAGCGGCATATCAGAACAACTGCGTGAAAGATGTCGCAGATCTGCTCACACCGGAGCGCATGAAGGTTGTCGCATCACAGACGCCGGACTGGGAGGAGATGACTCCGGAGCAGTTAAAGGAGGCGCTCGCGCAGGCACAGACAGACGATGCCAGCCAGAATTATGCATATGCGAAGGAGCAGCTGGATCAGTTATCGCAGAGCGCGAAAATGACGCAGGATATTTACACGGTACTGCAGAAGTACGACATTCCGAATACCATGACGAACGTCATGGCGATGGAAGCCATGGTAAATGACCGGAACGGCGTATTCCGTCAGATCTTCGGCGAGAGCGCAAAGGGAAGCCACAAAGAGGAAAATGAGGAGCAGCTTGCCCGGGCGAAGGAGCAGGTGCTTGAGGATTTCGGAGAGGCAATCGCAAGCCCGGAGGGGCTTGCCGCTGCACAGGAACAGCTTGCTGAGGTTGCTGAGAATGTAATGAAGGGAATGATCGACAGCGATGACGTGACAAGTCTTGATATCAGGGAGATGCGTCTGTTGTCGGCACAGTTATCCATCGGCAGTATGATGGCAAAAGAAGAGCAGTATGCAATACCGGTGCAGACCGAGAGCGGTGTTGTCGGCATTTCGCTGAAGGTCGTGCGTGGGGATGGTGAAAAAGGGCTGGTTGACATCACGATGGAAACCAAGCTTCACGGTAAGATTGCGGCAACGTTCCAGGCAAAAGAGCATGGCGTCAGCGGTCTGATTGCATCGGACCGGGAGGATACCAAAGAACTTTTAGACAGCCGGCAGGAGAGCCTTACGGCAGTATTGGACAGTGGAAACGAGGCAGATCTTCACTATGCATGCATCGCAGATCTGGATCTGAACCATTTTTCAACAGGCGTCTTTGGCGTGGATGCACCAGAACAGCAGGAGACCACAGAGAAACAGTCGGATACGACGTATCAGGTGCAGACAACAAGGCTATACCATATTGCGGAAAGCTTTGTGCGGCAGGTGCAGGATCTTTTGCAGGGAACAGATGCGCAGGGAGCGGATGCATAAAACAGTTAAAGCAGGGATTCTTCTTCGAGATAGGAGAGAATCCCCAGATAGATGGCATGAGCAAGCTTGCTCTGATAATCTTCGGTCAGGAGCAGATCGGCTTCGCTTCGGTTGCTTAAAAACCCACATTCTACGATTACCGTAGGTGTGGGTGTTTTTTTTAGGAGATAGTAGCTTTCGTTTGCCTTGGCGACGCGTGTATTCTGGGGATCGACTTCGGAAATCAGATGCTTCTGGAGAACGTCCGCTAAGCGCTTGCCGTTTTCGGACTGCCCGTAATAGAATACCTGGGCGCCTTTGATGTCTTCGGTTGTGTAACTGTTCTGATGAATGCTCACGGTGAAAGTGGGATTGGCGTCCGCGATTATCTGGCAGCGCTTCTGCATATCCGCGGCTTTTTTGTTGGTGGCGTCTGCGGGTGAGAGACCGGCGTCGGAATCACGGGTGAGAACGACAGAGATTTCTCTCTGTTCCAAGCGATGGAGAGGTTGATGTCCTTTTCGAGTGCGCCGTTGATGCCCACCTTTCCGGGGTCACTTCCGCCGTGACCGGCATCGACGACAATACAGATTTTTTCACGTGCCGCCTTTTCACTCTGGACCAGTACGGCGCCCTGCTTTGCGAGAATGAAGGCAGCGGCCAGAAGACAGAGGCTCATGATAAGTTCCAACTTTTTTTTCATGAAATAAAAAACCCCCGGGGATTCGTTCATAAAATGATATTCACGATCCCCGGGGGTTAGAACGGCTAGTTGATGTATTTGATAATGGTATCCCAGACAGCCGGATCCTCCAGACCAAGCTTCCAGAAAGCTCCGCCGGCGAGCTGGTTGGACTGCATTACCTTTAACTTCTCCTCAAGTGAAGTGGCATCCTCCACCCAGATCTTGTAGGTGACGCCGCCGTTGATGTATTCTACATAATACTGTCCGTCTGTGTCGGACCACACCGGAACGGCTCCGTTCGTGCTGATCAGGTTCTGGACTTCTTTCATGCCTGCCGAGTAGCAGTCCAGCTCGTAGAGTGTATCACTGTCGGAGGTGTCCTCGGTTGTACTGACAGCCGCGCCATCGTCCGATACCGGAGTCTCGCTCCAGACACGTGTGTAAAACGGCATACCGAGAATCAGCTGGTCTGCCGGAACGCTTTGGAGCGTATCTGCGACACCCTGATTGACAAAACCGATGGACGCCACCGATCCGGCTTCCTCGGAACCTGCGTAATGCTCATCATATCCCATCAGTATGACATAGTCGGCAAAGACTGCCTGCTCGGAGCGGTTATAGAATGCCGTGTAAGCTGTTGGCGGATAATTATCGACGGAAAGGACAATGCCGTTGTTGGCACATTTCAGCGATAATTCCCGGATAAACTGGATATAGGAATCACCGATGGAAGGGTCGAGCGATTCAAAGTCCACGTTAATGCCGTCCAGCTTGTACTGGATCGCAGCGGAGATCAGGTTGTTGATCAGACTCTCACGTCTGGAACTGTAGGTCAGCACCTGCGTGGTATCCGGACTCTCCAGTCCCTGATCCTTGGCGCCGAAGTTGCTTACAAGCGCCCAGACTTCAATGTTGTTCTGGTGACAATAGTTTACATAATCAGAACTTGCCAGGGAACCGATGCCTCCGTTCGTATCCTTTAAGTAAAACCAGGTCGGAGAGATGACATTGAGTCCCTTGGTGTTTGAAAGTACGTTCGCAATGTTTGCGTTCGCACTGCTGTTGGTCACCTGGTGCCAGCCGAGATTGATGGAGAAATCTTTTTTAATATGCGAAAATTCTTCCGCAGTGTAGTCGCTGGTCCGGGTCGCGGTGGAGGTGCTGCCGAGGGCTTTGGTCTTTACATAGCCGATGATGCCGTCCTCCGTCATCACCTTCGTCCAGGTCTCGTTCGGCTCTAAAACGGTGAGCACGGTTCCTTTTGCAAGGTCGGCGAGAATCGGACTCTTGATGCCGCCCTGATAGCGCAGCTCCGTGGATTTCTTGACAGGAGCGGTGTTGTAGTCGCCCCACTGGTTTGTGAGGACAACGCGGTTCGGCTGATCGTATACGGTATAATCAAAATCGGAATACTGTTTTACGAAATCGATCGCAATATATGCGGTGGAGGCATCTGCCTTTACAATCGTGTGATCTAACGTACGGGCGTCTTTGGTCACATAGTAGGTCGTGCTCTCCGCATCCGCCGAGATCAGGTCGGTGGCGGTGGTGTATAAAAGCTTGTTCTCATTGGCATCCCAGAAAAAACGGCTGTTGATCTTATCGTGAACCGTCTCAAAATCCAGATATACGTTTCCGTCGATCAGTCGCCCCTGCACAGACAACACTTCATTATTAAAGATCAGGGCTACGGAATCATCAGATGCAAGCCCGTAATACTCGGATAACTCCTGGTGCTCCTTGGAGGGCGTGTATTTTTCGATCAGTCGCCCGAGCAGCATGAACAGAATGATAATGACGATTAAAACAAGAACGGCAATGACCGGTATAATATTCTTTTTTGTATTCTTCATGGAAAAATCCTTTCTTCTTCTGAGAGATTTCCCCTACATTGTAGCATATTGCAGCACAAAATCAAAGCTATTTGCATCTGCCATTTTTTGCGTGCCGCAGAATGAAAAACGGGAACCGGCCGCAGGAGATTGTGAACTCGGGCGGCAGTTCCCGGCTGTCTTTTTATCAAATAATATTCACTGCATAGACAGTATGACCGGGCATTGAGGAACTCAGTCATTCTGTTCCAGTTACGACTAGTTACGGAAGATCTTTTCTGATCTTATCAAAATGGACTTCCTTTAACACCCCCTCGTCAAAAATATAATCTCTCATGTACGTGCTTTCCTCCTGCACGCAGAGCTGGCTGGCTACATCCTGCGAGCTGCTTTTCGCGCCCTCCAGCCAGATGGTAATGCCTCGATTCTCCAGAGATGTAAGCTCCAGATAAAGTCTTTGCATATGTTCATCATTCACATTAGATTCCCCCAAATCTGAAAAATACCAAAAGGAATTCGCTGGTTACGTTTCGTGATATAAAGAAAAATTGCGCTGCCTGATCCCCGGCAGACAGTGTGTTGCGGTTACAATGAATAAAATGACAGAAGTATGTCAAAAAATAGAAAGTGCTCCTTCTCTATATGAAAAGGGTCTTTGATGAACGGAACCTCCTGCATGGATATGGAGTGCTGCCTGGAAAAAACGGAATGATTCTGGAATGTTCCCACCTGTACCAGATAATGATAACCTTCCCCAAGGTTTGTAAAGCTGTCAAATTGTTTGAAAAATTCCTCATAACTCCAGGCTTTCCAGAGTGCAAGACTGCCTAGCACAATCTTGCGGTCGCAGCGCAGGAATTCTGCGGCAGCGGATTCGTTTAAGCTGCCGAGATCCAGGATCAGATAATCATACCCCATATTCAGCAGGCGAGGCACAGCATCCGGTGCCAGATTCGGATAATAATCCACGCCGTGCAGGCGGAAGTGAAAAAACTCTGCCTTTGAAGTGTCCGCGGCATCCGGCGCTTTGCTGCATTGTAAGGCATGGCGGTGTATGGAGGCCGCAAGAGCGGATTCCGGAATCAGCCGCGCCAGTTCGCTGCGCTTGTGAAGCTCAAGACAAGCGGTGCGCAGTCTTCGCCTGGAGGCACAGTATGTGCTAAGGCTTATGGCGAGCTGTGTCACGCCAGCCCCCGGATGACATCCGAGAATGCCGATGGTGATGTGTGCTTTGGTTTCGTTGCGATCAAAATAGAAGATGCCGTCTCCCTCCTTTCTTCGGTAAGATGGACGAAACAAGCCGTTCCTTTTCGGGTGTTGTATCGTATGGAACCGCATCTTCCGGAAAGCAGTAGACGCGGTGACCTAACTGCCGTGCGTATGCCTTTGCGGCAGAGCGGCAGCCGTGATTGCAGAGAAAACGTGTCTGTGGCAGCAGTGCCAGCTGTTTCCCATAGGCGGCTGCCTGTACAAAATCCCAGTCTCCTCCGTTTAAGACGAAAAGAATCAGGTCAAAAGAAGCCAGCTCGGCAAGCGCGGGCGCGCGGGTGCCATAGTCTCTTACAACGCAGTCATCCGGCGGAACGGAAACAGATATACTGTCCCCATAGTCCGGAATCCCGCGGAAGCTTCCATAAATAAAGATCCCGTTCTGGTCGATCAGACGATGATTTGCCCTGGCGGCGTGTAGAAGCGATGCGCTCCCGTCCGCGGCAGCATAGATTGCGGGAATATGTTTTTGATTCATGGTGCTGACAAGAGAAATGGAAATATGCGTGGCGCCTGCACCGGGTCTGCTCCCGATGACGGCAATGTTCCGAATGAGATGCGAAGACTGCTGATTCTCTGATAATGGTACACGAAGCAGTGCGGCTTTCAGATCGCAGGCCTCCTGACAGCGGTCTGCCGGATCTGCGGCGCATGCCTGCTCTAAGATGTACCGAAGCTGTCTGGAACAGCGGCAGGACATGGCGTCCGAAAGCTCCGTTAAAACCCTGCCGAGACTGTAGATGTCGGCAGCCGGAGTGACGGGCTGTCCGCGCAGGATTTCCGGTGCGCAGTAGCGGCTTGTCCCGTAAAGTTGGAAATTTTTTCCGAAACCGGTAAAAAAAGATGCAATGCCAAAATCGAGTAATTTTACCTGATCTCCACATAATATAATATGCTCCGGCTTTAAGTCCTGATACAGGATTGGGTATGGAGACAAATGATGCAGATAGGTAAAAATGTCGCATAGCTGTATGCCCAGTTTTACGATCAGTTCCTCAGAAATGCTTTTTTGATGAGAGACAAACGTCTCGAGTGATTCACCCTGAATGTATTCTTCAATCATATAAAGATAGGCGTCATCTTCGTCGATATCATATATGAGGGGGATTCCTGGATGATTAAGATTCTTCAGAAGAGCTGCTTCCGCGAGGAAGTCAGATTCCAGGGAGAAAGAAGATCTATCTGACAGAGATCTGGGGATTCGCTTGATGGCCCGATAAATCTTCAGCTTGAGATGCTCGGCGAGAAATACGGTACCGAAACTACCGGAACCGAGTACGGAAAGAATCCGGTACTTGCCGAACAGAATAACTTCTTCTATGCAAAATCCGCTCCTTTCATAGTGTGGCAGATTCGCATCTCATGCATATGTTTATAACATGAAAAATGTAGTTTGACAATAGCTTTTCGGCAGTTTATAAAGATTTAATAAAAAGGTATACTTTACATCAATATAGCATTTGATTATAATAAATGTACAGTTTACAAGGTTTTCCGGATGAAGGAAGTGATAATATGAAAATTGAAAAAGTGAATGAGAATCAGATTCGTTGCACTTTGACCAGAGAAGATCTGGCAGAACGTCAGATTAAGCTCAGTGAACTCGCATACGGGACCGAAAAGGCGAAGATGCTGTTTCGAGATATGATGCAGCAGGCATCTTTCGACTTTGGATTCGAGACAGATGACCTTCCTCTGATGATAGAAGCAATTCCTTCTTCTTCAGACTCTATCACTTTGATCAT
>ERZ837910.6203-NODE-6203-length-10023-cov-3.299759_pt1 | contig 10023 bp, 9 predicted proteins | sample MGYA00519940_ERZ837910 | MGnify/ENA primary metagenome ERZ837910 (study PRJEB31850, sample SAMEA3708825) | human gut metagenome | biome: human gut; feature: human-associated habitat; material: faeces | place: China | collected 2014 ... | reverse complement strand
ACGTATCCGTCTTTGTCGATACGGGCATCTGCAATGCCCATGGCGCGCATTTCCTCCACAAGCGCTTCGCCGAGCAGCTTCTGCTTCGCGGTCGAGGGGCAGGTCTCCGAGCTCTCATCCGACTGTGTGTCGAAGGAAACATAGTGCAGAAGGCGTTCCGTTACCGTCATATCCGTTCTCCTTTCCAATTGTCGAAAACTGCCCCGGCGTTTGGCCGGGGCAGAAATTTTTTTCTTACTTGCCGCAGAGCGCTGCAGTGTCCTGCGCGATCATGAGCTCTTCGTTCGTGGGGATGACCCAGACCTTCACGCGGGAATCGTCCGCGGAGATGAGGGCTTCCTCGCCGCGCACCTTGTTGCGCTCCGGGTCGAGCTTGACGCCGAGGAATTCCAGACCCTCGCAGATGGCGGCGCGGTTCGTGCAGCCGTTCTCGCCGACGCCGGCCGTGAAGACCAGGCAGTCCAGACCGCCGAGCGCGGCGGCGTAGGCGCCGATATACTTGCGGACCTCGTAGCAGAACTTGTCCAGCGCGAGCTGGCAGGCCTCGTCGCCCTTGTTGGCGCCGGCCTCGAGATCACGGAAGTCGGAGGACACGCCGTTCGACAGAGCCAGCACGCCGGACTTCTTGTTCAGCATCGTCAGGCACTCGTCGGCCGTCATGTTGTACTTGTTCATGATGAACTGCGCGACGCAGGTGTCGATATCGCCTGCGCGGGTGCCCATGGGAACGCCGGCCAGCGGGGACAGGCCCATGGATGTATCCTGGCACTTGCCGTCCGCAACGGCGGAGAGGGAGGAGCCGTTGCCGAGGTGGCAGACGACGATCTTCAGCTCGCTTGCGGGCTTGCCCATCAGCTCGATGGCGCGCTTGGAGACATAGCGGTGGGACGTGCCGTGGAAGCCGTAGCGGCGGAGATGATCTTCCTCATAATACTTCGTGGGAATGGCGTAGCGATAGGCCTTCGGGGGCATGGTCATATGGAACGCAGTGTCGAACACGGCGACCTGGGGCTTGCCCGGCATGACCTTCTCGCAGGCCTCGATGCCCATGAGGTTGGCAGGGTTGTGGAGCGGGCCGAGGGAGATGCAGTCGCGGATGGCCTGCTTGCAGGCTTCGTCGATGATGCAGGATTCGACGAACTTGTCGCCGCCGTGCAGCACGCGATGGCCGATGGCATCGATCTCGTCCGTGGACTTCAGAACGCCGTACTCCGGATCGACAAGGATGGACAGGACAGCCTCAATGGCTTCGGAATGCGTGGGCATGGGGATGTCGCGCTCGACCTTCAGACCGGTGGCGGGGACCTTGTGTGTCAGCTTGCCATCGATGTAGATGCGCTCGCACAGGCCCTTGGCGAAGACCTCACCGGAGGTCGGGTCCATCAGCTGGTACTTCAGCGAAGAGCTGCCTGCATTGATCACGAGAATTTTCATGGTTGTGTCAACTCCTGTAAAAACATTGTTTTCTTTTCTTCAATTTCGTGATAGTATTAACACATACGGCTTTATTCTATAATAAATTGGCGCATGATACAAGTGCTTTTTTGGGAAATGAGGAATTTTTTGTGAGGATCGCCGGAATCATCTGCGAATACAACCCCTTCCACAACGGCCATGCCCATCAGCTCGCCGTGCTGCGGGAGGCGGGCTATGCGCCGGTGTGCGTGATGAGCGGGGACTATGTCCAGCGGGGCGAGCCCGCTGTCATTCCGGCTGCGGCACGGGCCGAGGCTGCCGTTCGCTGCGGGGCGGCGCTGGTGCTCGAGCTGCCGCCGAGCTATGCGCTCCGCTCGGCAGAGGGCTTTGCGGACGGCGGCGTGGAGCTGCTCGACCGCCTCGGCTGCGCGGAGGCGCTGTGCTTCGGCAGCGAGAGCGGCGATGCGGAGGCCCTGCTGGCTACGGCGCGAACGCTGCTGTCTCCGGAGCTTGTGCCGCTGCTGAAGCAGGAGCTTGCGGGCGGCGCCTCGTTCCCGGCGGCGCGGCAGCGGGCGCTGGAACGGCTTGGCGCGCCCGGTGCGGCGCTGCTGGAGCGGCCCAATTCCATTCTTGCGGTGGAATACTGCAAGGCCCTGCTGCGGCGCGGGTCTGCCATGCGGCCGATCGTGCTGCACCGCGCGGGGGATTATCACGGCGGGAGCGCTGCGGATGCGCCTTCGGCTAGCTTTCTGCGCGGGCAGGCGGACTGGGCGGGCTATATGCCGGAGGCTGCGCGGGCCGTGCAGGCCGCTGCACCGCGATATAGGCTGGCGGCGGGGGAGCGGGCCATGCTTGCGCGCCTGCGGGCCATGGGGGAGGAAGCGTTCGCCGCGCTGCCGTACGGCTCCGAGGGCCTGTGGCAAAAGGTGATGCATGCCTGCCGCACGGAGGCGTCGCTGGAGGGCATCCTCGCAGCCGCAAAATCGAAGCGCTATCCGCGCACCCGGCTGATGCGGATGCTCCTGTGCGGCTTTCTGGGCCTGACGGAGCAGCAGCTGACCGAGCCTGCGCCCTATGTGCGCGTGCTGGCGCTCGATGCGGACGGCCGGGCCATCCTGCGGGCGGTGCAGGGCGGGCTCTTGCTCCTGCATGCGGGAGAGCGCGCACAGGACTGCGCGTTTGCGGAAACGGAGCGGCGCTGCCGCGCGCTTTACGGCCTGTTCCGGGAGGACGGGGCCGCGGAGCCTTCTCCGAAAATGCGCGTCTATGTGCAAAGGGATTGACATCGGGCAGCATTTCCCATACAATCATTTCCAGATGCGCACGGCGCACGGAAAAGGAGAGAGAAAAATGGCAATTATGCTTCGGCTCAAATGCCCGTCCTGCGGCGAAGTCATGAACGCGGCAGGCTTCTGCAATTGCACCAAATGCGGCACACCGATCCGCTACAACGGCTGGGGAATGCTGCAGATCTACCGCATGGGCTCCCCGGTCAGCATCGCGGCAGGCTACGGCATTTATCTGGACGGCCAGCCCTACGGCCATCTGGCCAACAAGGAGAGCATCCGCATTCCGCTCCCGATGGGGACGCACACGCTGCACATGACCTGCGGCATGACGCGCCGCTGTGAGGACCTGACGTTCACACTGACGCCGGAGGCCCCTGCCGCCTATGTCAAGGCGTCCATCCGCATGGGCTTCTGGTCGAACACGATCCGCCTGACTCCGGCCGATCCGTCCGAAATGCCGCAGGCGTAAACCGGTTTTTCCAAGAAAAAAAGCAAAAATAATGCTTGCAATTCTGCGGAAACTGTGGTAAGATAGTCGGGCATTGAAAATAAGAGGGGCATCATGCCCTTTTACGAAACGAGAAAGAGGTGAAAGCAATGAAGGAAGGAATCCATCCGAAGTACGAACAGACGACGATTCGATGCGCGTGCGGTGAGATCATTGAGACCGGTTCCACGAAGAAGGACATCAAGGTCGAAATTTGCTCCAAGTGCCACCCTTTCTATACCGGCAAGCAGAAGCTGGTTGATACCGGCGGACGCGTTGACCGCTTTAACAAGAAGTTTGGCCTGAAGTAAAGAATGAACGAAAAGTCTGCATCGTATCGGTGCGGACTTTTTTCATACTTTTTTCGGGAAAATACGCAGCTCCTGCCGCCGGCCGCACCGGTCAGCGGCTGTGGGGAGCCCAGTCAGAATTTTGGAGGTAGTCATGCAGCAGAATGATCGAGTCAAAGCAGAGAAGGCCATCCTGGTCGGCCTGAGCGCGGACTGCTTCCGGCCGGAGGAGAACGCCACGGACGAGTCGCTGGACGAGCTGGAGGCTCTCCTCGAGACGGCGGGCGGCATCTGTGAGGCAAAGGTGCTGCAGAACCGCCACACGCCGGACCCGCACAGCTTCATCGGCGAGGGAAAGGCGCAGGAGGTGCGCACGCTGCTCGAGAGCACGGGGGCGACGCTCGTTGTATTTGACAACGACCTCTCGCCGTCCCAGATCCGCGCGCTGGAGGAGCTGACGGATGCGACCGTTCTGGATCGCAGCGCCCTGATTTTGGATATCTTTGCCCAGCGCGCCAAGACGGCCGAGGGCCGCCTGCAGGTCGAGCTGGCACAGTATCAGTACCTGCTGCCGAAGCTCTCCGGCATGGGCACGTCGATGTCCCGCCTGGGCGGCGGCATCGGCACGCGCGGCCCCGGTGAGACGAAGCTCGAAACGGACCGCCGCCACATCCGCGAGCGCATCACCCGCCTGCAGGCGGAGCTGGACGAGGTGCGCCGCGTGCGCGCCACGCAGCGTGAGCGCCGCGTGAAGAACTCCATTCCCGTCGTGGCGCTGGTCGGTTACACAAATGCAGGCAAGTCCACCCTGCTCAACGCTCTCACGGGCGCGGGCATCCCGGCCAACGACCGGCTGTTTGACACGCTGGACACGACGACCCGCCGCCTGAAGGTGTCGGATCATCTGGAGATCCTGCTGTCCGATACCGTCGGCTTCATTGCCAAGCTGCCGCATCATCTCATCGAGGCCTTTCAGGCCACGGTGGAGGAGCTGCAGTATGCGGACCTGCTGCTGCATGTCATCGATGCGTCCGACCCGCACCGTGAGGCACACATCGAGGTCGTCGACCGGCTGATCGAAAAGCTGGCCAAGCCCGGCGTGCCCGTGCTGCGCTGCTATAACAAGGCCGACCTCGTCGGCGATGTCTCGAATCTCCCCATCGGCGAGAAGAACATCCCCATGTGCGCGCGCAGCGGCATCGGCATGGACGAGCTGCTCACGCGCATCGAGGAGACGCTGACGGGCCGGCTCCACCGGGCCGTGTTCCTGCTGCCGTATTCCGACGCGGGCGCGCTGGCCCAGCTGCACGAGCAGGCGCAGGTGCTCCGTGTGGATTACCTGCCGGAGGGCGTCGAGGTCGAGGCTGTCTGCCGCGAGGAGCTGTTCGGCCGCCTGAAGCGCTTTGTAAAGGAGCCGGAGGCATGAAGGAGTATCTCGTCCCCACCGGCGACGGCGAGGCGCAGTTCATCGAGCGCCGCTCCCGCTTCATCGGACACATCTTCCTGACGGAGACGGAGGAGGAGGCGCTCGCGCGGCTGAAGCAGATGCGCGAGCAGTACTGGGATGCGACCCACAATGTCTATGCCTACATCATCCGCGACGGCGCAACGCGCTTTTCCGATGACGGCGAGCCGGGCGGCACGGCAGGTATGCCGGTGCTGCAGGTGCTGCAGCGGGAGGAGCTTTACAATGTAACGTGCGTCGTGACGCGCTATTTCGGCGGCATCCTGCTCGGCGCGGGCGGCCTTGTGCGCGCCTATGCCCACGGAGCCAAGATCGCCGTGGACGCCGCAGGGCGCTCCATCAAGCGCATCTGGACGAATGTCTATCTGCCGTGCCCCTACAGCTGGTATGAGCGCATCCGGCTCGAGGTCGCCGCATTCGGCGGCATGATCCGCGAGACGCAGTTCGGCGCGGATGTCGAGCTGGATCTGCTGCTGCCGGAGGAGCAGACGCAGGGCTTCCTCGAGCGGGTGACCGACCTTTCGGCCGGGACGATCGAGGGGCTGATCGGAAAACAGGAATACCGCGCGTTCCCGCTTCCCTGAGCGGACGCGCCGAGCGACAGACGGGAGGAAATGCCGATGACGATCCGGGAAGAACTGGAATGGACCGAGCACCTTTGCCTCAGTGAGCGTGCGCAGTTTTCCGATGCCACGCGCGGCCGTCCGCGGCCGGAGGAGCCGCAGGAAAACGACGTGCGGACCTGCTATCAGCGGGACTCCGACCGCATCCTGCACAGCAAGTCCTTCCGCCGCCTCATGCATAAGACGCAGGTCTTCCTGCAGCCGGAGGGCGACCACTACCGCACGCGCATGACGCACACGCTGGAGGTCGCGCGCATCGCGCGCACCATCACGCGCGCCCTGCGTCTGAACGAGGACCTGTCCGAGGCCATTGCCTTCGGCCACGATCTCGGTCACACGCCGTTCGGCCACGCGGGCGAGGTTGCGCTGACGGAGGTCATGGGCGAGCCGTTCCGCCATAACGAGCAGTCTCTGCGCGTTGTGGACGTGCTGGAGAAGGACGGGCAGGGCCTGAACCTGACCTATGAGGTCCGCATGGGCATCCTCGGCCATTCGAGCCACAGCCGCATGCCGGAGACGCTCGAGGGCCAGATTGTACGCAAATCCGACCAGATCGCCTATATCAACCACGACATCGACGACGCCATGCGCGCCGGGATCCTGACGAATGACGACATTCCGCGCGAGATCTCCGACGTGCTCGGCGAGACCCACCGCGAGCGCATCAATACGCTCGTGACGGATATGATCTTCCACTCACGCGGCACGGGAGAGCTGGGCATGACGCCCGAGATCGAGCAGACCATGCAGGCTCTGCGCCAGTTCATGTTTGAGCGCGTCTACAAGAATCCGGTCGCCAAAGGCGAGGAATCCAAGGCCCGCCGCATCCTGCAGGAGCTTTATACCTATTACATCGCCCATCCCGAGGCGCTGCCGCAGGATTTCCAGCCGCAGCTCACGTTCGAGGGACTTCCGCGCGTCGTGTGCGATTATATCGCGGGCATGACGGACAAATATGCCATGTACAAGTATGACGAGCTGTTCATTCCGACCGGCTGGCAGGTGCGTGGCTGAAAGGAGGCAGAGCCGTGGCTTTTCCCCCGGCATTTTTGGATGAACTCAACGCCCGGAATCCCATTGAGGACGTCGTCGGGCAATATGTCGCGCTGACGCGCCGGGGCAGCAACCTGTTCGGCCTCTGCCCCTTCCATGGCGAAAAGACGCCGTCGTTCTCCGTCGCGCCGGAGAAGGGCATTTTCTACTGCTTCGGCTGCCATAAGGGCGGCGGCGTGGTGAATTTCATCATGGAGATCGAGAACCTCACCTACGGCGACGCCGTGCGCTTTCTGGCAAAGCGCGCGGGCCTCGAGGTCCCGGACGATGGCGCTTATCAGTCGCAGTATAAGAAAAAAGAACGGCTCTCGGCACTGTGCCGCGCGGCGGCACAGTTCTATCACGCCCAGCTCAAGACCCCGGCGGGAGAGGAGGCGCGGGCCTATCTGCAGAAGCGCGGTGTCTCCGGCCAGACGGTCACGCGTTTCGGCCTCGGTTATTCGCCGAATCGCTGGACGGCCCTGCTCGACGCCATGACGGCAAAGGGCTACACGAAGGAGGAACTGCTTGAGGCGGGCCTCCTCAGCCAGAACCGCGACAAGGGGACGCTCTATGACCGCTTCCGCAACCGCCTGATGTTCCCCATCATCGACGTGCGCGGCAATGTCATCGGCTTCGGCGGCCGCGTCATGGACGATTCGACGCCGAAGTACCTGAACTCGCCGGAAACGATTATTTTTAACAAGCGGCGGAACCTTTTCGCCATGAATGTCGTCAAGAAAAGCAAGCGGGAATTCATCATCCTCACGGAGGGCTATATGGATGCCATCGCGCTGCATCAATATGGCTTCGACTGTGCGGTGGCCTCGCTCGGCACCTCGCTGACGCAGGAGCACGCGGACATGCTGTCCAAATATACCGATGAGCTTGTGCTGACCTACGACGGCGACGAGGCCGGGCAGAACGCCACCCAGCGTGCCATCCCCATGCTGGAGCGGACGGGCCTGCGGGTGCGCATCCTGCGGATGCGCGGCGCAAAGGACCCGGATGAATTCCTGAAGAAATACGGCGCGGACCGCTTCCGCCTGCTGCTGGAGGGCTGCGAAAATCAGGCAGAGTACCGCCTGCGCTCGCTGCAGATGCGCTTTGACCTCTCACAGGACGAGCAGAAGGTGGAATTTGCCAAGCAGGCCGCCGCCCTTATCGCGGGCTTCGGCACGGCGGTGGAGCGCGAGGTCTACGGCACGCGTGCCGCCGAGGCGGCAGGGCTTTCGCCGGACGTGCTGCGCATGGAGATCGACCGCGCCCGCAAGCGCCTGCTGCGGCAGGAGAAGCGCGAGGAGACGCGCCGGGAGATGGACCCGGCCGCAGCCGTTCAGCCGTTCCAGCGCGAGCTGCGCTACGACAACGTCCGCTCCGCCGTGGCGGAGGAGGGGCTGCTGCGCATGCTGTTCCGCGAGCCTGCTCTGCTGGCGCAGACGGAGGGCCTGACGGCGGAGGATTTCTCCGTGCCGCTGTTCGGCCGGGTCTATGCCGCTCTGCGCGAGCGGTGGCAGAACGATCTTGCCATCACGCCTGCGGCGCTGGCAGACAGCCTGAGCCCGGCGGAAATGGCGCATCTGACGGCCGTGCTGCAGAAGCAGGAGCCGCCGCTGTCCGAAACGGCGCTGGCGGATTACCTGCGCATCCTGCGTGAGGAGCGGGCCAAGGCGCGCGTGAGCGACGCCAGCGACCTGCTTGCCATGCAGCGGGATCTGAAGAAGAAAAAAGGATATGGAGGTTCGTAAGCGATGGAAGAACAGGTGCAGATGAACGAGAAGCTCCGCGCGCTTTTGGAAAAGGCGAAGCGGGAGAAAAAGATCGCCTCCAAGGACCTCATCGATACGCTCGAGGCGATCGATGCGGATGAAAAGCAGACGGAGCTGATCTACGAGGCGCTGGACGAGGCCGGAGTGGAGATCGACGTCTCCGACGTCGTGGAGCTGCTGTCCAAGCCGGAGGAGATGCTCCCGAGCGAGGAGGACCTCGAGCTGATCGAGGAGGAGAAGATCATCGACACGGAGGATCTCTCCGAAAATATGAGCCTGAACGACCCGGTGCGCATGTACCTCAAGGAGATCGGCAAGATCCCCCTGCTCACGCTGGAGGAGGAGCACAAGCTCGCCGTGCGCATGGCCGAGGGCGATGAAGAGGCCCAGAAAAAAATGACGGAGGCCAACCTTCGTCTCGTCGTTTCCATCGCAAAGCGTTATGTCGGCCGCGGCCTGCCGTTCCTCGATCTCATCCAGGAGGGCAATCTCGGCCTCATCAAGGCCGTCGGCAAGTTCGACTACACGAAGGGCTATAAATTCTCCACCTATGCGACCTGGTGGATCCGACAGGCCATTTCCCGCGCCATTGCCGACCACGCCCGCACGATCCGCATTCCGGTACACATGGTCGAGACCATCAACCGCGTCTCCCGCGCCAACCATGAGCTGCTGCAGGAGCTGGGCCACGAGCCGTCGCCCGAGGAGATCGCGCACAAGCTGCATCTCCCGCTGGAGAAGGTCGAGGAGGTCATGCGCATCGGGCAGGAGCCCATCTCACTCGAGACGCCGGTCGGCGAGGAGGATGACAGCCACCTCGGCGACTTCATTCAGGACGACGACGCCTCGCAGCCCGCCGAAGAGGCCAGCTATACCCTGCTGCGCGAACAGCTCGAAGAGGTGCTCAAGACGCTCACGCCCCGCGAGGAAGAGGTGCTCCGCATGCGCTTCGGCCTGATCGACGGCAAGCCGCACACGCTCGAAGAGGTCGGCAAAAAGTTCGACGTCACGCGCGAGCGCATCCGCCAGATCGAATCCAAGGCGCTGCGCAAGCTGCGCCACCCGTCACGGAGCAAAAAGCTCCGGGATTTCCTCAATTAAACGCAGAAATACGGACGTTTGGGCGCATCGAAAAATTTTTCTTGACATCTCGCAAATTTTCCGTATGATAGACGTTGTTACGATAAATCACCGTTTTCACGGAGGCAGTTATCATGTTTGAAAAGATTCGTTCGTATCTGGCGTCAGAGCTGGATATTTCTGAGGATGAGATCACCCGCGACACCACGTTCGAGAGCCTCGGCGTCGACTCGCTCGACACCGTCGAGATGGTCATGGACCTCGAGCAGGAGCTTGGCGTCGAGCTGGAAATCGAGGAAAAGATCGCCACCGTCGGCGAGCTGGTCGATTTCGTCGAGAGCAAAGTCGATTAAATTTCAGACTTCGGCCCATGGCAAGGCTGCACTACTCGGGGAGATAGCGGTGCCCTGTTACCCGCAATCCGCTCCAGCGGGGAGGAATTCCTGACCGAGGGTGCGTATCGTATCGTCTGACCTGTATAAGCGGCGTTGAAGATTTGGTCTTACGCAACAAGGCTCTGTGAACCGTGTCAGGAGGGGAACCAAGCAGCACTAAGCAGTCCCCCTTGTGTG
>ERZ837910.6200-NODE-6200-length-10031-cov-5.711207_pt1 | contig 10031 bp, 7 predicted proteins | sample MGYA00519940_ERZ837910 | MGnify/ENA primary metagenome ERZ837910 (study PRJEB31850, sample SAMEA3708825) | human gut metagenome | biome: human gut; feature: human-associated habitat; material: faeces | place: China | collected 2014 ... | reverse complement strand
AACAGCGGAGAGCAGAAAAAGGGAACACAGAAGTTAAGGGAAATGTCTTTAGACGACAGAATGAAGCTTAAGGCAGAGGACCCAGACTACTATGCAACCTTATTAAATGACAGATAGATAATGCCGACTCACAATATGGAAGTGAGCCGCTAACCTAAAATCCCTTAATAGTTGTAGGTAGATGGGACAAAGAAAAGTCCTTATCTATTCTTATTTAGGGGTAGAAAGGACTTTTTTTATGCCAAGAACAGGATCATTTGGTGGTTTTGATTTTGACCCAGAGGTTTTCGCTGAGTTTATGTCAGAAAACCCAACATGGAATGATGCGATTATTGCATCTGGTGTGTTAGCACAGGACAATACAATCATGGACTTAATCGGAGAAAAAGGAAACGTTGCAACAATTCCTTTTTATACACCGATTGATGAACAAGACTCACAGGCTTTGAACAACGATGGAGAAACAAACAATACACCTGTTGAAATCACAGGAAAGAAACAGACTTGTATGTTAATTCAGAGAATGAAAGCTTGGAAAGCAAAAGACTTTACAAAAGAGTTAACAGGTGCAGACCCTATGACTCATGTTGCAAACTCTGTTGCAGGATTTTATAAGCAAGTAAGAACACGTGACTTAATGACTACAGTTGATGCAGTTTTAAGCCTGTCTGGTATGGAAAACCATATTACAGACTTATCTTTAACTGGCGAGGGCACTGTAGGAGATGCAAACAAAATTGATGATACAACACTTATCTTTGCACAGCAGAAAGCTTTAGGAGATTCCGCTGACAAGATGGGATTACTTGTATTAAACTCTTACATCTACGCAAAATACAAAGCAATGGGACTTGTTGACTACAACAAATACACTATTGCTAACGCAGTAGAAAGAGAAGTAAATCTTCCTACAATCGGTGGATTTATCCCACTGGTAACAGACAGATTTACAGTTGATACAACAGGAACAAACCCAGTATACAAAACTTATATGCTTGGTACAGGTTCAGTATTGACTTGTGATAAGACAAACTATGAAAATCCTTATTATACAGACTATGACCCAGAAACATCTGCCGGTATTGAAAAACTGTATACAAAGCAGGGTTATGTATTACATCCTAACGGATTTTCTATTAATGCTAACAAGATTGCAAAAGAGTCTCCTGTCGCTCCCTTCGTGGGAGCGTGGATTGAAATTCCGGACTGCTGCGCCTGGTTTCCTGTGCTCTTTGTCGCTCCCTTCGCGGGAGCGTGGATTGAAATTTCTGTCACGATCCACATCATCACAGACGTAGTACGTCGCTCCCTTCGCGGATAAAAAGGAGTGTGATATCATGGCGTACATTGACTATGAATATTACAAAAACCTTTTTGGAGAGAAAGCTATCCCAGAACAGGACTTTAACCGTCTTGTCTGGGATTCTTGCAAGAAGATAGATAATGCCACGACTGGTGTTGACAATGTGAAGAAACTTAAGATTGCTTTTCCAACAGATGAAGATGATGCAGAAGCAGTTAAAAGATGTGTTTGCGAACTTCTATCAATCACATATAAGATTGAACAGGCAGAAACGAGAGTTGAAGCATCACAGGGTTATATCACATTAGAAGATGGAACTGTGATGAGTAAGCAGGTAGCATCTAAGAGTGCAGGAAACGAGAGTATAAGCTATGTGACTTCCAGTAACACAGGCACGGCTACATTGATAGATAAGTGTCTAGCGGATAAGGAAGCACAAAAGCAACTATACGATGATAAGATAAGAGATTATCTGTCTGGCATCACTGATGCTAACGGAGTTAACTTGCTGTACATGGGAATATATCCAAGATAAAAAAACGGAGGGATACGATGTATAACGATACAATCACACTTTTTAATAGGTATGAAAGTAAATTGGGAGATACATGGTATCCCTCTATTTTGCATAATACGAACCTAAACATGGATAAAGCAAGCATCGTTGCAAAGTACGGTTCTGACTCACAGGACAATGCTGTATTAAACGTGCAGTATAGCCTAAAAAGCGGTCAAAAGATGGTAGGGAGTAAATTATGGCTACCGCCTAAAGAATGGTGTAAACAGACGAATGATAAGTTGTCAGAAGCACTTACGTTTAGTTCTAAGGCAAACGGTTTTGATTTCTTTATCGTTGGCGAATGGAAGAATGAAGAACCGATTGCAGAGGATGATTATATTGACGGATTCTATGAAGAAATGAAACTTAAGTATGATTATGTCTTTGCAATAACTGGAAGTGCCTTTTACGACATAATCCCGCACTTTGAGGTAATGGCTAAGTAGGTGGTTATATATGGCTAAAAAGAAATTAGGAAATGTTAATGTGAATACACAGAACATGAGAGCTAATATCAGTCTGGCGAGATTCGATGAACAAATACAAAGTGCTCAATATTGGTTAGATAGTCAAGTTATGACTGATATGGTTCCATATATGCCACATGAAACAGGTACATTCATTAACGTAACGAGAGCAAAAAGTGCTTCTCTTGCAGGTACTGGAAGATAACGAACAAAGCAGGAACGATGAAGATCTGGCAGATCATACCGATCAACATACCACCAATAGAAGCTGTTCCCAGTGTACGGTTACCGTGGGCACCTACACCGAATGCGAACATCAACGGAAGCAGACCGACTACCATAGCCAATGAGGTCATCAGGATCGGGCGGAGACGGGCACCGGCACCCAGAACGGCTGCCCATGTGATGCTCATACCCATCTTACGACGGTCGAGGGCAAACTCTACAATCAGGATCGCGTTCTTTGCCAACAGACCCATCAACATGATCAACGCAATCTGCATATAGATATTGTTGGACATGGTACCGAGTATCATTTTCAAGGCCGATATACTACCGATCGCGCTCATTCCGTTGACGAACAGGAAGCTGCCTAGCAAACCGAACGGAATGGATAACAATACGGCCAGCGGAAGAATATAACTTTCGTACTGAGCACTCAACAGCAAATAAACGAATACGAAACAAAGGATAAAGATCAAACCAGTCGTACTGCCGCTACTTTGTGCTTCCTCACGAGCCATACCTCCTAGTTCATAAGTGTAACCTGCCGGAAGGTTTTCTTTGGCCACTTCTGCCAGTGCAGCCAGTGCCTGACCGGAAGTATAACCGGAAGCCGGAGCTACCATCACCTTCATGGAAGTATACAAGTTGAAACGGCTGATAATATCAGGTCCGTATACCTTCTCTACAGAGATGAACTGGGAAATCGGAGCCATTTCGCCTTGGTTGTTACGAACCTTGACATTATTCAGTGATTCCAGATTCTTGCGTGATAACGGGTCCGACTGAATCATTACGCGGTACATCTTACCGAAACGGTTGAAGTTGGATGCGTACAAACCTCCGTAATATCCCTGCATCGTGCTAAGAATATCGCTTGGGCTGATACCTGCCTTCTTACAAGCTGCCGCATCAATATCAATCATATATTGCGGGAAGTTCGGGTTGAAGGTCGTTTTTGCAGAGTTAATTTCCGGACGCGCCTCCAATGCTGCGGTGTAGTTGTTGGCTACATCAAAGAATTTGTTCAGGTCACCACCTGTCTTGTCCTGCATGTTCACCTCGATATCCGTAGATGCCGAGTAACCGGGGATCATAGGAGGAGCGAAGAACAATACCTGTGCTTCCTTGATAATCTTCTGCGCACGCATGTATAAAGAACCGACGATAACGTCTGAGTTCTGAATCATGGAGCGTTCATCCCAGTCTTTCAGTTTGATAATGAAAGAACCGTAAGACGGTCCCTGACCACCAATGAAACTGAAACCGGAGATCAATGTACGTGAAGCTACGGCAGGGTCCGCAGCAATCAGACTGTCTACACGTGCCAGTATTTGTTCCGAGCGGTCTTGTGATGTACCCGGAGGTAGTGTTACAGCTCCCATCAGCGTACCGGTATCTTCATTAGGGACCATACCTGTCGGAGTAGTGTTCATAAAGAAGATCAGCAATACGATAGAGAGAACTACCAATCCCATTGACAACCACTTTTTCTGGATAAAGAAGAGTACGCGTTTCTTATACCTCTTTAATATAGAGTCATAAGCGGCATTGAAAGAAGTGTGGAAGCGAGAAACAAGTGTTTGTTTCTTATCTCCATGATCAGTATGCGGTTTCAGAAGAACGGCACACAATGCCGGACTCAGTGTCAAGGCGTTCAATGCGGACAGACCGATAGCGATAGCCATTGTCAAACCGAATTGGCGATAGAACGTACCTGCCGTACCACCCATGAAACTTACCGGAATAAACACGGACATCATGACCAGTGTGATAGATACGATGGCACCACCCAATTCGTTCATCGCATCGATAGATGCCAGACGGGCGGATGTATATCCCTGATCGAGCTTGGCATGTACACCCTCAACAACCACAATCGCATCATCGACCACAATCGCAATGGCAAGCACAAGGGCACACAGGGTCAGCAAGTTCAAACTGAATCCGATCAGTGACAGTACGAAGAATGTACCGATAAGGGCTACCGGAATAGCAATGGTCGGAATCAAGGTAGAACGCAAATCCTGCAAGAAGATATATACTACGATAAATACCAGAATAAATGCCTCGATCAATGTCTTCAACACTTCGTGGATAGAAGCGAACAAGAAGTCGTTGGCGTTCATAGAAACGTTAATCTTCAATCCCGAAGGCAGTGTTGTGGATGCTTCATCCAATAATTTCTGGATATCAGTGATGGTTTGCGTAGCATTTGTACCAGCCATCTGATAAACGATACAGGTTACAGCTTTGTGTCCGTTTACACGGTTGGTAAAGTTATATCCCAGACGGTCCAGCTGAATCTCCGCAATATCATTCAGTCGAAGTACCTCACCGTTAGGCAGAGACTTGATGACAATGTTCTCAAACTCTTCCGGCTGTTGCAGACGTCCTTTGTAACGAATGGTATATTGGAAAGTCTGGTTACTACGTTCACCGAATTGTCCCGGAGCCGCTTCTATATTCTGTTCAGCCAAAGCGGTAGATACGTCGTTGGGGATCAGTTTATACTGAGCCATTACGTCCGGTCTCAGCCAGATACGCATGGAGTAGTCCTGACCCATCACACTGGCATCACCTACACCCTGTACACGTTGAACCTGAGGAATCAGGTTGATTTTTGCATAGTTCTCGATGAAAGCATCTGTATATGTATCGGTTTCATCGTAAAGAGAGAATACTACCAGCATGGATGTCTGACGTTTCTGAGTAGTCACACCAATTCTGGTAACTTCGGCAGGTAGCAAACCTTGTGCCATGGAAACACGGTTCTGTACGTTAACGGCAGCCATATCCGGATCAGTTCCTTGTTTGAAGTAGATCGAGATATCACCGGAACCGGTATTGGATGCGTTGGAAGTCATGTACATCATGTTTTCTACACCGTTGATCTGCTCTTCCAGAGGGGCAATTACAGAGTTCAATACGGTCGATGCACTGGCACCCGTATATGTGGCTCTTACCGATACGGTAGGAGGCGCAATGTCCGGATACTGTGTGATAGGCAGTGTTGCCAATCCGATAGCACCTAGGATAACTATCAAAATGGAAATAACTGTTGATAGTACCGGACGGTTAATGAATTTATCTAATTTCATACGATTATCTAAATTATTAGTTGAAAGCTGTAGCTAAATTTCCGTCGTGCTGGTCTTTCAAATGCTGTTGATAGTTCGCTTCTTTTTGAGCCGGCGTGATTGGTTGTATTTTTTGGCCGTCCTTCAGGCTCTGTACACCTTCGACTACGATTTTATCGCCGGGGTTCAGTCCGGAAGTTACCAGATATTCTTTTCCGTTGTCCAGGTTGAATATACCGATCTCGGTATATTTCACCGTGTTGTCCGGCTGCAGAACGTAAACGAACTTTTTGTCCTGGATTTCTACAGTAGCCGATTGTGGGATGCTGATAACGTTCTCCATATTATAAGGGATCAGAACGTTGGCAGTTCCACCACTACGAAGCATATGTTCCTTGTTAGGGAAGATAGCACGCATGCTAACAGAACCGGTTGACTGGTCGATCACTCCTGTGATAGCGTCTACCTTTCCTTCTGCATCATATGTTGTGCCGTCAATCAATTGTAGTTTGATGGCTGGTATTTTACTGATTTCTTCTTTGATGGTTCCTCCGGTTTTGGTCATAGCCAGCAGTTCTTTTTCAGTTGTAGAGAAGTATACATATACTTCATCTATTTCAGATACTGTAGTCATTGGCGTAGCCATAGAGGGGCTTACGAGTGCTCCCAAACGATAAGGAATGTCGTTGATAACGCCGTCTGAAGGACTCTTTACTTGTGTGAAAGAGTAATTTTGTTGTGCTGTGGCCAGCTGTGCTTTAGCCTGGGCGAGTTGTGCCTGAGCCTGTGCCAGTGAGTTCTTCGCCATTGACAAGTCATAATCGCTGATAATCTGTTTCTTGTTCAGTTCGATCTTATTGTCAACAGTCATTTGTTGTGTATTCACGGCTGCTTCTGCTGTTGCAACTGAAGCTTTTGCTGTGCGTACTGCTGCTTCATACTGAGTAGGGTCTATGATGAATAAGAGCTGTCCTTTGCGAACGGTTGCTCCTTCATCTACACATAACTTTGTGATGAATCCCGATACCTGCGGGCGGATTTCTACGTCTTGTCTACCTTTGATAGTAGCCGGATAAGCTTTCATTAGATCTGCAGTTGTCTTCTGTAATTCTTGTACTGCATATTCTGGGACTTTCCCTGTGTCATTGCCCTTATTGCCGCAACTAGACAAGAGGGCTAAGCAAAATGCAAAAAAAACAATTCTACTTTTCATACTTTATATTTATCTGTTTTTTAAAATTGTGCGTTCGTCGCTGTGTACATTCATTGTATGGATAGATGATCTAAGGAAGAAAAGCCGGAAACTTATTCTATGAAATAAGTTTCCGGCTGCAAAAGTACTTTAAATTCGGTATTCTTGTACTCTGATACCGTGTTTTTTAACTATGTTTTTTACTTCAGTTTATGATATACAGGATTCATTATGAAACTGAACTCATAATCCTGATATGGAAGACGGTATTTTTCCAAAGCGATAGCACCCCAGCTGTTTACGCAGGCGAGTCCCGTTTGTGCCTTATCAATACAGAAGTTTGTGAAGTTGGCTTTTTCTACTTCCGGTGAGTGACGCTGGTCTTTGCCGGCACCGTCATCCAATGATTCGATTGTATAATTCAGTGCGGAAGCGGAGAACGGTGCATCGGCTACAAACTGCAGTCCGTTGCCGCCGATATTAAGCAGTCTCCACCAGCGGATATCAGTTTTGGTACCGGTTTCCTGCGGGCGGATGTATGGATAGAATTGTTCTTCTACGGTCTGGCGGTACTTGCCGATCCTTGCGGCGTGGTTACGGTCAGAATAGTTTTCACCCGGTCCGCGTCCGTAATATTCAATCTCATTGAAGGTGACAGGCATACGCAGCTGCATTCCGAAACGGAACATGTCGGAAACCTTCTTGCTCTTGTCTGCTTCCATCTTTTGAGTTACTTTTACTGCTCCCTTATTATTGATGGCATACGTCAGGTACAGCTTTCCACCAATAGATTTCATGTCATATTCTGCACGAACCACTGCTTGTTCGTTTTCTATATCATGCTTCAATGAAGTCAGTTTTAGTTCCGGATTCTTCCATGCGGCATATCTGTGTTGTAATCCTGCTCCAAAGTCGTTGTCGGTCGGAGCACGCCAGAAGTTGGGAGTCAGTGCACTTCCGTCTTCCATCAGTTGCGTTCCGCTGACGTCGTAGCGGCAGAGGTAACCGTTGTGCTTGTTGAATTCGAGCGTGAAGTCTTCGCCGGAGACAATCAGATAGTTGCGGTCGTTATCCTGGAAAGAGGGAACTACGACTGCGATATTGGAGGACTGCTTGTTTTCCAGTTTTAGTTCCGGTGCCTTGTAGTCACGGATACTCATTTGGTCATAAGCGATGGTTTCTCCCGCAGGAAGCAATGTCTCGGCAGCTTTTAGCTTGTAGCTGACGTTCAGAAGCAACTCCTTGCAAGAACAGATGTTCTTTATGTCGAATGGGAGTTGAAGTTTTGCAGTCTGTTGCGGGGCTACATTCAGGTCTGATACGATGCCGTTTTGTACGATTTCCCCGTTAGCCAGTAACTGCCATTCCAGATAGAATGCAGACAAGTCACGGAAGAAGTTCTCGTTATAGATATTGATCTCACCTTTGGAAAGATCGGCCGGAGTAGTCCAGATATTCTGATAGAAATATCCTACTTCGTAAGCGTGCGGGTTTGGTACGCGGTCGGGGCTGATCAAGCCGTTGTCATTGAAGTTATTGTCCGAAGCGTCATATTTGTTAAAGTCGCCTCCATAGCCGTAGATGGCTACACCGTCTTTATTTTTCCAATGGCAGGACTGGTCGACAAAGTCCCAGATAAATCCACCTTGATATTTCGGGTACTTGCGGGTGATGTCCCAGTACTCCTTGAATCCACCTTGTGAGTTGCCCATAGCGTGTGCATATTCGCATTGGATAAGGGGTTTGTCAATGTTGCCTTCACAATATTTGATACAGTTATTGTAATCATAATACATCGGGCAGAAAATGTCGGTGAATTCGCTGGTTCCCGCTTGTTCATATTGTACGGCACGTGTCTTGTCTTCGTTCTTGATCCATGTATAGCAATGTTCGAAGTTAGGTCCCATACCGGCTTCGTTACCCAATGACCAGAAGATGATGGACGGATGGTTGTAACTACGTTGTACATTGCGCTGATTACGTTCCATATGTGCTTTGGCGTAAATGGGGTTTTTGGCAAGGCTCTTGTCTCCATATCCCATTCCGTGAGATTCGACATTGGCTTCGGCTACTACGTATAAACCATATTGGTCGCAAAGGTCATACCAGCGGTTGTCGTCCGGATAATGGCAGGTACGTACTGCATTGATATTAAGCTGTTTCATAACTTTGATATCTTGTATCATACGTTCGAGGGAAACGACATAACCACCGTCCGGGTCCATTTCATGACGGTCGGCTCCTTTAAAGAGTACTGGTTGGCCGTTGACGAGTATTTGTCCGCCTGTCAGTTCGATCTTGCGGAAACCTACCTTGACAGGGATCACTTCAGTAACGGTACTTCCATTTTTCAGAGTAGCGGTCAATGTGTAGAGGTTGGGCGTTTCAGCAGTCCATTTGGCAGGATTGGCTACGTTGATAGTCGTGTTCAATTTGCCGGAACCTTTCAGATCGGCTGTGGCTACACTTTTTCCTTGTGCGTCTGTCAGGTCAAGAGCTACAGTGCCGCTGCCTTTCATGTCGATAGCTATGTTCAGTGTACCATCCTTATACTGGCTGTCCAGGTCGGGAGTGACGCGGATATCCTGAATGCGTTTCTTGTCGCGTGCATACAGATAGCAGTCACGTCCTACGCCGGAATAACGGAAGAAGTCCTGATCTTCCAGATAACTGCCGTCGCACCAGCGGAACACCTGGAAGGCAATCAGGTTTTTGCCGGGTTTCAGGTAGTTGGTCAGATCAAATTCGGCTTCCAGTTTGCTGTCTTCGCTATAGCCTACGTAGCGGCCGTTTACCCAAAGATACATATTGGAAGTTACCGAGCCGAAGTGGGCAAAGATGTCTTTTCCTTTCCAGTCAGCAGGAAGAACGATTTCTTTTCGGTAAGAGCCTACGTGATTGTTTTCTGTGGGGACAAGGGGAGGATTGTTCTGAAATTGGTTTCTCCAGGCATAGCCGACATTTACGTAAATCGGATCGCCATAACCATTCAATTCCCAAACGGCGGGCACTTTAATATTGTCCCATCCTTTGTCGTTAAAACTTGTCTGATAAAAGTTTGTCGGGCGTGCGTCTGCATTTCTTACCCAGTTAAATTTCCAGAGACCGTTCAGAGTCATAAAATTCTGAGAGTCTTCTTTGCTGCCCGCTTTAGCTTCATCAGCCGATGCATAGGCGAAATAATTAGTATGCATTGTCGAGCGGTTTA
>ERZ837910.6195-NODE-6195-length-10042-cov-5.143887_pt1 | contig 10042 bp, 10 predicted proteins | sample MGYA00519940_ERZ837910 | MGnify/ENA primary metagenome ERZ837910 (study PRJEB31850, sample SAMEA3708825) | human gut metagenome | biome: human gut; feature: human-associated habitat; material: faeces | place: China | collected 2014 ... | reverse complement strand
CAAGGAGCTGTATGTCATCGACAATTTCACCGATATGGTTGCCGACGAGACCATCACCACCGACGGCGAGGAGCTGCTGAACTGGCTGACCGAGAAGGGTCACCCCGTCCTGGGCATGGAGCCCCTGATGTAAGGCGGCAGTGCCGCCGGACAATGGCGCACGGAGCCTGTACCAATACGTTGGTTCCCTAACCCGCCCGGTGACGATGCTGCACGCCAAACCGTTCACTGGCACGGACTTAAAGAATAGAGAAGAAAGAATATAGAATAAAGAATAAATATTCTTCCCATCCCCGTGGGCGTTTTTACTATTCATTATTCTCTCTTATCTCTTATCTATTATCTAACGATTGCACTTCCGTGCCTGGGCTGTTCATTGGGTGATAGCATGTAAAAATTTCTGAGACTGTCGGGGCGGATAGCATCCGCCCGCAGCCCCGGATTTTCGCAAGCACCCGATTGAACGGCACACCGCCCTCGGCTCCCCTTTCAGGGGCGCCGGGGGCGCTTTGCTCCAGGATGGAGCTTGTAAATTATGGATGTTTCAAATGTAATTGTTGAGAAGAATAGATAGGAGAAAATGATATGAAAAAATGCAAACTCCTTTTATTTGATTTAGATGGAACTTTATTACAGAGTGACAAAACAATATCAAATAAAACATTGTCAGCTCTAAAAAAATGCAGGGAAAATGATATTTTGATAGGCGTCTCCACCTCCAGAAGTGAACAGAACTCTTTCGTGTACCTAAATGAATTGACGCCGGACATTTTAATATCGAGTGGAGGTGCATTAGTAAAATACAAAACAGAATATATTTATAAAGCGGAATTTTCCGTAGAAGAAACGAATGCGATGATTGCCATGGCAAGAAATATCTGCGGAAATGATTGTGAAATTACGATAGACACAATAGATGCACATTATTGGAATTACAAAATAGACCCTAAGAAGTTTGATAAGCGCTGGGGAAATAGTATTTATACAGATTTTTCGGATTTTAACGAATGTTCACTGAAAATGTGTGTTGAGATATTTAATCAAGATACGGCAGATAAGCTGACCCAGAGCCTTTCTGATTGTGATTGTATTCGTTTCTCTGATGGATATTGGTACAAGTTTACAAAGAAGAATGTGACGAAAGAAAACGCAATCATGAAGATTACGGAAGTATGTGGATTTGAGACAGATTCCATTATTGCCTTTGGAGATGACTATGCAGATATTGGAATGCTGGAATTATGTGGAATAGGCGTCGGAATGGGGAATGCAATTGATGAAGTGAAAGAGAGAGCTGACATTATAATCGGTTCAAATGATGAAGACGGTATTGCAGATTTTATTGAGAATGAAATATTATTAGATGTGTACATGGAGAGAAGATATGCTGAAAGTAAAATATTATGATACCGTTACAGAGGAATTGTAGGGCAGATAGCGTCCGCCCCTACGGTTCAAGTGGGGAAGCCTGTTCCGTTCATTGAACGACACCCCTCAGCTTCGCGTTCGCCCAACAGCTCCCCCAGTGGGGGCGCCGAGGGCGCTTCGCGCCACGGGTCGACTGATAGTCGACCCCTACAGTTCGTATGGGAAGCTGGCTCCATCCAACCAGCCACTCTATCCCGTCAGTTTGCGGGCGGATGCTATCCGCCCCTACGATATGAACCGATAAAAGCATACCGATTCCTATAGACATTTCCCCCAATCCATGCTATACTGATACCATCATATTATGGGAGAAAGTGGGTTTTTCTATGCCAAAAGTCATTTTTCAGATTGAAGGCGCGTCCGAGGTCACTGTAGAATGCAACACCGGGGACAATCTTCTGGAAGTTGCCCGCCGGGCAAATGTAGCCATCGATGCCCCCTGCGGCGGCAACGGTTCCTGCGGCAAATGCCGGGTACAGCTCATCGAGGGTGACCTGGAATCCCCCCAGAGCCGCCACATCTCCGAGGAAGAATATCAGCTCGGCTGGCGGTTGAGCTGCTGCTCCAAGGTCATGGGCGACTGCAAGGTGATGGTGCCGGACATTGCCAGCGCCTACCAGTCCCGGATGAAAACCGCCGACCTATCCAGCCCCAAGGAAATCATTATTTTTGAAAACTGCCAGAACCAGCTGAAAGAAAGCGGCATCCATTTCGTCAACTGCTATCGCAGCGCCGTCTTGCAGCTCAGTGAGCCAACGCTGGAAGACACCATGCCCGATGCAGAACGGCTGACCTGGGCCATTGAGGAAGCCTTCGGCGTAGAGAATGTGAAGATTCCCTTTGCCGTCATGGTCAAAATGGCCCACACCCTGCGGGAAAACAACTGGAATGTGTGCGTCAAGGGCGAATTAAAGGACGGCTGCTTCAGCTGCATGGAAATCACCACCCCCACCGACACGGTGCTGGTGGGCTGCGCCATCGACATTGGCACCACCACCGTCACCATGGTGCTGACGGATTTGGAAAGCGGCAAGATTCTTGCCAAGGGCTCCTCCGGCAACGGTCAGATTCGCTACGGTGCCGATGTCATCAACCGCATCATTGAGCAGGGCAAATCCGGCGGACGGAAAAAGCTCCAGGATGCCATCATCAAAGAAACCCTCTCCCCCATCATCGCCAACCTCTGTGCCAGCGCCAAGATTTCCGCCCGCAGCATTCTGCGGCTGTCCATCGGTGCCAACACCACCATGAACCACCTGTTTGTGGGCGTGGATGCCGAGCCGGTGCGCATGGAGCCTTATGTCCCCAGCTTCTTCCATTGGGAAGGTCTGCTGGCCGGTGACGTGAAGCTGCCTGCCAACCCCCTGGCACCGGTGCTGATTGCTCCCAATATCGGCTCCTATGTGGGCGGCGACATTACCGCCGGTACGCTGGCAGCCGGTCTGTGGGACAAGGACGAAATGAGCCTGTTCATTGACCTGGGCACCAACGGTGAAATTGTGTTCGGCAACCGGGATTTTATGATGAGCTGTGCCTGCTCTGCCGGCCCCGCCTTTGAGGGCGGCGACATCTCCTGCGGAATGCGCGCCACCGACGGTGCCATTGAAGCCTGCACCCTAGACAAGTACACCATGGAACCCAGCCTCAGCATTGTGGGCGACCCCGGCCAACGCCCGGTGGGTATCTGCGGCTCCGGCATCATCGACATCATCTCCGAGCTGTTCCGCTGCGGCATCATCAACGCCAAGGGTCTGTTCATCCGGGAAGGCGAACGGGTGAAGCGGGATGCCCACGGCATGGGGCGCTTTGTGCTAGCTGGGGAGCATGAATCCGAAACCGGACGGGAAATCTCCATCAACGAGGTGGACATCGACAATTTCATCCGTGCCAAGGGCGCCATTTTCTCCGCCATTCATACCCTGCTTTCCAGCGTGGATATGAGCGTGGAGATGATTGACACCGTGTATGTGGCAGGCGGCATCGGCTCCGGCATCAACATGAAAAACGCCGTGAACATCGGTATGTTCCCGGACGTTGAGCTGGAGAAGTTCCATTACATCGGCAACTCCTCCCTGGCCGGTGCTTACGCCATGGTCATGAGTGACGAGGCAAACGCCAAGCTCAGTGAGGTAGCCTCCAACATGACCTATCTGGAGCTGAGCACCCACCCGGGCTATATGGATTCCTTTGTGGCGGCCTGTTTCCTGCCCCACACCGACAGCTCCCTGTTCCCCCACAGTGTGCAGGAGATGTGACCATGCTGGAAGGAATGCACCATGTGGCAGTTATTGCCTCCGATGAGGGAAAAGCGCTGGATTTTTATGTGAATAAGCTGGGCTTTACCGTGGAAAAAGAAACCTGGCGGCCAGCGCAGCAGGACTATCTGCGAATGCTGCGGCTGGGCGATGTGGTGATTGAGCTGTTCATCCACCCCAATGCGCCCCAGCGAATCACCGAACCGGAGGCACTGGGACTGCGGCATCTGGCCTTCCGGGTGACGGATGTCGCAGAAGCAAGAGATTGGCTGAATCGCCGGGGCATCGCCACAGAACCCATCTGCGAGGACACCGCCAACGGCGGACACTATGTCTTTTTCCACGACCCCGATGGCTTGCCTCTGGAATTACATGATTAAGGATTTTTGAAAATGCAAATTGAAAACAACAAAGAAGAAGTCCCCTTTGCCCACTATGAGGTGCTGTTCCGGGCGCTGAACCCCCAGGAGGTGCTCTCCCGGCTGCCGGACACCCAATGGGATGGGGCGGAATTTACCCTCCGGCTGTTGGGGCGGGAATTTGCCATTGCCCATCCCGGCTATGCCATCCGGGCGCTGGACGGCGGTGCCGTGCCGCCCCTGCCCACCCAGACCTTCCTGCTTCGCTATCTACTGGAAGGAAAAAACATAAAATGGAACGGGCAATGGAAAACCTTCCGGGAAATGCCCTGGGGGGAAATGTACATCCAGCCCTATACCGGGCGGGTGCTGACCCGCGCCGCCTTCACCTTTGGCACCCGGGTGGAGGCTTTCCGCAAAGCCGCAGAAAGGATGAACGCCGTAAAGCTCCCCCATGGCGATGCCGGTTATCAGTTTGAGCTGGTACCTGGCTATCGGATGCAGATTCTCGTGTGGGAGGGGGACGAGGAGTTCCCGCCCAACGCCCAGGTGCTGTACTCCGATAATTTTGAAACCGGCTTTGCCCCGGAAGACCGGGTAGTTGCCGGTGATATCCTGATTTCCACCATCAAGGCGAATTTCTAAGAAAAAAGCAGCAGGATTTGGCTTTCCTGCTGCTTTTTTATTTGCCCTGCGGGGCGGCTTTTCACAAGTCGCGAGGGAGTGCGCTTCGTTGGTTGCTGCAATCAAAAATTTTCTGCGTCCGTAGGGGAGGCTCTTAGCCTCCCGCCCGTTTCTGGGACAGAACGGTTCGGTGAATGGTAAAAGTTTAAGTCTTCTGCCCCTTGGCTGTTCATAAATTACTAGCCGGAACAGTCTGCTACAGTCCGTATAGGAAGCTAATACCACTCATTTTACCGCTCTATCTCATAAGCGGGCGGGTCGACTACCAGTCGCCCCCTACAGAGGCGTTTCATTCTCCACGTCCACGTATTGAATCCCGCACAGCTGTTCATCCTCAAATTTCAGGATAAATGCACTTGGCGCTGCGATTTTGTCGTTCAGCACCGCAGTCCCGTTGCATATGATTTTGCGCAGTTTTTTCTGCGCATCCACCACTTCCACGGTACACCAATTCAACAGGAATGCGCAGATGGCGGCGGCATGGGACACAACGGCAACGGTGTCTCCGTCCTGCATTGCTGAGCGGATTTCGCTGACAGCAGCGGTCATTCTTTTCCTTGCATCGTTCAGCGATTCCCCGCCAACATTTTTGTAATCGTAATCCTCATACTGACGGTTCCAAAATGCCCCGTTCAGGGTTTCGGGGTTGCCCAGTTCCCGTTCCCGGAGCCGGGCATCAACGGTTACAGGCATATTCCGCTTTTCTGCGGTGCTGTATGCGCGCCGGTACGGCGAGGAATAGACCGCTTTCACAGGGCGGAACACATCCAGCGCAAACAGCGCTTGTGCTTTTTTGTGCCCTTGCTCAGAAAGAGGCAGGGCCTCCGTTGGCACTACTCTGTCTTTTATCGGTTCGGAATGTCTTACGAGAATGACGGTTTTCATGATGATTATTCCTTATTTGTAGCGTTCACTGCGGCGAGAAGCTGAGAGATGCGCTGCGAAAATACGCACGACACCCCCTCAGTCAGCCCGTTCGGGCTGCCAGCTCCCCCAGAGGTGGAGCCGAGGGCGCTTCGCGCCGAGGCGTGTGCCATTCAACCAGGTGCTATCGAAAATCCGGGGTTTCGGGCGGATGCTATCCGCCCCTACAGTGGCGTATGTAAAACCGGGCGCATATCGTTCATCGTAGCGCACCCCCTCAGCTTCGCGTTCGCTCAGCAGCTCCCCCAGCGGGGGGCGCCGAGGGCGCTTCGCGCCACGGGTCGACATACTCGTCGACCCTACAGTGGGTATGTATCACTCAATGGGAAATGTAACCTGGATGGTGGTTCCCACGCCGGGGCGGCTGGAAACGTCGATGTCGGCCTTATGGAGCATGGCGGCGTGCTTGACGATGGACAGCCCCAGACCCGTGCCGCCCACTTCCTTGGAGTGGCTCTTATCCACCCGGTAGAAGCGCTCGAAAATGCGATCCTGCTCCCCCTCCGGGATACCGATGCCGGTATCCTTCACGGTGAGCACCGCCTTGTCATTCTCCCGATTCACGGACACAGTGACGCTTCCGCTGGGCTTATTATACTTGATGGCATTGTCGCACAGGTTATACGCAATGCCCCGCAGCAGCTCCGGCACGCCCCGCAGCTGCACCGGCACACCCTCCACGGTGAGCTTCACCTGCTTGTCGGCGGCGCAGCTTTCCAGGCTCACCGCTACCTCCCGGGCAATTTCCAAGAGGTTGGCATTGCTCCACTGGTAGCCCGTGCCCTCGTCCAGCCGGGACAGATTGATGATGTCCTCCACCAAAGAAATCAGCCGCTGGGTCTCGCCGTAGATGCGCCCGGCAAAGGGCTGCACGTCCTCCGGCTTGGCCATGCCACGCATCAGCAGCTCCGAATAGCCGGAAATGGACTGCAAAGGGGTTTTCAGTTCATGGGACACATTAGCGGTAAACTCCCGGCGGCGCTGCTCTGCCTGCTCGGACTGGGTGATGTCAAACAGCACCACCGCCACGCCGGACATTTTCTCCGGGGTGCCGATGGCAGCGGCATGAATTTTGAGAATGCGTCCCCGCAGCTCTGCCCGGCGTGTAACTGTCTTGCCGGTCAGTGCCTCCTGCACAGCCTCCTGGAGCGCCTTGTTGCGGGAGAGCATCAATAGCTCCGTCCCCACTACATTATTACTGTTCTTCACATCCAGCAGATACAATGCTGCCTGATTGGCCGTGATCACCCGGCTGGAATTATCCAGCAGAATCATGCCCTCCTCCAAATGGCTGACAATGGCGTTCAGTTCGTCCTGCTTCTGGGTCAGGGTATTCTTCTGTTCCTTCAGGTGCTGCTGCTGGCTGTAAATGCGGCGCAGCAGGGGGCTGAGCTCGTCATAGCCCTCGTTCTCCAAAGGCTCATCCAGGTTCAGTTTGTTCATCGGCTCCACAATGCGCTTGGAAAGACGGCTGGCCAGCAGGAAGGACAGCGCCGCTGCCACGGCAATCACAATGCAGATGGGCTGGAGCATTCCCACCAGCAGCACAAAAATGGAGTTGTGGGAGATGGAGAGGCGAAGCACCGTGCCATCGGACAGTCTCTGCGCCGCATAGAGGTACTGCTTCATCATAGTGGGAGAATACCGGGCGCTCTCGCCATAGCCGGTAGCCAGGGCATCCTGGATTTCCTGCCGCTGCAAGTGATTTTCCATTGCCTCAGTATCAGAGGCGCTGTCATAGAGCACCTTACCGTTGGCAGCAATCCAAGTCACGCGGTAATCGCTGGGATTCAGGCCGTCAAAATAGGCCATTCCCATGCCCTCTGCGCCCCGGACGGCCAATGCCGTCTCCGAGCGGAGCTGATTTTGCTGCACAGATGAGAAATAATTATACAGCACACCCATAATCAGCAGCATGGTAACAACAAAAACCCCCAGTGCCGCCGCACAAATCGCCTTATAAATCCGTTTTGTCATTTGGCATCCTCCATCCGATAGCCCACGCCCCGCACGGTTTTGATGCACTCTCCGGCGCTGCCCAGCTTGGTGCGCAGGGAGGCGATATGGACATCCACCGTCCGGGTCTCGCCCTGGTATTCGCTCTCCCACACGGAGGAAAGGAGATTCTCCCGGGTAAAGGCCACGCCGGGATTTTTCAGAAACAGCCGCAGCAGCTGATATTCCTTCACGGTCAGCTCGATGATGCTGCCATCCACAAACACTTGGTGGGAGCTTTCGTTCAATGTAATATTCTTGTGGGTCAGCACCGGGGCCGGGGCGGTATGTTTCGCCCGGCGCAGCACCGCCTTGACCCGGGACACCATTTCCATCATGCCAAAGGGCTTTGCCAGGTAATCATCCGCACCCAAATCCAGGCCGATAACCTTATCAAATTCCGTCCCCTTGGCGGTTGCCAGAATCACGGGAATCTCTGCCGTGGCCGGAGCTGCCCGGAGCTTTTTCAGGATGGAGATGCCGTCCTCGTCCGGCAGCATGATGTCTAACAGGATGAGTTCCGGCTGCTCCTTGCCTAACTGCTGCCACAGCGCCTCGGCGCATTCCAGACCCAGCGCCGAAAACCCAGAGGCATTCAAGGCATAAACCGTCAGTTCCCGGATGCTCGCATCATCCTCCACGCAATAAATCATACAATCGCCTCTTTTTCACTTTTCACTGGTATGACTTCCCGTCTCATAGCAGGCAGACTCAAATTCCAAGCTTCCGGTCAGGGAGAACAGCACCCATTTTGCAATGTTTACTGCGTGGTCGCCAATGCGCTCAAAGTATTTTGCAATCATCAGCAAGTCCACCATAGCCTCGCTGCTGCCCTCCTGTGTCTTGAGGCGCTGAACGAGGCTGTGCTTGATGGAGTTGAAGTAATCGTCCACCACGTCATCGTATTCTATCACATTTCTGCTCAACTTTCCATCCTGTTTTACAAACGAATCGATACTATCCGTGACCATATGAATCACGGCGGTAGCCATTTCCCGGATGGGCAGTCCCTCGGGGATTTCGCGGATGTAGCCCATTGCAACAATCTCAGCGATATCGCCGGACTGAGTGCCAATACGCTGGGCATCCGTCACCATTTTTAAGGCGGCGGACACGGTGCGCAGATCCCGCGCCACAGGCTGCTGCTGCAATAGCAGCCGCAGGCAGATTGCTTCTATGTCCCGCTCCTTCTGGGTCACCTGGTTTAGCAGTTCCGGCAGCTCTCCGGCGGCCTTGACATCACAATTCAAAAGGGCATGGGATGCCTTTGCAATGGCGTTTTCGCAGAGCATCCCCATAGAGGTCATTTCCAATTTCAGCTGCTCCAGCTGCATATCAAATCGAGAACGCATTATCCAAACCTCCCTGTAATATAGTCCTCGGTGCGCTTGTCCTGCGGGTTGGAGAACAGGCGGTCTGTTTTTCCGAACTCCACCAGGTCGCCCAGCAGAAAAAAGGCACAGTTATCGGAAATTCGAGTGGCCTGCTGCATATTGTGGGTGACCATGATGACGGTATATTTTTCTTTCAGCTGCAATGCCAGCTCCTCAATTTTGCCGGTGGAGATGGGATCCAGCGCCGAGGTGGATTCATCCATCAGCAGCACCTCCGGCTCCACGGCCAAGGCTCTGGCAATGCAAAGCCGCTGCTGCTGGCCGCCGGAAAGGCCAAGAGCCGAGGATTTTAAGCGATCCTTCACCTCGTCCCAGATGGCGGCGTTACGGGCAGAACGCTCCACGATTTCATCTAACTTTGCCTTGCTGCGGATGCCGTGGGTACGGGGGCCATAGGCGATATTGTCATAAATGCTCATGGGGAAGGGGTTCGCCTTCTGGAACACCATGCCGATGCGCTTGCGCAGCCAGGTGACATCCACCTGGGGGTCATAGATGTTCTGCCCCTCATAGAGCACCTGCCCCTGGATTTTCACCCCCGGCACCAAATCCTGCATCCGGTTCAGCGTTTTCAGGAAGGTGGATTTGCCGCAGCCGGAGGGGCCAATCAGCGCGGTAATTTCATGGCGTGGAATGTCCATATTGATGCCGTGGAGGGCTTGCTTTTCCCCATACCACAGCCTTAAATCCTTTGTTTCAATGATTGAATCCATATTTTCTCCTTTTTTAGTGACGCACGAAGCTTGTGCCGATACGGCAGTTCCCTAACCCGCCCGGCAGCGCCCACCTGCGTGGGCGTAGGTAAGAAGTAAGAGTGAATGGGGAATAGGGGCATTCTGCGGTGAACAGCGTGTGCCAATGGTGCTGCACAGCCATTGTAGGGGTCGGCAACTTGCCGACCCGAAGCTGACGCAACACAGTGCCCCATTGAATGGTACAGTTGATTGTTTTTGAGTTCTTGGCTTCCCCCGGGGGGAAGCTGGATTTTTTGACAAGCGGCACT
>ERZ837910.6187-NODE-6187-length-10051-cov-9.839236_pt1 | contig 10051 bp, 9 predicted proteins | sample MGYA00519940_ERZ837910 | MGnify/ENA primary metagenome ERZ837910 (study PRJEB31850, sample SAMEA3708825) | human gut metagenome | biome: human gut; feature: human-associated habitat; material: faeces | place: China | collected 2014 ... | reverse complement strand
AGGCTGCTGCGGGCAACGGGCTGCAGGCTGTGCCGCATCCGCTCCGAGATGTAGATGATATTCAGTTCCGGCTTTTGTCTGAGCATCCGCGTCCCTCTTTTCTATTCTTATTGATTATATTATCACAAATCTCTAGAAGTTGGAAGTAAAGCCTACATCACAAAAAACATGGTTTCCATCACAAAAACCTGTTTGGCCGCACCGGATCTCCATGGTACAATATACTCAAATCATTTTAAGATAAGGAGTCTCTTTTTATGGAAACGACCTCAAAACGCAAGTCTGGCACCACGGACCTTACGGTGGGCAAGCCGTTGTTCCAGATTTTGCGGTTTGCGCTGCCGCTGGTGCTGGGCACCCTGTTCCAGCAGCTATACAGCTTTGCGGACACCGTCATTGTGGGCCGGTGCCTGGGCACCGACGCACTGGGTGCGGTAGGCACCACCTACTCCCTCAACTTCCTCATCCTGGGCTTTGTGCAGGGTGCCTGCGTGGGCTTTGGCATCCCGGTAGCCGAGACGTTCGGTGCCAAGGATAAGGGCGGCCTGCGGAAATACCTGTTCAACGGTGCCCTGCTCTGCGTGGTGCTGAGCGTGGTGTTCACCATCTCCACCACCCTGATGGCGGGCCCGCTGCTTCAGCTCATCCACACGCCGGAAGAGCTGTACGCGGACGCCGTGCTTTACATCCGGACCATCTTCCTGGGCATCCCGGCCACGGTGCTGTACAACTACGCTTCCAGCGTGCTCCGCGCCATGGGCGACTCCCAGCACCCGTTCTATTTCCTGCTGGCGGCCAGCGTGCTGAACATCGGGCTGGATTACCTGCTCATCGTCTCCATGGGCATGGGCGTGGACGGCGCGGCCCTTGCCACCGTCCTCAGCCAGCTGCTCAGCGGCGGGCTGTGCGCGTTCTGGTTCTTTACCCGGACGGCCAAGCAGGAGGAGCTCACGTTCCGGGGTAAGAGCAGCCTGCTCTCCGCCGGGCACTGTAAGCGGCTGGCCTACATCGGCTTTCCCATGGGCTTTGAGTATTCCGTCTCGGCCATTGGTGCCGTCATCATGCAGGACGCCATCAACCTGCTGGGCAGTACCGCGGTAGCCGCCCAGACTGCCGGTGAGAAGATCCGCCAGATGTTCACCCTGCCCATGGAGAGCGTGGGCATGGCCATGGCCACCTATGTAGGTCAGAACCATGGTGCCCACCGCACCGACCGCATCAAGCAGGGCATCAAGGACGGCTGCACGATCCAGCTGACCTACTGCGTGGCCGCCTGGGTCGTCATCTTCTTCGTCAAGCCTTACGCCGTGGGGCTGGTGCTGGGCGATGCAGACCCCGCCGTGACCGCCGGAGCCATCCAGTACCTGGCCATTATGAGTATGCTGTTCTGCTTCCATGGCCTGTTGATGATCTTCCGCAACACGCTGCAGGGCCTGGGCTACAGCGTGCAGGCCATCATTTCCGGCGTGGGCGAGCTCATCGGCCGCAGCCTGGGCGGCCTGCTGGCCGTGAAAACAGGCCTGGGCTATGTTGGCATCTGCCTTTCCAACCCCTTTGCCTGGGGCCTGGCCATGCTGTACTGCATGTTCATGGTGCGCCGGATGCTCAAGCGGGAAGCAGAAAACTGATTTTTTAATATGTAACAAGAGCCGTGGCCCATGGGAGGATTCCCACGAGCCACGGCTCTTTTGAGAAGAAGAAAAAGGGAAACGCAGAATGATCAGAACATCCAGCCTACACTGGGGACCAGGCCACACAGGTACGGGATGATCAGAGAAATGGCAGGGATGAAAGTAACCAGGAACAGTGCCACGACCATGGAGGCAAACAGCGGCACGATGTACTTGGTAACGCCCTCGATCTTGACCTTGCCGACGCCGCAACCGACGAACAGGCAGGAGCCAACAGGAGGCGTAACAGAACCGATGCCCATATTCATGATGAGCATGATACCGAACTGCACATCGCTCATGCCGATGCTGCGGGTGATGGGCAGGAAGATCGGGGTGAAGATCAGGACTGCAGGAGTCAGATCCAGGAACATGCCCATGACCAGCAGGAAGACATTCATGATGAGCAGGATGACGTAACGGTTGTTGGAAACGCTCATCAGGGCGTTGCTGATAGCAGCCGGGATGCCGGAGTAGCTCATGACGTAAGACATGATGGAGGAAGCGGCGATCAGGAACAGGATGGTAGCGCTGCTCTCCATGGTGTCAGCCAGCAGGTTGTAGAAGCTCTTTAGGGTCATCTCTTTGTAGAGGATGGAGAGCAGGCCGCAGTACAGGCACAGGACAACGCCGGCCTCGGTCGCGGTGAAGAAGCCTGCCAGAATACCGCCCATGACGATGATGACGGCCAGCAGAGAGGGCACTGCATCAATGATGATCTTGATGGCGGGATCGGGATCCTTGACGTCCGAGGACTTGTAGCCTTTCTTGACCGCAATGAAAATGGCCAGGCCAGCGACACACAGACCCATCAGGATGCCGGGCAGGTAGCCGCCCATGAACAGAGCAGCAACAGAAACGCCGCCAGCGGTGATGGAATACAGGATTAACGGACCAGACGGAGGGATCAGGATGCCGGTAGGAGCCGAGCAGATGTTGACGGCTGCGGAATAGTTGGGGTCGTAGCCCTCATCCAGCTCCAGAGGTGCCATGATGGAACCCATGGCGGAAGTAGCTGCAACGGAAGAACCGGAAACAGCACCGAAGAACATGTTGGCCAGAACGTTGGTGGCGGCCAGGTAGCCGGGCATCTTGCCCACGGCCAGACGGGCCAGACGGACAAGGCGCTTTGCAATGCCGCCCTTGTTCATGATGTTGCCGCCCAGAGAAAAGAACGGCAGAGCCAGCAGAGAGAACGAGTCAATGCCGGAGAAGCAGCGCTGGGCTGCAGTCAGGGCAAAAATTGCGGGGTCCATGCTGAACAGGGCCGTAAAGATGGATGCAATGCCGATGCCTGCAGAGATAGGCACACCAGCCAGCAACATCACAAAGAAAGAGCCGAACAGCAGTAACGTAGCCTGTGCAACCATTATGCGTTTTCTCCTTTCTTATTTTTGCTCTCCAGGAACAGATCAACATACTTCAGCACGCGGGCCAGGATGATGAAGATACCGGAGATCGGCAGGATGGAATACAGGAGCTTAAAGGGAATGCGCATGACCGAGGAAACGTTGGTAGCGTTCGCGGTCAGCTTCCAGCCGCCATACACGAAGACATAGCCAACGAAGAAGACGATGGCAGCCTCGATGAAGACGCTCAGAATGACATTGAACGCGCCCTTTGCACGGCCCTTGACCAGGTCCAGTGCCAGGTGCTTGTCTTTGTAGAAGCAGTATGCGGAACCGATCATGGAAGCCCAGATCAGAACGTAGCGCAGGAACTCATCGGTGACCGTGGAGGGGTTGCGCAGGATCCAGCGGGTAAAGATCTGCCAGGTGCCGCCTGCCAGCAGGGCGAACATTGCCACTGCCATAAGGAAACGCATGACGTTATCCAGAATTTTATCCAGTTTTTTCACAAGATCATCTCCTTGAGCTTGGTTCCTCCCGCGCGGCCACGGGCAAAGGCACTCAACGCCCTGCCCGCGGCCTTTAGGAGGCAAGAATCAGAATGGAACCGCGGCCGATCAGGCCATTGCGCGGATCTCTTCCACGACCGCATAGGTGGTGGGGTTAGCGGTCTTGAGGTTCTCGTAGATGGGCTGCACAGCAGACTGGAATGCTGCGATGTCCACGTCCTTGACCAGCTCGACGCCGTTCTGGTTGACAGCCTTGTCCAGAACCTCGTCCTCGAAGTTCTTCCAAGCGGTCTTGTACTCCTCGGTAGCAGCCTTGGCGCACTCGGTCACAGCGGACTTCTGATCGTCAGAGAACTGGTTCCAGATGTTGGAGGAGATGATGACCATATCGGGGATGCGGGTGTGCTCGTCGAAGCAGTAGTACTTGGTGACGTCGCCGTGGTCACGCAGAGCGGTGACGTTGTTCTCAGCGCCATCGATAACGCCCTGCTGCATACCGGTGTAGATATCGCTGTAGCCCATAACGGTAGCGGAGCCGCCCAGGCAGTTCATCATGTCGATTGCCATCTGGCTGTCCATGGTGCGGATCTTCAGGCCCTTCAGGTCAGCCGGGGTGCGGATGGCGGTAGCCTTGGTGTAGAAAGAGCGAGCGCCGGAATCCAGCCAGGTCAGGCCGCGGAAGCCCTGATCGTCGGTGGACTCAAAGACAGCCTGTGCGGAATCGCTGTCCATGTAGGTGTAGTAGTGAGCCTGATCGTCGAAGACATAAGGCACGGAGAAAGCGTTGTACTTCTCGCTGAAGTTGCCCAGCGTGGAAGCGGAGACCTTAGCCATGTCCAGAGCGCCGGCCTGGATCTGGGAGATCATATCAGACTCGCTGCCCAGGGTGCCGTTGGGGATGATCTGGATGTTGACAGTGCCGTTGGTCTTCTCCTTGACCTGCTCCGCAAAGCTGGTCAGCTGGATGTGAACAGCATGGTCCTCAGCCAGGTTGTGGCCCAGCTTCAGGTTGAAGCTGCCGCCTGCAGCAGCTGCCGCGCCGGAAGCAGCAGTGCTGCCTGCTGCAGAGTTGTTGGAAGAGCCGCCGCAAGCGGTGAGCAGAGCGGAAGCGCCTGCAACTGCCAGGACCTGAACGAACTGTCTACGAGAGATTTTCATAGTGGATTTCCTTTCTTCTTCTTGCTTGTGTATGTATACCACGTCACAGCCGGTCGGCCGTGAAACAACAAATTTGGAATGCAGCGGTCAGGACTCGCCGCGGTGGAACCGATCTTTCACCATCTGGATCAGATCTTTCAGGTTGAGGCCCCACAGGCTCTTGGGCTGCTGCCAGTCCTTGCCGGTCTCTTTGGCAAGCACCTTGGCAAACCGCTCGGGGTTCGCCGGCAGCAGGCTGCCTTTGGGGATCATCACCGCCATCTGGCGGCTCTGGAACAGGTAGAAGTACTGGTCGTCCTCGACCAGGCGGTCGATCTTATCAAACGGAATGTGGGCACCGTTTTCCACGTCCACGCCGCCTGCGTTGATCCGGCAGCTGACCGTGCTCTCGGCCCCGCCCCGCTGCATGATGACGCCCTCGGCCGCCACCCGGCTCAGGAAATCCGGCATGGCGAACATCGCGCACCCCACCAGCAGGCAGAGCACCTTGACCACCGTTGGGATGGGAACGAAGAGTGCCAGCATCACCAGCGCAAATGCCACGGCCAGCCAGACCAGCCGCTGCATCCCCTCGTAGGTGTAAAACTCGGTGCGGAACATCCGGCGGATGGTCTCATCGTTAAAGATCACTTTGGCTTCAAAATGATTTTTAGAAGTCTGCATGAGCTCTTCCTTTCCGTTCGTCACGAAACACGACGGCTGCATTTGTAAAATATACCAAAAATTTTGTCACTGTTTTGTCATTTTTGTTCTTGTCGTCTTCTTGCACTCATATCATACTAAAATTCCAATCCGTTTTCTTGCGGTTTTGTGATTCAAATATTGCAATTTGTGATATCAGCTGATATACTAGAGCCAAAATCAACGATAAAGCACATTTCTGATATTTTTCACAAAGGTGGAATCGCTATGGAAATCGAGCGCGTTACGCATTATGTCGATAATGTCCTCACACAGGCGGAAGCACGGATGGGGCTGCGCAACACAAGATTGCTGGTGGCATGGTATACCAACCAAAAAAACGACCAGTCCGTGGTCCATTCCCACCCCTACCATGAGCTGGTGCTGCCCATTGGCGGCAGCACCGTGCGTTACTCCATCGACGGCAGTGTTTATCTGGTGCATGTCGGCGAGCTCATCTACTTCCCTGCTCAGATCTACCACGCCGGCATCTTCAATATTGATAACGACCACTCTGACCGTCTGGTCATCCAGATCGACGACGCCCTCTGGCAGGCCTGCCGCCGCAACGCAAACCTGAAAAACGCCGCCTGGATGCACAGCATCACCGTGCTGGACCCGGATGTCTGCAACAAGTGGGATTTTCAGAGCCTTTTTGTGCGGATGGCCCAGAGCCTGGAATTGCCAGCCCAGATGCGTGACATCGTTTTTGAAGCCCAGGTGTCGGAGATGATGCTGCTCATCACGCTGGCCACCGGCAGCGGCCAGACCACGGCCCCCAGCAGCACCAACGTTCTGGTGCAGCGTGCCGTGTCCTACCTGCAAGCTCACTATCAGGACCCGACCCTCACCACGGTAAAGCTGGCCCAGGAGCTCTATGCCAGCCGGGAGCACCTCTCCCGCGCGTTTAAAGAGTGTACTATGGAGAGCATCCACAGCTACCTGACCCATCTGCGGATGCAGCACTGCCGCAAGGCACTGGAAGATGGTGTCTCCGTCCTCAACGCCTGCACCGAGAGCGGCTTCCCGGATTACAGCAGCTTCCTCAAAACGTTCCGGCGGCTGTATGGCATCACACCCGCGGAGTATCGCTCCCAGAACCGGAAAAAGGTTTGATTACGGAACGTATTGAGAGAAGTAAAAGTTCCATCCTGGATATGAAAAGCAGCCACCTATGCTGTATGGCAAATGCAAAACGGGGCCGTTGCACACGCAACAGCCCCGTTCTTTCATTTTTATACGATTACGCCCAGTTCATCCGGCCGTAGCGGGTGGTCAGCTGGCAGATCTCTTTCTGGAGTTTCTTGGTCAGCTGGGTCTTTTTCAGCCGCCAGCGCCAGTTCTGGCCTACGGTGGAGGGCTTATTGATGCGGGCGGCGTTATCCAGCCCCAGCCAGTCCTGCATGGGGATGGTCAGCATGTGATGCAGACCGAAGGGCAGCAGCAGACGCTCCAGCGTACCATAGATGAACGGAGCCAGAATGGGAGAAGTCTCGGAAGAGTTGGCGATCCAGATGCCGAAGTTATTGATGCCGGTCTGCACCACAGGCCAGAACAGCGACAGCACGATGGAAATGACCACCGAGTAGACAGCGTAAAAAACGCTGCATCCTCCGGGGGTATTTTTATGCCCCAAAAGGCACAAAAGAATGCCCGCCCACCTGTGGAAAACCACGGTGGGCGGGCATTCTGCGTTTTATTGTTCGTGCCGCTGTAAAAGCGTTCAGAGGGCGGCGGTCTGGGGTGCCAGCCGGAAGAGCATTACGGGCAGCGCGCTGTTTGCAAAATCCAGCGTAAGGATGATCGTTCCGCGCTCTGTTTCAAAAGGCATCTCCGTCTGTGTGCCGTCCGGGGCAATGCGCACAAGCGTTTTGCCTTCCAGCAGTCCGGCGGGCAGCGCGAGCCTTACCCGACCGGTGGGCTGCGTCAGGCTGCCTGCGGTTTCAAAGGCCACACTCAGGTATTCCCCATTCGTCCGTGCGGTCACATCCTCCGCAGAAAGACTGCCGCTGTTAGCCCACGCCGTTGCCGCTTCGATCTTTTCCAGCTGCGCGGCGTTTTCTGCCTGCCCGCACACGGGGCAGAAGGTCAGAGCTTCGCCTTCCGCAGTGCGGAAAGTAAACTTCCGGCAATCGGTGCTGCCAGTGTGCGCACAGCCATCTCGCAGACAATCGGCGCTCTGAGAGCCGGTCCCGTTCGGGGACCATGCACCAAACTGGTGTCCCAGCTGATCCGTCGGGTCTGCGGTGTAGCTGTCGTTGCAGCGGGAGCAAGTAAAGATGGTATAGCCGTCTGTTTCACAGGTAGGCTCTACGGTAACAGCCTGATAATCATGGTTCAGCGCGGGCAGCTCCGCATAGGTGGTATAGTCACAACGAGAGCAGGTTTCGTAAGCGTTCCAGCCCTTTTCCGTACAAGTGGGAGCTTTTGCTTCGTGGTGCACTAAATCATGGTTCAGCGCAGGGATTTCTTGATAAGTGGTATAGTTGCAGCGGGAGCAGGTGTCGTAAGCATCCCAGCCCTTTTCCGTGCAGGTAGGGGCTTTTGCTGCGTGCTGCTTCAAATCATGCTGTGCGGGCAGTTCTTTGCGGGTGGTATAGTTGCAGTTTTTGCAGGTGTCGAAAGCGTTCCAGCCGGGGTCCGTGCAGGTGGGGGCTTTTGCTTCGTGGTGCACCAGATCATGCTGTGCAGGCAGCTCCACATAGGTGGTATAGTCACAGCGGGAGCAGGTTTCGTAAGCGTTCCAGCCCTTTTCCGTGCAGGTGGGGGCTTTTGCTGCGTGCTGCTCCAAATCATGGTTCAGCGCGGGCAGCACCAGACTGGTGAAATAGTCGCAGCGGGAGCAGGCAACGTGCGCCCAGCCCTCTCCCGTACAGGTGGGGGCTGTTATCACGCGCTGCCTCAGATCATGTTTCAGCGCGGGCAGCTCCTGATAGGTGTTATAGTCGCAGCGGTAGCAGGTTTCGTAAGCGTTCCAGCCCTTTTCCGTACAGGTGGGGGCTTTTGCTTCGTGGTGCTCTAAATCATGTTTTAGCGCGGGGATTGCTCGAAAAGTGGTATAGTAGCAGCGGGGACAGGTGTCGAAAGCGTCCCAGCCGGGTTTCGTACAGGTGGGGGCTTGCGCATCATAATGCACCAGAGCATGATTATTTAGGTTTCTTTTGCCGTATTTCCCACCACACGCCTCACAGACCGCTTTGGTGGTGCAGGTTGCTGTGCCACCGGTACAGCTTGCGGTACCATTTAAGCCGCAGCGCACGCAAATGATGCGGTGCGTGCCGTTGCCAAGGGAGGCGTTCGCCGGAGTTTTCCATTTGTGACCGAGAATGCCGTATTCCGCGCCGCATTTTTCACAGGTTTTGCCTGTGGTGCAGGTGGGCGTTTCGGTGCCGCCGGTATGGTCCGAAAGATTTCCATAAATAATGCTGTTCTCCCTGCCGCAGACTGAGCATTTTATATGGATCCTATGCTTGGTTGAATCAAATTTTATATATTCGAGGATCTCATAGTTTCTTTGTTGCATACAGACGAAGCAGTACGTATAGATAGAATCTGCCGCTTTAACGTTTAACACGATCCCCGGTATCAGGCACACCATTGCCAGCACCGTCAAACACCGGATCAGCCATTTTTTCATGTTACTCCCTCCTTGTCATCAAACCTTGTTATCCTTTCAGATCAAACTGCACGGACAGCGATGCAAGCACGGCATCTACCACCTTCCGCGCCTGGGCAAGCATATCGATCTCCGCCACAAAAGCGATGACCTGCTCGCGCTCCTGCGCGGGGACCTGCAGCGCACTCAGGCTCATGCTCAGGAACCGCCGTATTTTGCGCTCCAGCGTAAAGTAGGGGTCGCACCGCCGTGCCATGTAGCCGCGCATCATGCCAGCCGTGCCCAGCTCCATCTCGTAGAAATCGCACTCGGCGCACCCGGGCAGATACGCGCTGAACGCCGCCTGCAGCTCGGCCGTGGTGCTGCGGTGGATGATCTCCGCCGTGGCGGGGAAGGTGTACGCTTCCACATAGATATCCCGCAGATTCTCGCTCAGCTCGGTCAGCGCCAGCTGCAAAGCCGTTTCCACCGCGTAGAGGTACACCGGCGAGGGGGCGTTTGCCGCCAGCGGCCTTACCGCGCCGAACTGCCTGCTGAACATCATGCCGATCAGCTCGGTCAGCACACCGTCCTTGGTGCGGAAAATATTCTGGAACGACCCGGCGGAAACATCTGCTTCCTTTAAAATTTCTGCAACCTTGGTGTTCGTGTAGCCTTTTTCCAGAAAAAGCCGGACACAGGCGGTCAGGATCCGCCGTTTTGCTTCCTTGCTGTCGTATCTGCGCGCCATTGGGAACCATCCTTTTCTATGATTGGTTTCTGACCCAATTATATATTGATTTGAGAATTGCGTCAAGTAAACTTTTAAGGGCATATTTTGGGCAGTTTGACGAGGGAGAGCTTTCTGCGGGTGCGCATCCGGGCAAAACAAAGCGCAATGGACATTGCTGTTATCCGCTGCCGCAGGCAGACAGTTCGCGGCAGCAAAAAAGAGGCCACCGATCGGGGTGACCTCTTTTCAGCGTATTTTCAGCGTAAATCCCGCAGCAGCCGAACCCACCATCTCCATGACGGCTCTTTTGGAATTGCTCAAGGATGCCGACCCGGAAATGAAGGCAAAACTCCGCC
>ERZ837910.6182-NODE-6182-length-10067-cov-2.903616_pt1 | contig 10067 bp, 5 predicted proteins | sample MGYA00519940_ERZ837910 | MGnify/ENA primary metagenome ERZ837910 (study PRJEB31850, sample SAMEA3708825) | human gut metagenome | biome: human gut; feature: human-associated habitat; material: faeces | place: China | collected 2014 ... | reverse complement strand
CGAGAAGTCAGGCATCGTGGGCGCCGTGGGCGCCACCTTCGGCACCGGCTTTATGCGCACCGGCCTGTATGACGAGTTGGTCGTGACCGGTGCGGCGGATGCCGAGGCCGCCAAGGCCGAGACTGCCGCCCGCAAGGCGGTGGCCCTGGTGCGGGCGGGTGAGGCCGACTTCCTGATGAAGGGCAAGCTGGACACCTCCGTGCTGCTCAAGGCCGTGGTGAACAAAGTCGGTGCCGAGGGATGCGATCGAAGCAATCACCTGATCGTTGCTCCACATTTTAGAAAAGCTATTGCGGTTGCCCCAGCGGTCGCCACCAGCTTCGTAACCGCCAAACACGGCTCCATAGCCGTACTTTTCGACCTCTTCCTTCGCATGCTCCGTTGTCCAGCCATAGTCCAAGAACTGGGAATCCGCAGCGCCGGAATCCAGATAGCTTTCATTGATGCTTCCTGCGGCATCGTACCACTGAATATATTGACCGGCGTCCCGCAGGGTTTTTAAAAAGGCCTGCAGTTCGGTTTTTGCCTTGCCGGAGGGAGCATCCGCGCCTTCCAGATTGACAAACCAACCGTCGAAGCCGTAATACTCCGCGATTTCAATGAGTTTTTCTGCGTAAGGGAAACCGCCGTCCTCATCCCGCTGGATCAGCGTCCGCCAGGACTGGTAAGCCCGGGGCAGGAAGATACAACCCAGAGACAACGCGCCATTTTTGTGGGCTGCGTTGGTATAGGCCGCGTTGGGCAGGTTCATCATGCCAAACTCAAAGGGAGTTCCCTTGCCGTTGAACTCGCGCTCACTTTCCACATCCCACAGAGATTCGGGTGTGGTGGCAGGCGTCTGCCCGTGCCAGGGGGCATATACATCTATGTATTGCCAGAAGTTAAAGCAATATTCACTGAACTCGTTGGTATAGGAAGTGCCGCCAAAAAAGGCGTTCCCATAGTCACCGGCCAGGGTCAGGTACTGTACCTCCGGGTTCAGGCTGGGGTTGGCCTGGGTGGCAGCAACAGCCTCAATCCGATTCTGCAGCGGAACCCGGGCCCGCGTGAGCTCTGCATCGGGATCGGTGGCAGGATCCCAGGATAGCAGATCCTCCGCCCTGTATCCATGAGATGTTGGCTCATTCTGCCCCTGGGCGCTCTCCCCCTGATAGGGCAGCGTCGTACCGGCGAAGGCAATGGTTGGGCACAGAGATAGCACCATAGCAATCACCAGCACGAAGGATAAAAGCCGCGTGCACTGTTTTTCCTTCATTTGTGTGTTTTCTCCTTTCAAGCTTTTATTTCCACATGCATCCCAGGCGTTGTTTCCGGTACGCACATTGAAACCGTAGTGGAATACTCGTCCTCTAGCTCTTTTCAGGTGGGGAGGCAGACAGCATTATATTAAGCGACTCCTGGATTTTTACAATTGATTACCTTCCCAGGATATGCTACAATGTTCCCAAACTAAATTTGCGCTGGGAGGGGTGGGGATGCGTGCGGACCAGATGCCTTTGGAGGCTGATTTGCGGGAGAAAACACAGCACGGAACGGAGTCTTTTCCCTTTCAGTACTACGCAGATGCGCTGTATCGATATGACAACCAATTTGTTCCCCAGCATTGGCATTCCGAACTGGAGTTTGTCATAGCCTATGGCGGCGAGATAGAGATTCAGGTGTGGAACCGGCCGGTGAGACTGAAAAGTGGAGAAGGCATATTGATAAACGCCAATGTGCTTCACAGCTATCAGCAGATACACCCCGAAGATCAATGCATTTGCCCGAACATCGTTTTTGGGGACGGACTAATCGCACCGATTGCAAGTACTGTCCACGAAAAATATGTGGACCCGATTATTCGGGACGGAACCATGCCTTATATTGCCTTGGAGCATGGGATTCCGTGGCAGAAAGAAATACTTGCCCATCTGGATATCATCTTCTCCCTGAGCCAGCGCTATGGAAAATTGGGATCGTATGAGTCAACGCCAGTTTCATATCTGTCTAATGCAGATCTCATGGTAGATTGCTTTGAAATGCGGGTTCATGAGGAACTGACCCGGATTTGGCAGATCCTGTATGGGAACCTTTCCGCAGTGCCGAGAATTCCAATTCTTAACAAAGAGGCCACGCAGCAAATTCGAATCCAGAAAATGCTAACCTATATCCACAGGAACTATATGCATCCCATTACGCTAGCAAGCATCGCCTCAGCTGCTGCAATTGGAAAAAGCGAAGCAGCACGCTGCTTTCGGAGATATATGAATGACTCTCCGATCAGCTATCTTCTACAGTACAGGATCGCCCAGGCAAAACAGCAGCTTCAGAATCCCCACAAAAATGTGGTGCAGATCTGCATGGAATGCGGTTTCCAATCCCCCAGCTACTTCTCAAAAGTCTTCCGCCGGGAAACCGGAATGACGCCGGTCCAATACAGGCAATACCCGACTCCTTAGACTTTTCAATTCAATCGCCGACAGAGGCTGCATGACAGCTCCGGCTCTGAGTTCCATCTCGGAGCCGGAGTTTTTGCACGATGGCAGGATTTACGCTTACCAAGATTCGACCAAAACACGGACAATTTTGGGTAAAAATAGGGCACACCGCCCACAGCCTGGAGGCTGTAGGGGTGTGCCCAAAGAAAGAGGCAAAAGGAGAAGGATCAGAAGTTTTGATCCACAATCGTCAGCAGCTTGGCCAACTGAGCGCGGGTTAAGGTATCCTTGGGCTGCAGCGTGCCGTTGGGGAAACCCTCAAAGAGATTTTTAGCGGTAGCCCAGGCAACGGCCGTCTTGGCATAGCTGGAGATCTTGTCTGCGTCCTTGTACATAGACAAATCGGCGCTTTCTGCAGACTCTACCTCCAGGTATTCGGTGACAAACCGGTACAGGAAGGTGGCGGCCTGCTCCCGGGTTACGTTGGAATTGGGGGCAAAGCGGGTTTCGGTTATGCCTTTGGCAATCCCCACATCCTGGGCCCAGGCTATGGCGTCGGCATACCATGCGCCTTCCGCAACATCGGTGAAGGTAGCACCTTCGCCGACTTCGGGGGAATCGGCCAAGCGGTACAGGGTCGTCACCAGCATAGCCCGGGTGGTGGTGCCATTAGGGGCAAACCGGTGATTCCCCATGCCATTCATCAGATTGTTGCCAATCACATAGTCTGTGTACTCATGATACCACTGTGCGGTATCCAGGTCAGCAAAGGCTTGGGAGGGGCACTTGTGGCCAGTGGCAGGTACAATGTCCCGATGCTCGGTGGCGTCACAGCGGCTGCAGTGATAGATGGTGTAGCCCTCCTCGGTCTCAGTGGGAGCCACCGTCTCGCCCTTCACGGAGAAGTCATGACCCAGTGCGGGGATGGTCTTGCTGACGCGGCTGATTTCCTCCTTGCAAACGGTGCAGTACACAACCTCGTCATAGGAGCCATCTTCTGTACAGGTGGCGGGAACCTCCTTCTCACGGACAGGTGCACCGGGGGTATGTTCGTGGACGGACTCGCCTTCGAACTTGGCGTAGTAGTCCTGAGCCTCCAGCTCCTCATATCCGTCGAATACTGTAATTGTAACAGTCTCATCCGCGGTGATCAACTTCGTACATTCCTTGTCGCTGTACCAGCCGGTAAACTTCGCACCTTCCTCGGCTGCGGCCGTCAGGACGTAAGTCCAGCCGAGTTTGCTCGTACTGGCGGTGATGCCCACAAATCCGTTGCCAACGGCGGCCAGACGGTTGACAGGTATATATTCCGTAGCGGTCACGTCCAGTTCTTTCAGCACGGTGTCGGTGCTGACGCCATAAAGGGCGATATTCTGGCTGAGATCCAGACTGGTGATCTGGGTGTCACGCACATCCAGCTCCCAGAGTCCCACGTTGTGTGTCACATCAATCTCGCTCAGGGGATTCCCGTTACAGAGCAGTTTAAGCAGTCCTGTATTGTTGCTGAGATCCAGAGCGGTCAACTGGTTATTGCCGCAATCCAGGGATGACAGAATTGTGTTGCCGCTGAGGTCCAGGCTGGTGAGCTGATTGTCCTTGCATTGCAAGTACTTTAAGTAGCTGTTCTTGCTGAGGTCCAGCTCCGTGAGGCCGGCATCGTTGCAGTAGAAGTTTTGCAGAGACTCCAGGGGCGTCACATCGATTTTGCCCAGCGGATTGCCGGAGCAACCCAGGGTGGATAGCATGGTGTTTCTGGTGACATCCAGCTCCGTAAGCCGATTGCCGTCACAGATGAAGTTCATCAGCCCGGTGCAGCTTCTGACATCCAGCTGGGTCAGTTCGTTGTCCAGGCACCAGAGAGTGGATAGCGCGGTGTTTTTCGTAACATCCAGCTTTCCCAGGGGATTGCGGGAGCAGTACAGCATACTTAGATTGGTACACTTGCTTACATCCAGACTATTCAGCTGGTTATCCGTGCAGTTTAGCAGCGTCAGTTGCGTCAGATTGCTCACGTCCAGGGCAGTCAGCTGATTCAACTCCACAAACAGCCATGTGATACTGCTGTTGTTGGAGAGATCCAGAGAGGCCAATTGATTGTTGCCGCAATCCAGCTGCCCAAGCTCGGTGCAGACGGATACGTCCAGCGAGGTCAGCTGATTGTCTTTGGAGAACAGCCCCCCAAGCCTGACGCAACCGGAAACGTTCAGCGAGACCAACTGGTTTGTATTACAATCCAGAGTAACCAGGCTGGTTGCGTTGGCAACATTCAGCTTTATGAGATTGTTGAGGCCACAATCCAGCCGCTCAAGGGCGGTACAATCGGACAAGTCCAGTTCGCCGCTCAAGTCAGAATCATAGAAATTGATTATGGCGAGGCGCAGCTCTCCGTTGACATCCTGCCATGTAATGCTGTTCCAATAGGGCGTTTCCTCGTCGTAGACGCCCCAGGTGGTCACATCGTCAGGCGTGTAATTCTCGTTGAGCTTGAAACCGTTCTTCACGCCCTCCTCATCGGTCTGCTCCAGGAATGTCCGGAGCTTCAGGTAATCGTTGACGTTGTAGCCCTTGGGTACCTCTACCGCTCCGCCGCCTTCATCGAATTTGGCGTAATAGTCCTTAGCATCGGCGGGGGCAATCTCGGTAACGTCAATGGTGGAATTTGTTGTAACCAGGGTGGTGCAATCTCTGTTTGTATACCAGCCCTGGAACACGCTGCCCTCCACAGGGGTGGCCACTACGGTGTACGTGGTGGCGCCGTCCTCTTTCTGCTCCATGGCATAGCCGACATAACCTTCCCCAATGGCGTTGAGGCTCAGGGCGTGGTATTTGCCATCGGAGGTGAGATCCAGTCTCTCCAACTTGTTGCCCTGGCAGGAGAAGGTTTCCACCACAGAGCAGTTTCTCACATTCAGTCTGGTGAGTTGGTTGTCGGAGCAGTCCAGATACCGGGTAAATTGCATCGTGTCGGTGTTCAGTTCCGTCAGCTGGTTGCCGGAGCAGTCCACGTGGATCGGATAGCCCGTACTGTTGAAGGTCAGGGTGGACAGCCGGTTATTCTCGCAATTGAGGGTCATTAGCGCATTGGTGGCGGAGAGGTTCAGAGCGGTCAACTGATTTCCACTGCAATCTACAGTGGCCAGCCGGCGGCAGTTCGCAAGCTCCAGGGCAGTGAGCTGGTTGTTGCCACACACCAGGTTCATGAGAAAACCGCAGCCAGATGCGTTCAGCTCTGTCAGCCGGTTGCCGCTGCAATCCAGCTGCTGAATTGCAGATTCGGAAACATCCACCTGGGTCAGGGTGTTATTCTGCACATACACCTCCCGCAGAAATTTACAGCCAGACAGATCCAGCTGGCCGCACAGATCGGAAGCCGGCGCATTGAAGATCAACAGATACCGCACTGTGACTTCATCCTCGCCCTCACCGGTTGTCAGTTCCCGCCAGGTGATGTTTTGGCCGGTGCGCCAGGTCGTGGGATCCTCGGGGTCGTAGTTCTCGTTGGTGGTACCCCAGGTGGTGGGATCCGTGGGGTCGTAGTTCTCGTTGAGCTTCGTGCCATTTTTGACGCCATCGGCATCGGCCATTTCCAGAAAGGCGTACAGCTTCAGGTAGTCCAGTTCGCAGTAGCCTTCGGGAACCGGCACTTCCGCCGCATCTGTCATGGGACTGCCCGTTGCGGCGGAAATATTTACGCCGCCAAGGGACAGAACCAGTGCCACGGCCAGAATGCCCGCTAGGATTCTGTGTTTTCTCATTTTGTGGTCCTCCGTATTTCAAATTTTATAGTGATATGTCCGCAAGTATCACTACGCTCTAATTATACATAAAGGCGTACCTGCAGTCAATACCTAAATTCATCTTGACAAAGGTAGGGCAGGCCTGTATACTAAAAACCGTGATATTGCCTCTGGCAGGCGGTCTGCCTGCCATGGTATATGGGGAGGTACAGATGCAATGAACCAATTGGCCCCACGGAAGCGGGAGCTTGCGGTACATAAAACCATCCATCCGGTGGTGGACGCCTTGTCCTACTGCGCCCGGCTGGTCAATGGGCGGCCACTCTCCGCCTCCATTCAGGAGATGCGGGAGCAGTATCCAGAGCGACGGGAGAATATCAACGCTCTGTTCGGGCCTCTGGAGGAGCTGGAACGCAGGCTGGACACGGCCAGCAGTCATTTGGACGCCTCCCGGCTACGTTTCTTTTTTTGTATGCTGGGAGACCACACCGAGCAGAACCGCTCCCACTGCCCCAACATTGCCTCCACCGTTTTCATGCCCAGCGTTATTGCCTACCCCCATTTTCATGACCTGGATAGCTATCGGGAAGAACTGAAACATTACTCGGAAGCGGAAGTCATCTTTCAGGCTCGAGTGACTTTCGCCATTCCCAACGAGGGCTGGCACATCCGAGAATGCAGCGACTTCTCCACCTTCTACGATTACATCGCCCATTTCCCCGCCACGGACGAAGAGCGGTATCAGATTCTGGGAGCTGTCCGCAACTTTCCCAGCTATGTAGACGAGCTGACGGAGCTGCTGCGGCCCATAGTGGCCTGCATTCAGGAAAATGCCTCCCTTTATGAGCCTCTGCTGAACCGGTTCGGACAGACATACGGCGCGATAGACGCTGAGGCCCTGTTAAAGCAAGATGCCCGCCTTTTTGAACACGCGGCGGAAGTGATCGATCTGTACCCCAGTCTCTTTTCCATCAACGAGCGTTTTACCATGTTCTATCAAATTGAGAATGACGCGCCGAAACGAAACCATGTGGAAATTGGCGTTCTCTGGGACGCGGCCCGGCAGTATCGCAAACGGGACATGCCTCTGAAAGAGCTGGCTTCCTATACGAAGGTCATCGGCGACCCGGTGCGGATGCAAATCCTGGCGCTCCTGAAGAACGAGGAGGTCTATGTCCAGGAGTTGACGGAGAAAATGGGCCTGTCTTTTACCACGCTGTCCCACCATATGACCAAGCTGATGATGGCAGGGCTGGTGACGTCCGAGCGTCGGGGCATCTATGTGTACTACCGAACCAACACGGAGTTCCTCCGCTGGCTCATTGCGCAAATCAATCACACGGTTCTGACCTGACGGCCCGTGACTTTTGTATATCCCCGGCATCCTGCACCGGAGCATATAGGGTCTGCCACCCAAATGGCAAATATACAATGTAAGGAGAAGCATTCATGAAAAACCCCATCCTTTCCCGGCTTGCCGCCTTTTTCTTAGCGGTCTGTCTTCTGGCGAGCTATGCGGTACCTGTCCGGGCAGCTGGTGTACACTGGCAAGAGGTGGACATCAACGCCCCTGCTCCCGACCTGACAGACCGCCAGGTAGAGGAGATCCCCTCCGAAACAGGCTATCAGGCAACTGACATTGTCCGCGTCTCTATTGTTCTGGCGGAAAAATCCACCGTCCAGGCGGGCTATGCCACCATGGGCATTGCCCGAAACCAGGAGGCCATGGCCTACCAGGACAGCTTGCGGACAGCACAGGAGACGATGGCGCAGACCATCTCCGCCCAGGTGCTGGGAGGCAGAGCATTGGACGTGGTGTGGAACTTGACCCTGGTAGGAAACATCATCTCCGCCAACGTACCCTATGGAAAGCTGGAAGAAATTCGGCAGCTGCCCGGCGTGGAGGACGCCTTCGTGGAGCAATGGTACGCACCTCAGACCACGGAAGAAGCGGACGTTGTGTCACCCCAAACCTACATCTCCTCCGGTATGACTGGGGCAGGCCTGGCCTGGGAGCAGGGCTACACCGGCGCAGGCAGCCGGGTTGCCATCATCGACACCGGTACGGACACGGACCACCAGTCCTTTGACAACGGTGCATTCCTGTACGCCCTGAAGGAGAATGCAGAGGAAGCCGGCTTGTCCCAAGAGGCGTATCTGGCATCGCTGAATCTCCTGGATGTGGAGGAACTGGCGGCGGTGCTTCCCCAGCTGAATGTTCATGAGCGTTCCCCCCAACTGACGGCAGAGGATCTGTACCTCAATGAAAAGCTGCCCTTCGGCTACAACTATGTGGATACAAATCTGCGCATCACCCACGACTATGACAACTTCGGCGGCCATGGCTCTCATGTGGCCGGTATCTCCGCGGCCAACCGCTACATTCCCGAAGCGGACGGCTATCTCCGCGCTGCCGATACGGTTTTCGTAAGTGGCGCGGCCCCCGATGCCCAGATCATCACCCTGAAGGTAGCCGGTGTGGGCGGCGGCATCGCAGAATCCGACTACATGGCTGCCATTGAGGACGCTATCCTTCTAGACTGCGATGCGGTGAACCTGTCTCTGGGCTCCAACATGCCGGGAGAGGTTTACAACAACACGAGTGTGTACGCCGAACTTCTAGACTACCTTTCCACAACCGACACAGTTGTGGCTGTCTCTGCCGGTAACTCCAACCACTGGGCGGTGAAATCCGCCACCGGCGGTTATCTGTACAACGATGATATCAGCTTCGCCACCGGCGGCTCTCCCGGCACCTATACCAACACCCTGACCGTGGCCTCCGTGGATTCCGCTGGCGCCATCGGCCCCCATCTGCTGGTGAATGACCAGGCTCTCATCTACTATGAAAGCACTGACTTCGGAAATCAGGCCATGTCCAACCTGGATCAGACCCAGGACGGCTCCGGCACAGAGTATCCCTTTGTGTACGTGAACGGCTTCGGCGCGGAGACGGATTTTGACGGGATTGACTTGAACGGCAAGGTGGTCTTTTGCTCCAGAGGCGGCGGCCTAAACTTTGCCCAAAAGGCCAACAACGCTGTGGCTAAGGGCGCTGCGGCCGTGGTGGTCTACAACAACGCGGCAGGCGTTTTCGGTATGAACCTGACCGGCTATACATATGCCGCTCCCTGCGTGTCCCTGACACGGAGTCAAGCTGATGCGGTGAAAGCAGCCGCCAGTGAAGCGAAAACCGCCGATGGTCAGACCTACTACACCGGCAGCCTGAAGATTTGCGCCAGGAACGCCGTGGGCCTCTATGGCGGCAGCTACAACATGAGCGACTTCAGCTCCTGGGGCGTCCCCGGCGACCTGTCCCTGAAGCCGGAACTCACCGCCCCCGGCGGCAGCATCCTCTCAGTCAATGGTGAGGTGAAGGATACTGACCAGTATTTCCTGATGTCCGGCACCTCCATGGCCGCGCCTCAGGTTACTGGCCTGACTGCTCTGCTGATGCAGTATTTTCGGGAAACCGGTCTGGCGGAAAAGGCAGGCGTCAGCCCCAGAGTGTTGGCTCATAGCCTGCTGATGTCTACCGCCCAACCTCTGTATGAGGAGGCTTCTGGCGGGTACTACTCTTTGCTGAAGCAAGGCGCGGGGCTTGCCAAAGTGGATGACGCCCTGGCTGCTCAGGCGTATGTTCTGGTGGACGGACAGTCTGATGGCAAGGTCAAGGCAGAGCTGGGGGATGACCCGGACCGCACTGGCAGCTACAATTTTTCCTTCACCCTCCACAATCTCACGGATTCCCCCTTGTCCTACGTCCTGCGCACCGACCTGTTTACCCAGGATGTGTTCGAGGACAACGGCTATCGGTATCTGGACACCCAGACAAGGGCCTTGGCGGTGGACGCCGGCTTCACTTCCGGCGGTAACCCCGTCTTGTCCGGTGACGATGTACTGGTCTACGACT
>ERZ837910.6181-NODE-6181-length-10068-cov-3.543493_pt1 | contig 10068 bp, 10 predicted proteins | sample MGYA00519940_ERZ837910 | MGnify/ENA primary metagenome ERZ837910 (study PRJEB31850, sample SAMEA3708825) | human gut metagenome | biome: human gut; feature: human-associated habitat; material: faeces | place: China | collected 2014 ... | reverse complement strand
AACCCCGCCGCTTCCACCAATGGTGGAATGCTGAATATTTATTATTTGCAGCTGACCAAAGAAGCAGGAGACGAAGCCCACGTGCGTGGGACGTATGAGCCGGGGTATTTGTAACCTTATTAAGGCTCCCCTTGTTAGGGGAGCTCCGTGAGGCTTGAGCGAAAGCGAAACCGAGCGGTGAGAGGTTAAATTTCTAATAAGCTCTACCCGTAGAGCACTGTCAGGGAAACACCTCTCCGTCATTTCGCTTTGCGAAATGCCACCTCCCCTAAGAAGGGGAGGCCTTGGCATGTCCGGTAGCGGCACCAGACCGCTTAGGCTTTTACGAAATTTCAAAATGGAGGGCCCTGCGGTGTAGGGCAGGTTGTATATGAGTTACAAAGTGACCATTGGTGAGATCAAGTCAGACCTCCACGGGATGTATTGGGGACAGAACTACTGTATTTACGACTCTCAGGGAGACTCTATTGAGGGAGCCGAGGACAAGCCTTGGGCGAAAGACCAGAGCTTGCAGCTGACAAAAAACCAGATTGGGAGCTATGAATGCACCGTGCCCTACATGCTCTGGCACGTCAAATATGGCCTGAAAAAAGACGACTTTGTGGAGCGGCAGGTGTGCTGCATGGTTGAGCAGGATGACGACATCCTCTTTATGGGCTACCTGACGAACAAGAACCTGACGTTTGACCGGGGACTTTATCTCTGCTTTACGGAATGTCTGGGCGTTTATGACGAGAATGATATGCTGCTGGAACCGCAGGAGTATGTGCTGACCTGCGAGACGGACGGCTCCCACTGGGACGACTTTGAACAGGGCGAGGGAACACCAAGCCTGTGGTTTAAAATCTTCCACGACGCGAACGCGAACGGGGAGCTGGCAGGCATGGGCGCGGAAGCCCCGACGGTACAGCGGGGTGTGAAAAAAGACCTCTCTGACGAGGGCCAGCAGGTGGGCACGGCATGGTCGTTCTGGCAGAAATACTTTCTGGACGAATACGACGGGTATATGTATGTGAAGTATGTCCGAAAAGACAACGGGTACTTTGACATCACGCTCTGCTATGAGCTGGACATCACAACGACGACCAAACAGACTGTAGAATACGGCAAGAATCTGCTCGACCTGGAAGTGGAGGAAAAGCTGCCCAGCGATTTCTGCAACTATGTGATCGCCTGGGGCACCAACACCACGACCAAGGGTTGGTGGATCTTTAAGAAGACCAAGACCAGCAAGGTGCTTGGCAGTGCGCTGAACTACGAATCCAGCAACAAATACGGCTCGATCTGCCGTTACCTTCTGGTAGACGGGAACTCGACAAAAGAATCTCTTGACAAGCTGGCCCAGGAAGAGCTGGATACTCACGAGCAGTGGGCCGAAGTTTCCATCACGCTGACCGCCTTTGACCGGGCGGATATTGGCGAAGTAACAGACCGACTGGGGTATATGAAGAAGACAAAAGTCATCTCCGGGCCCCACGAGGTGGACGGCTGGTACGTGTGCACGAAGATCGACCTCGACCCTGCCAGCCCGGCCAGCACCCAGTTTACCTTTGGAAACCCGCCCAAGAAGCTGACCGACCAGCAGAACAAGGTGAAGACCCAGCTGGCGGGCACTGCCGTGATGGTGGGCGGCATGATGGGATACCTGAATATGTGAGGATTTCAAAATGGCATTTAATATTCAAGACATCGCCAAGGGCGTGCGGCAGGCGCTGTACGGGCGGGAGGTACGGGAATGGATCGCACAGATGGGCGAGTGGGTCTACAACTGGATGAACGAGCAGATGGCTATTGTCAAACGCTATTTCGACCAGATGAAAGAGTTGAAGGACCAAGCTTCCGCCAGTGCAGATGCCAGCGAGAAGAGCGCCCAGAACTCCAAAGCCAGCGCGGACGCCTCGGCCTCCAGTGCAAAGGCAAGTGCTTCCAGTGCGGGGGACAGTGCCAATAGTGCAAAGGCCAGTGCGGCCAGCGCGGCAGCGAGTGCCACCAGTGCCAGCCACGCCAAGGACAGCGAGAACTCGGCCAAGCGATACTCGGAGAATGCAAAAGACGCCATTGCCACGGCCAAGAGCGAATACAGCGGCGGCTACTACAAGACTTACAACCTCGTGGCACCGAAAGCGGGCTGGAAGACCCTGACCCCGGCAAAGGGCGTCTACGGCTACTACTGCGACATTACGGTGCAGGACTTGACCGACCGCTACTCGCCCTTTTGCGCAACGGCACTGGAAAGCTATGCCGTGGCAACGGTAGCAGGAGTGGCAACGGCAGTGGAGACCCGGACAGGGGCGCTGCGGCTGTTTGCCCGGAACATCCCGACGGATGATATCGAGCTGGTACTGACATTGTTTGGCGTTGGTACGCTGAGTTTTAATCTGACGCTCCCCACGACAGAATGGAAGCGGCTGGGAATGGCCATCGGCCCAAACCAGTATTACTGCGACATCGAGGTGCCGGGATGCCTTTCGACCCTGACGCCGCTGGCCACCACCGACCTCGAGCACTTTGAGGCGGCAGCGCCTGCGGGCCTTGCCAGCGTGGTGGAGACCTTTGACGGCTACGTGCGGTTTTATGCCGTGCGCCCGCCTGAGGAGAACATTGACGTGATCCTGGCTCTCATCAAGAAAGAAGACCCGGTGAACAAGCCGGCCACACGGACGGAGCTGGGTCTGGTGATGATCGGTGACGGTGTGGACGTGAACAGCGCGGGCACCATCTCGACGAGAGCGGCCACGGATGCCGAGTTTACGGCGATGATGAACACCATCTTTCATGAGTGATAGCCTTGGCAGGTCCGTTAACGGCACCTGACCGAATGAGATTTTACGAATTTCAAAATGGAGGGCCCTGCGACAGAGGGCAGGTGAATTAATGGCACAAGAAATGATTTTGGCCAAGCTCAGCCAGCTGCAGGGATTTGGCGAGAAGTTTATTGAAACGATCCTCGACGTGAGTAACCGGGTGAAGACACTGGAAGCAGTGGGCGCCCAGGCGAACCTCATTGAGCGAATCCTCGTGAACGGTGACCCGCTGAGCGTCGGGGAAAACAAGACCGTGAACATCCCGGTGCCGACACGTGTGAATCAGCTGGAAAACGATGCCTCCTACCAGGAGAACGTGATCGAGCGCATTCAGGTGAACGGTGTGACGCAAGGCATCACGGGCAAGACCGTGAATGTCCACATGCCCACGGCCGTGAGCGAGCTGACCAACGACGAAAACTACCAGACGAACGTACTGGAGGGCGTAAAGGTCAACGGAACGGCCCTGACGGTAGACGCGGAAAAGAACGTGAATGTCAGCGTACCGACGAAAGTTTCCCAGCTGACCAACGACAAGACCTACCAGACCAAAACGGAAGTGGAGAACACTGTCAAGACGGCCGTGGCGGGGAGCAAGCACACCAGCTTCCAGAAAGTGAGCAGTGTACCTGCAGCGGCGGACGCCAAAGAGGACGTCATGTACCTCGTGATCAACTCCGTGACGAAACACTATGACATCTATGCGAAGATCGCGGACGATGCCGGAAATTTCAAAATGGAGTTGCTGGACGACACCACGGTGGACCTTTCCGGCTATGTACAGAAAGAAGCTGGGAAAGGCCTCTCCCACAACGACTTTACCGACGCCCTGCTGGCAAAGCTGAACGGCATTGCGGAGAAAGCGAACCTCTACATCCACCCCGGGCACACGGCCTATGCCGAGGGACTGTACAAAGTGACCGTGGACGCCCTGGGCCATGTGACCAAAGCGGTTGGGGTGACCAAAGCGGACATCACGGGCCTTGGTATCCCCGGGCAGGACACCCACGACTGGGCCAGCATCACAGGAAAACCCACCAGTTACCCGCCCAGCGGGCACACTCATGATGACAGGTATTACACCGAGAGCGAGCTGGACACTAAGCTGGCGGGGAAGAGCGCCACGGGGCATAAGCACCTGTGGGCGGATATCACCAACAAGCCGAGCACATTTGCACCGAGCGCCCACAAGCATGTGAAAGCGGATATTACCGACTTTCCGACGAGTCTTCCTGCCAGTGATGTCTCGGCTTGGGCAAAAGCTGACACAAAGCCGAGCTATGCGTGGAGTGAAATTACCGGAAAACCAAGCAGTTTTACCCCCGCATCTCATACGCATGATGACCGCTACTACACCGAAGCGGAGATCGACCAGAAGCTGAAAGGAACTTCCGCCAGCGGGCATACCCACGCCTGGGGGGAGATCACGGGCAAGCCCAGTACATTTCCGCCCAGTGCACATAAGCACGTGAAAGCCGATATCAGCGATTTTCCCGCCAGTATGCCGGCCAGTGATGTTTCTGCATGGGCAAAGGCCGCTACAAAACCAAGCTATGCGTGGAGTGAAATAACTGGAAAGCCTAGCACATTCCCCCCTGTATCTCACACTCATGATGACCGGTATTACACCGAGAGCGAGCTGGATGCAAAGCTTGCCAAGAAAGCGGACACCCACTCCCACCCGTATTTGCCTACTGCAGGCGGAAATATGGGCGGAACTGCAATGATCGCATGGCCGGACAGCGGAAACTGGAGCAATAAAAACGACGGCGTGACATTTCCGGTAAAGCGCGGAGGCCTGTCTTGGTCAGGACAGAGTGATGGCATCCAGCTCTTTGCGGAAGAGACTGGCAATGATAACCTGGAGCTCATTCTGCAATTTGCGGATGATAACTCCAATGGATTGACCATCCGTAACAAATCTGGTGCTGCAGTTTCCCGTCTCGACGCAAATGGTGGGTTCAGCGGTTCTGTAGCATGGGAAAAAATCACAGGGAAGCCCAGTACGTTTACTCCGGCTACGCATAGCCATGCATGGGGCGATATTACGGGCAAGCCCTCCACATTTGCACCGAGTGCCCACAAGCACGTCAAGGCGGATATCACTGACTTCCCGACGAGTCTTCCTGCCAGTGATGTAAAAGCATGGGCAAAAGCAGCCAATAAACCGAGCTATAGCTGGGGAGAGATCACCAACAAACCCAGCACCTTTACCCCCGCAGGGCATAAGCATGTAAAAGCCGACATAACCGATTTCCCGACGCTTGGCACGGCAGCTGCAAAGAACGTGGGCGATTTTGCAGCGGCATCTCACAGCCACAGCTGGGATTCTGTGACAGGCAAGCCGACTACGTTTGCACCCAGTTCTCACAACCACGATGACCGCTACTATACGGAAAGTGAGATGGACACGAAGCTCAGCGGCAAAGCCAACAGCAGCCATACCCACAACTATGCGGGTTCTTCGAGTGCAGGCGGCACGGCGGCCAGCGTGAACGGCTTTACCTTTGGGGTGCAGACCAGCGACCCGGGCGCGAACAGCAGCCTGACGACGAACAAATTTTTGTTTGTGTATGAGTAAGAGCACTATACCGTTAAGACCTCTCAGGCGCTTTGCGCCAGCTCCCCTTGAAAGGGAAAGCTTAAGAGGAAAGGAGATTAAAAATGGCATTTGGGCCTATGAGCGTGGGCAGTGACGGCAGCCTGATGCTGGTGACCGACCCCACGCTGCGCCAGGAAAACATGTCCGCCGACGCAAAAGCGGTGGGCGATGCACTTGACAAAAAGTTTGACAAGACTGGTGGCATCGTGAGCGGGGACATTACGTTCCCGGCCATCGGGGACGTGGCGAAATCGAAAAAGATCAGCTTTTCCGGCTCCACGGACGGGGCAGAAATTTACTACCAGACCACGGCGTCTGACCAGGGAAACCTGGTACTGAACCTGCTGGATGACGCGAACTGCTTTTTGCGCATTGCGCTGAACGGGGTGTTCAAGAGCTATTTCTCGCCCAGCGACGGCAATTTTCACGGAAACGTGAACGGTACGGCGGACTATGCAACCAATGCCGGGAAAGCCAACAATGTGCAGGGGTACGTGATCGCCAGCCAGACCAGTGACCCCGGGGCAGGGAGTGCCCTGACCAGCGGCGTGGTGCTGCTGGTATATGAATAAGGAATAAACCGCTCAGTCTCGTTTCGCTCGCTAGCTCTCCTATCAGGAGAGCCCTTGGCAGGGCGGGTCACGGCACCAGAGCGCTTAGGTTTCGAGAAAATTCAAAATGGAGGGCCCTGTCGCCCTTGTCAGGAGGATAGAACATGGAACTGATTCAGCCAGGTTACACTGCCCCGGTGGAAGAGGGGGAGAACTTTGTCACCTACGACGCCATCAGCAAAACGGTGGAGGAGCACAACCAGAATGCGGCCCCGGGCGAGAAATACTGGGGCATCAGCATCGAAAACAGCACCTACACGGTGTACGAGTACGGCAAAGTGCCCACCCCGCCCACCGAGGAAGAGCAGATGGAGGCCATGCGCACCGAGAAGCTGAAAGCGGCTTCCGACGCCTGCGAAGCGACCATCACGGCGGGCATCGACGTGCTGTTCGGGGACGGAACGCAGGAGCATTTCTCACTGGAATTGCCCGACCAATCCAACATCGACGGCGTGTTCAACGCAGTGATGCTGGGGGCCACGGCCTGCCCCTACCACGCAGACGGAAAGCAGTGTAAGATGTACTCAGCAGCCGACATCGTGACGCTGTACACGGCAAAGCAGAGCACCATCACCCAGCAGACCACCTACAACAACGCTTTGCGGCAGTGGATCGGCCGCGAGACGAGCCTTGAGGTGCTGAAAGGCATCTCCTACGGCGTGGAGCTGCCGGAGGACCTGAAAGCCGAGGTAGCGGACATCCTGCAGAAGACAAAAGAGCAGGTCGAGGCCATCGTCGCAAAACTGACCACTACGGTATCTGCGTAAAGGGGGCCCGTTATGACTGATAAGTTCAAAGAATGCCTTAAATGCGCCATTCTCTTTCTGATTGGAGGGTGGCTTTATTATTGCATCGAAATCATGTGGCGGGGCCATTCCCACTGGACTATGGCCGTCGTTGGTGGCATCTGCTTTGTCGTCATTGGCGGACTGAACAATTACATCCCGTGGGAAATGCCTCTGTGGAAACAGGCTGGAACAGGAGCTCTCTTTGTGACGGCCATGGAGCTAATAGTTGGCGTCCCGCTGAATCTGATGCTTGGTTTGCACATCTGGGATTACTCCGACATGCCCGTTAATTTTTTGGGCCAGATCTGCTTGCCTTTCACCATCCTTTGGCTTTTTCTGTCTTTGCTATGCATCTTTGTTGATGACTGGCTGAGACACGCTCTGTTCCATGAGGAAAAACCACATTACCGCTGGCGCTGACGTTATCAAAAATCAACTTTTGTTAGAATATCTGCATTTTGAATCCCGAGTAGAGTTTTCTGCCCGGGATTTTTGTTTTCTTGTAATAATAATTGCACGTATGTAATAAGCCCGCAAAGTGAAAGCCCTGTATGTCGGCGTAGGCGGCAAAGCCCGCAAAGTCAAAAAAGTGTACGTCGGCGTTGGCGGAAAGGCAAGGCTGGTGTATACGAGCTATGTTGCGGTAAGCGGTATCAACGTGATAAAGTCGCACGTAGGTGGAACTTATAATCTTTGGGAAATTGAGATTGCAATTTTACCGTCTAATGCTACAAATAAATCTACATCTTGGGACTGGGCTGAAGGTCCTACTAACTCCGCATTTTTGCAAATATATAGAGGCCAGCCTCCTACTGACACAACCTGCATCTTGTGGTCGTTCCCGAATGGAGGTGCTACGGGAACATTACGGTGCAAAACGGCGGATGGAGTAGTTAAACTTTTTTATGTAAAAGTTAATAATGGAAATTTCACTGTAAATTATTAAAAATCAGCACTTCATAATTTCTCATAGGCCTTTATGATCGTTACACTCCACTCAGTACCGCTATCGTAATTAAAATGACATCTTGCGATGTACGTGATCCCGTCCGGATGCGTAAGTGTAATATTAAAATTGCGTTTATGCGTGCTGGCTTTATCAGTAAGTTTTATGCCGTTGCGCAACTTTACGAGGTCGAAACAGCTTAACACATCTACGTCAAAGCTATAGCTGACCGTTCGGTTGGAAGTGCCTGCCGGAACAAATGCCCAGGTCAGTTCCATGGGAATCCTGCCGTTCTGGTAGTAATATCTCCAACTGATCGTGAGGTCTGTTGCTTTTACATAACTCGTATACACGAGGCGGGCCTTGCCGCCAACGCCGACGTAGTAGAAAGAGGTGATTCCGATGCAGTATTAAGAAAAATGCCACGACATGTACACTGACTGCTCCTGGCAGCATTGGCCAATGTTGGCTGACAGCGACGACACCTGATGGAATAAGTTGCGCCTACCAGATAGGTTATCGAAGCTATGATGGCGGCTGGGGAATCGGAAAAGATTAAATCAAGCAACAGCAATTCCGACGATTTGCATTACTTTCTCTCGGGGTTAAATTACGGAGAAGTGAGCTGGACAAAATTTCAAAATGGAGGTGAAAAGCCATGGGAATCGAAAGCTATTCTCTCGCCAAGGACGGCGAGAAGAAACTGAGCGCCAACTTTAGGGTAAGAGAGTTTGCCTGCAAGGATGGCTCCAACACGATCTTCGTGTGCGATGAACTGGTGCAGCTGCTGCAGAACATCCGGGACCATTTCAACCGCCCGGTAGCCATTACCAGCGCCTACCGCACGGTGACCCACAACAAGAAAGTGGGTGGCAGCCCGAAGAGCCAGCACCTGTACGGCACCGCGGCAGACATCCAGGTGAAAGACACGCCCCCGGAGTTTGTGGCCCAGTACGCCGAGACTCTGCTGCCGAACACCGGCGGCATCGGCCTGTACCCGAAGAAGAGCGGCCGGGCCAAGGGCTGGGTGCATGTGGACGTGCGGAAGGCAAAAGCGCGCTGGAAAATGTGAGGAGGCGAAAAGACACGCAGACATTTATCTTGGAGCACCTGGGCGAACTGGCATTCAGCGGGCTGGCCGCTGTGCTGGGGTGGCTGGGGAAGACCGTCTGGGACACTGTAAAAGAACAGAAGAACATGAAAAAGGCCATCAAGGCGCTGCTGCATGACCGACTGTACCAGAGCTCCCATTTTTACCTCAAACAGGAATGGGTGGATATGGAGGGGTTGACGAACGTGGGCTACATCTATGAAAGCTACCACGAGCTGGGCGGCAACGGCACCGGGACGGCACTGTACAACAAGATCAAGGAACTGCCCATCCGGGACAGTTAAGAATTTTTCAAAATGGAGGAAAATGACCATGACGAAGAATATTTCGACGGGCACCATCGTGCGCACGCTGTGCCTGATTCTGGCACTGGCCAACCAGCTGCTGAGTGCTTTTGGCAAGAGCCCGCTGCCCATTGATAACGCTCAGCTGGAACAGCTGGTGACGGGGCTCATCACCGTAGTGGCAGCGCTGGTGAACTGGTGGGAGAACAACTCCTTTACCCAGGAAGCGCTGGCGGCGGACGAGCTGTACAAGACGCTGCGGGAGAAGAACGCAAAGAGCGTGCATTGATATTTTTAACGAGACAGCCGGGGCCGAGACTGATATTTTGATGCAGGCATACCCCCACCGGGAAAGGTGAGTGAAACATGTGCGTGTGCGTCATGAAAAAGTTTTGGCCGTGGAACGCTGGATGCTCCGAGAATGATATTTTGCGTACAGCAGAATGCATGGTAGATGTTGGCCGGAGTAGACGGCGGTAGAAAAAAGCCCCTGTTTGGATTGCGCTTTGAGGGCGCGAAACAGACAGGGACTTTTCTTTTTTGTTCAAGACGAACAAATATTGACAAAAATTTTGGGGCGTGTTTTAATGAACTATGTTGCGGGCGAGGGAAATCGGGGAAATGCGGTTGATTTTAAGTGTCGGAGAAAATGGTAAAAAAGCCGAATTTCCAAAAGTGGGACTGCAAGGTTTTTCTGGGAATGTTTTACTGGCAATACATTGCGGAACGTAGTGAAGTATTCTGGGCGCGTTTATATATGATTTATGGAATTTTGACGATGATACGATTTACTTTTGAGTATTTGAGGTCTTTGCAATACGATCAGTATTTAAACTCGGCGTAGTAAACCACGGTGGCGCGTCAAAACAGTATCTCGTGTAGCGAACTTGGCGCACTTTACCTTTTGCGAAATAAGAACACA
>ERZ837910.6179-NODE-6179-length-10071-cov-5.102137_pt1 | contig 10071 bp, 11 predicted proteins | sample MGYA00519940_ERZ837910 | MGnify/ENA primary metagenome ERZ837910 (study PRJEB31850, sample SAMEA3708825) | human gut metagenome | biome: human gut; feature: human-associated habitat; material: faeces | place: China | collected 2014 ... | reverse complement strand
ACCCAGTTGTTCCGGAAGTGGCGGGTCGCCAGGTTGGCGACCCCTACAGGGGCGGGGCAGAATTACGAGCTTGTACCATTCAATGGGGTACACCCCCTCAGCTTCGCTGCGCTCAGCAGCTCCCCCAGAGGTGGAGCCAAGGGCATTTCGTGCCGGTAGGGTAACCATAAACAAAGGAAAGGAACACAATGGCAAAAAAGGAATACAAAGCATCCTCCGCTGTGACCGATGCAAAAAAGAGGGTGGAGGAGCATGGGCAGAAAAAGCCCGACAAGTATGTATCGGAATATGACGGGGCGCTGCGGGATGCCATGGAGAAAATTCTCAACCAGGAGGATTTTCAGTACCGGCTCAACGGCGATGCCCTGTATCGGCAGTACCGCAATCAGGCGGTGAAAAACGGGCAGCGTGCCATGGAGGATACCATGGGACAGGCCGCCGCCCTCACTGGGGGCTACGGAAACTCCTATGCCCAGAGCGTGGGGCAGCAGGCCTATGCCCGGCAGCTGGATAATCTGGGCGACAAAATCCCGGCGCTGTACCGCCTTGCCATGGAGCAATACAAGCTCCGCGCCCAGGGCTTGCAGGATCGCTATCGGCTGCTGGGAGATGCGGAAAATCAAGCCTACAGCCGCTACGCCGATTCCCTGAACGCCTGGCAGGCGGAGGCCGACCGGCTGATGCAGCAGTACACCAACGCCAAGGAGGAGGACTACGGCGCTTGGCGGGACGAGATTGCCGACTGGAAGTGGCAGCAGGACTTTGACGAAAACAAGCGCCGCTATGACCAGGAATGGGACGATAAGCACCCCCCGTACAGCGCTCCCTCCGTCAGCTACAGCTATTCTTCCGGCAGCAACGGCGGTAAGAAAACGGACACAGGTAAAACGGACACAGGTAAAACGGACAGAAAGGCTACCGGCGCTTTAGGAGTGCTTGGCTCTGTGCTGGGAGCGCTGAGCGCCGCTTCCGGCAAGCTGTACCCCAAGAAGAAATAAGGGGGTGACAGCATGGTTGTGACAATCAATCCCTATTGCCGCGTGACGTTGGAGGTGCAGGGGAATGTGGTGAACAATACCTCCACCGTGCGGGTGACAAAGCTGGAACTGCGCAATCCTGACGGAACCAACGTGGGCAACTGCTGGGTGCTGGGTGAAATCCGCCTGGGCGGGATGCTGGCGGCCAACATGATTCTGAACAACACCCAAAGCTGCGCCCTGACCTTTTACAGCGGGTGGGATGGCGGAGGCGTGGGAACCTGGAGCGGCTACAGCTGCCGGGATGTGGAGGTCAGCCACCGCAGTGACGGCACCATGGAGGCCGACATTACCGTTAGCTTTGACCTGTACACCACCAGCCAGCGCTATTTGAACAGTCTGCGTTACACCGGTTCTGCCTCCCTGCCCAGGATTCCCCGCGTCACGGCGCTTTATGCCCAGGGAAAATGTCTGGGGGAGCCGGTATGCCTTCAGCTGACCCGCGCTGCGGCAGATTTCCGGGACAGTATTTTCTGGAAGTGCGGCGAAGCGCATGGAGTGGTGGCGGAGAAAACCCGGGAGACGCAGCTATCCTGGACACCGCCGATTTCCCTGGCGGAGCAGCAGACGGCGGGCACGGCGGTGAGCGTGACGTTCACGGTGCAAACCTTCTGCGGGGAGGAGCCGGTGGGCACGTCTGCCGCTGCGCTGAATCTGAAAATTCCGGCGGACATTGTCCCCACCCTGACGGTGACGGTGGAGGATTCTCTGGGGTATTCCGGCCAATACGGCGGCTATATCCAGGGGCAGAGCCGGGCGCTGGTGAAAAGCCAAGCGCAGGGCAGCTGCGGGGCTTCCATTCGGGATATTGCCGTGCAGTGCGGTGGGCTGACCGGTACGGGAGCGCAGTGCGGGTTTACTTTGGAACGCAGCGGCGATGTGGAAATTGCCGTGACGGCCACGGACAGCCGGGGACGCAGCACCCGGGTGGTGCAGCACATCACCGTACTGCCCTATGAAGTTCCCCGGGTGCAGATCACAGGAGCTTTCCGCTGCGGTGCGGATGGGGCAGCACAGCCAGACGGAACGTGGCTCTGCTTGCAGTTTGGAGCGCGGGTAACACCTGTGTCCGGGGGAAGTGCGGCCTATCAGGCCGTCTGCCGGGAGCATGGCGGCGGGCAGACCCGCAGTGTGCCGCTGCCGGATTATGCAGGGCTGTTTGAAGTGGCTGGGACGGTGGTGCTGCCCGCCGGGGCGGACAGCGGCTATGACTGCGCCGTGTGCGTGACGGACAGCTTTGTGACGGTGAGCAGCCAGAGCGCCTTCGTGCCGGTGGCCTTTGCCCTGCTGGACTTTTCCCGGACGGAGAAGGCGGTGGGCATTGGAATGCGGGCGATCAAGAAAGAAACGCTCAGCGTGGGCTTGCAGCTGGACATGGCAGAGCACGGCATCCGCAATCTGGCAGACCCCACGGAGGCACAGGATGCCGCCACCAAGGCGTATGTGGATGCGCTGGTGAAAGCGGCGCTGGAATCAAAATCATGGAAAGGAGAGAGTGAATGACAAGCATTCAGATTCTTGCCCAGGGGGCGGCGGCCTGGGGCAAAACCGAGGGAATCGTCACTGCCGGCGCAGTGGGCATTCCCGTGACGCTGCAATGCAGCAGGGACTGGGACGGACTGCGGAAAATCATCAAATTCCGGTGTGGGGAGGTGGAGTACCAGTTTGAAGTGGTGGAGGGAACCGCCATCACCGTGCCCTGGGACTGTCTGCTGGAAGGACGGCGGCTGGAAATTGCCCTGGATGGCTGGGACAGCGCCGGAACACTGCGCATTCCCACCAATTGGGTGTGCTGTGCAATGGTACAGCCCTCCGGCACGCAGGGGACGGAACCGCCTGCGCCTCCACAGCTCCTGACCCAGCAGCTGCTGGAATGGGCGGAAAGCACCCAGGAGCAGCTCGACCGTCTGCCCGACATCTCCGAAACGGAAAAGAAGCTGGAAGACCTGCGCCAAAATGTCGCAAGCCAAGCCGCCGGACTACAGGAAAAGGTGCAGCTTGCCAGTCAGGCCGCCCGAGAGGCGGCGACCATTGCCGTGGCGAAGGCGGGGGGATGGGACTATGCAGACCTCCCCGTGACGGATGCCCCGAAAACGGCAGCGTTTGCAGACGGCGGGGAAGCGCCCATGAGCGGATTTCCCAAATACGCATTGCTGGAGCAGAACCTTTTTCCGCTGGAAGTGGGCTTCAACCGCAGTTTCCCCTACAACGGCATTACCCTGCATGAAAACGGGCGGGTGATGCACATCGATGGCGCGGCCTCGGCGCGGGCAACCTTTGCGGTGAACAAGGACGGCTCTCCCTGTCTGCCCCTGTCCGGGGCGCTGCAACCCGGAAACACGGTTATTCTGCGGACGTTTCTGAAAGGGACAACGGTGAAAAACGGCATCTATGTGACGCTGCTGTTTTATGACGGTGCGGGCAAGCAAATTTCGTTCAAGAACCTTTTTTGCGGCGAGAACGGCTCGGATGTTTCCGCCCGGGTGACCGTCCCTGCTAATGCCGCTTCCTTCGGCATCTGGTGGAACGTGCAATCCCCCGGCGGGGAAACCCACAATGCCGACGTGTGCGCCGTACTGTATGATGCCGCCGCTGCCATCCAGGCCGGAACCGAAGATGTGCCCCGGGATGCGGCGGCGGTGTCCTTCTTCCCCGTGCCGGTCAGCGGCTTTTCCTACCGGGTTTCCATCAAGGATTATATTGACCGGTATGGCGGAGGCGAAAACGCCCTGACGTTTGACGCGCTGGGCTATCTGACCCCGGAGATGTTCGGTGCAAAGGGAGATTATTCCACGGACGATACCGCCGCCCTCAACGCCTGCCTCCAGGCGGCGGCAAAGCGGAATCTGCCGGTGCGGGGCTTCAAACGGTATAAGACCAGCGAACCGGCCAGCATTGCGGGGCGGAATATGGATGTAGACATCAACACCATCCGCTACAAGGGGACGGACACGGCGGTGACGGTGGAGGGCTGGTGGAACCGGGTGCGGATTGGGCGCATTTATTCTGACGGCATTGGCCTGACCATTCAATCGGCAAACGACTCCACGGTGTACAACCAGATTACCCTGAACGACGTTATCAGCAAGGAAGCCCACGGCATTGTGGTGGCCAACGGCGGAAACCCCATCTTTCAGAACCAAATTCAGTTTGCCCGGATTCTTGGCAGCAAAAAGGCGGGAACCCATGGCATTACCTATGCCGGGGACGGTGGCTCCTGTGCGGAATGCACCTTCACCGGCGGGCAGATTTCCGGCTATGACTACGCCGTGAAGCTCCACTCCGGCAACCACAAATTCTATAACATCCATGTGGAGAGCAATATGGAGGGGGGCTTTTGGATCATTGGCGGCGGATGCCTCATCAGCGGGGATCGGCACGCCGAGTCCAGCCGGGACGGCAAATATTGCTTCCTGAAAGTGACCACGGACAATACCATGCACGCCGTGGATGTCAACGGGCAGTACACCTCGGCCTGCCGGATGCCGGTCAACGAGATTGACCTGAGCGAAGTTTGCCTGACGGAGGGGAGCGAACCCATTGACAACGGGCATTACTTCACCCTGAACTGCCCCATTTCCCCCGGCATCTATTATCAATCCAACGAGCACAAGACCCACTACCTTTCTGATGGGGCGAAGTTATGGGGCGGCAACATCATCCTGAATCCCACCTTCCAGGTGTATCGGAAGGTGACGGAAGCGGTGTTTGACAACCGGACAAACGACCAGAAGCTGGAGCCGCTGCCCACCACCTTTGAGATTGGGGTGGAGAACTGCCAGATTTATCTCCATGCCAGCTACTGCTTCATGGGCTATGCTACGTTTGAGGTGATTCAGACGGAAAGCTATCAGGCGGACTTTTATGATTGGCGGGGAACCAAAATCTTTTCCGGTGCAGACCATGGCGCGGGCAGATTCCGATTGCAGCATTTGATTACGGCGGAGGACGGCAAGGGACGATACGACGGCACGGGAACCCAATGGGTGATTACGAAGGAGTAAGAAAGGAAAATAGAATGACAGCAAAACAAGGGCAGCATTTGCTGCTGTATCTGGGCTATGCTCCTGGCGGAGCAGACGGCATCTGGGGAAAAAACAGCGCGGCGGCTTGCAAGAGGTTCCAAGCGGATTATGGCGTCTCTGCCAGCGGCACGCTGGATGGGGACACCCAGAAGAAACTCATTCAAGCCGTGGCGGGCACGGCGGAAAAGAAGAAAAGCGGGAGCTTTTGGGATGACATCCGCTACTTCAGGCGTACCGATCCCTATATTGCCTGTTCCTGCGGGCAGTGCGGCGGCTTCCCGGCAGAGCCGAAGGAGAAGCTGATGCGTCTGGCAGATTCCGTTCGGACGGCGGCGGGCAGACCCATGGTGCCCACGTCCACCGTGCGCTGTGCCGCCCATAACAAGGCGGTGGGCGGGGTGTATAATTCCCGGCATCTGCTGGGGCAGGCCATGGATTTTTATATTCCCGGTATGACGGCAGCGCAGATTCTGGCGCTGGTGCGGCAGCAGCCGGAGGTGGCATACTGCTATGCCATTGACAGCCGCCATGTGCATATGGATGTGGTGTAAGGAGGGAGCGAGATGGAATCAATCATTGCTGCCGTCATCAGCGGCGCCATCACCCTGCTGGGGGTGATGGTTGCCAACGGCAGAAATCAGGCTGTTACCGAGACAAAGCTGGACGAGCTGACCCGGGAAGTGCGGGAGCACAACGGATTTGCAAAAAGAATGCCCGTGGTTGAGGAACAAATCAAGGTCATCAATCACAGGCTGTTGAATTTGGAAAGGAAGGAATGTAAATGATTAACTGGAAGGTAAGACTCAGGAATAAGGCATTTTGGCTGGCCTTTATCCCGGCTGCCCTGCTGCTGGTGCAGACTGTAGCCGCCCTGTTTGGCTTTGCGCTGAACCTGGGGGACATCGGTGACAAGCTGCTGGCAGTGGTGAATGCGGTGTTTGCTCTGTTGAGCATTCTGGGCGTAGTGGTTGACCCCACCACCCAGGGCGTGGGAGACAGCCAGCGTGCCTTGGGCTATGTGGAGCCCCATTAAGTGATAAGGGAAGCGGGGGTGTGCCCATGGCAATGTACATCCCTGGAAGGAAAGCCGGGTATCCCCGGGAAAATGCTTGCAAAAGCGGCGGAAATGGGATATGATGAGAAAAAACGGAAAAGGAGTGGGTTCATTGGCATATCAAATTCTGCATCCCCGGGACACAAAAATTGAAGGTGTCCTGTTCGACATGGACGGCGTAATTCTGGACTCTGAAAAGCTCTATGCCAAGTTCTGGGCAGCGGGCTGTGCCTTTTACGGCTACAATATGAACTATCAGCAGGCATTGGGAATGCGCAGCCTCAGCGCAGAGGCGGGGCAGGCCTATCTCAGCAGCCTTTTCGGCCCGGACATTGTCTACAGCCAGGTTCGTGCCAAGCGCATTGAACTGATGGATGCCTACATCGAGGAAAACGGAATCGAGGCAAAGCCGGGGGTTTATGCGCTGCTGGATGTGCTGGAAGAAAAAAAGATTCCCTTTGCCATTACCACCGCCTCTCCTGCCGACCGGATTGAGGACCATCTGACCCGGCTGAACCTGTACCACCGCTTCCCCATTATCTGCTCCGCCCACGCGGTTGCTCATGGCAAGCCGGAGCCGGACATCTATCTGTACGGTGCCCAGTCCATTGGCGTTGCACCGCAGAACTGCCTGGCATTGGAGGACAGCTATACCGGGCTGCTTTCCGCTTATCGCGCTGGGTGTATGGCATCGATTGTGCCGGATTTAGACCAGCCGGATCAAAAGATTCTGGAAATTGCATATGCAAGGTTCGATTCGCTGAAGGATGTGATCGACCTCCTGTAGGAGGAAAGAGGGAATAAGGGAGAAACGCCTCACAATGTAATGCGTTTCTCTATGCCCAACAGGGGGAAATCGTCCGGGTTATGGGTGACCGCCAGCAGGGTACGCCCCCGGCGGTAGTCCCGGATGGCAGCGGCGCACAGTTGCCGGGTGCCGTCATCCAGGCCGGTGAAGGGCTCATCCAGAATCAGCAGTTCCCCCTTTGCCAGCAGCGCCCGTGCCAGCGAAACCCGCTGCGCCTGTCCGCCGGAAAGAAGGCGGACAGGCTTTTTTTGGCTTTCGTCCTCTAATCCCAGCCGGGACAGGAGAGCGGTGGCCTCCCCGCGGCTGCATGAGGTGGCAGCGGTCACATTGGACACTGCCGACAGGCCGGGAATCAGCCGATCCTCCTGAAACACGGCGGCGCACCGATGGGGAACGCCGGTAATCTCCCCCCGGTCCGGCTGCTCCAAGCCCAGCAGCAGCCGCAGCAGGGTGGTTTTCCCCGCCCCGGAGGGAGCCAGCAGGGCGCAGCAGCTGCCCTGGGGGATGCGGCAGGAGAAATCCGCCAGCACCGCCGCCCCATCATAGCTTTTCCAAAGATGATTTACAACAATGTCCATTATATTCCCTCAATCCACCGGAAAACCCAGTCAATCAGCCGGAGAAAGCACCATTCAAAGGCGACGCTTGCCATCACAATGGCAGCCGTCCAGGCAAACAGGCTATCCAGCTCCAAATACACCTTGGCATCATACAGCATTCCGCCCATGCTCCCGCCGGATACGCCAATCACCTCCGCCGCAACCCCCGCCTTCCAGCACAGCCCCAGCGCCGCCCGACAGGCGGACAGGCAATAGGGGCGCAGCGCCGGGACGTAAATGCACCGGATGCGATTCCACAGGGACATATGAAACACCTGTGCCATTTCCTCCAATTTCCCGTCGGCACTTCGCAGCCCCTCCAGAAAATTGGTATACAGCACCGGCAGCACCATCAAAAAGGAAATAAACGTCCCCAGCCGCCGCCCGGACAGCCACAGCAGAGCAATCACAATAAAGGATGCCACCGGAACGGTTTTCACCGCTGTCATATAAGGTGCCAGCAATATTTCTGCCAGCGGCAGACGGGCTGCCAGCACCGCCAGCACCAATGCCAGCCCGAAGCCCATCAAAAAGCCCCGGGTGATGCCGGAAAGGCTGACCCAAAGGGCGTGCCATGATTCCCGCTCCCCCGCCAGGGACAGCAGCTTCCCGGCGGCCTCCACCGGCCCCACCAGCAGCAGAGGATTGTGCAGCGCCAGGGCTGCGCCCTGCCAGAGCGCCAGCGCCAGCAGCACAGAGAGGAGCTTTGCGGCTCCTCTCCTTTTGTTATTCTGCGCCATAATAGAAATCGTTGCCGGGCAGCTTGCCGCCCACCGCCTTGGGATTCTGGTCATAAATGACTTCCAGGCAGCCGCTCAGCGCCTGCTTCATCTCATCTCCGGTGATGCACACCAGATTGCAGCCGGGAATGGCTTTTTTGGCAATCCCCGCCTTGATGATGCCCAGCTGTTCGCACAGCTCCGCTGCCTCCTGGGGCTGCTCATTGACCCACTGAACGGACTGGGACAGCGCCTCCAAAAATGCCTGCACCTGCTCCGGGTGCTCCTGCACAAAGGCGGTTCGGGCCATCACCACAGCGGTGGTGCAGCGGGAATCGCTTTCCAGCTTCTCCCATTCCTCCGACACCGACAGGGCAATGTGGAAGTTCTCGCCCAGCTGATTTGCAGCGGCAGTGACATAGGGCTGGGGCAGCATGGCAAGTCCCTCGCCCTTGGCGTTCAGCAGCGCCACCACCTCGCTGGGCTCGCTTTTCCACTGAATCGCAACGTCCTTGTCCGGGTCAAGCCCGTTCTGGGTCAGGATGTAGCGCAGGAAATATTCCGGCGTGGCACCCTTGCCGGTGGCAAGCAGGGTCTTCCCCTTTAAGTCCGCCACGGTCTGCACTGTCTCGCCGCCCAGTTCTCCCACATACAGAACACCCAGCACATTCACCGCCAGCACCGTCACCTGCCCGTTGGTTTTTTGGTACAATGTGGCAGCCAGATTGGCAGGAACGGCGGCGATGTCCACCTCGCCCTGCAAAATCCGGGGCATCAGCTCGTCCGCTGCGCCCACGATGGTGGGGGCGTATTCCGGCTGGTTCAGCAGCTGCGCCATGCCCATGGCGGTGGGGCCGGTCAGCGCCCCCACCCGAACGGCGGTCGTCTCGCAAAAACCGGGAACTGCCAGCATCGCAACCAATGCCAACAATACCAGGGCAGAAATTGCTCTTTTCATACAAAATCCTCCATTCTCCGGCAGCGCCGGATTGACTTCATGGGTGGATTATACTATACTGAAAGCAGAAATTCCGTTGCCCTGGCAACACGGGAGGCACACATGACAAAGGAAGAACAGCAGGCGCTGCTAAAATGCGGCCTGTTTGCCGGGATGACCCAGCAGGAAGCAGAGCAGCTATTGCATTGCGTGGGCGGCGGGGTGCTGCATTATGAAAAGAATACGGTGCTGTGGCATCCGGGGCAGCAGGTGGATGCCTGTGCGGTGGTGCTTTCCGGGGAGCTGCGGGCAGAGACGGTAACGGCGGGCGGCACCCGGGCGGTGACCTCCTGGCATCGCCCCGGGGCGCTGGTGGGCGATATTCTGATGGCAAGCCCCGACCGGGGCAGCCCGGTGTATGTGATTGCGGCGGAACGGGCAGGGGTGCTGCTGCTGCCCTTTTCCAAGGTAATGGGCGGGTGCAGCCGATGCTGCCCGTCCCACGCCCGGCTGCGGGAAAATCTGATTCAGGAAATTGCCCAGAAATATTGGGCCATGCGCCAGCGGGCGGAATATCTGTCCATTTCCTCCCTGCGGGAGCGGATTTTAGCCTGTTTAACGGACAGGACAGCGGGCGGCGACACGGTTTCCCTGGGCATGACCCGGGAGGAGATGGCGGACTTTCTCTGCGTCAATCGCAGCGCCCTTTCCCGGGAGCTGAGCCGGATGAAACGGGATGGAATCATTGATTTTTACCGGGACACATTCCGTATATTAAAAAAGGAAAGTTCATGAACGAGCATATGGTGCGAAGCGCCCTTGGCTCCACCTCTGGGGGAGCTGGCAGCCCGAACGGGCTGACTTAAGCGCCCGCAGGCGCTATGCAAGCGAG
>ERZ837910.6175-NODE-6175-length-10080-cov-2.776958_pt1 | contig 10080 bp, 8 predicted proteins | sample MGYA00519940_ERZ837910 | MGnify/ENA primary metagenome ERZ837910 (study PRJEB31850, sample SAMEA3708825) | human gut metagenome | biome: human gut; feature: human-associated habitat; material: faeces | place: China | collected 2014 ... | reverse complement strand
GTTGCAGGAGCTTTGATAGGATTTCTGATTTTTAATGTACATCCGGCAGCGGTTTTTATGGGAGATACAGGTTCGCTTGCACTTGGAGGTTTTGTTGCAGCAATTGCAACCATGTTAAAGATGCCTTTATATATAGCAATAGTAGGTGTGGTATATCTTGCAGAAGTTTTGTCTGTGATAATTCAGGTGTCATATTTTAAAATGAGTGGTGGGAAAAGACTTTTAAAAATGGCGCCGCTGCATCATCATTTTGAACAATGCGGATGGAGAGAAACGACGGTTGTTGCAGTTTTTTCTGTAATAACTACAGTTATGTGTATAGCTGTGATATTGGAAAAAACATGATTAGAATAAAAAGTCATTATTAGGAAAAGAGGATGAATATGAAATTTACAAACAAGAAAGTATTGGTAGTAGGTACAGGAAAAAGCGGGGTGGCAGCCGTCAGGCTGTTAAATAAGTCAGGAGCAGAAGTTATTGTACTGGAAGGAAATACATCATTTTCGACAGAAGAAATCATCTCAAGATTTCCGGAAGGTGCTGAATTTGACCTTATAATAGGAGAACTTCCGGAGCAGAAAATGAATAACATTGATTTTGTGATATTGAGTCCCGGAGTTCCGACTGATTTACCTTTTGTTGTAAAGCTTCAGGAAAAGAATATACCTGTATGGGGAGAGATTGAACTTGCATATCTTTGTGGTGCAGGAAAACTTTTTGCCATAACAGGAACAAATGGAAAAACAACAACTACAGCACTTACCGGTGAGATTATGAAAACATATTTTAAAGATGTATATGTAGTTGGAAATATCGGTTATCCGTATACGGAGTATGCTGCCCAAATGACGGAAAAATCGGTGACAGTAGCGGAAGTAAGCAGTTTCCAGCTGGAGACAATAAATAAATTTCATCCTCAGATAAGTGCGATTCTTAACATCACACCGGATCATTTGAACAGACATCATACAATGGAATGTTATGTTGAGGCTAAAGCAAGAATTGCAAAAAATCAGAATAAAGACGAGATTTGTGTTCTGAATTATGAAGATGAATATCTTAAGAAAATTGCAAAGGATATACCGGCAAAGATATTCTGGTTTAGCAGTGAGCATGAACTTAAAGAGGGTATTTGGCTTGACGGTGAAAAGATTATGTACTGTGACGGGGAGGAACAGGAGCCTGTCATGGTATGTACAATACATGATATGAAGCTTTTAGGTAAGCACAATTATGAGAATGTAATGGCAGCGGTAGCAATTGCCATGCATGCGGGAGTGCCGATAGACTGCATAAGAAAAGCAGTTAAAGAGTTTAATGCCGTTGAGCACAGAATTGAATATGTAAGGGAAGTAAATGGTGTTAAATATTACAATGATTCTAAGGGAACAAATCCTGACGCTGCGATTAAAGCGGTTGAAGCGATGGTAAGACCTACTATAGTAATCGGAGGAGGTTACGATAAAGATTCATCATATGATGAGTGGATAGCTTCTTTTGGAGATAAGGTAAAAGCACTTGTGCTTCTTGGTCAGACAAAGGATAAAATTGCCGCTGCAGCCAAAAAAGCAGGTTTTGCAAATATAATAATGACTGAGTCTTTAGAGGAGGCTGTAAAAGTGAGCAGTGAGCAGGCCAAATCAGGAGATGCTGTTTTATTATCTCCGGCCTGTGCAAGCTGGGGTATGTTTAAAAATTTTGAAGAGAGAGGTGACCTGTTTAAGCAATATGTCAACAGCCTGGAGTAAGAATATAACCGGACCGAGAAAAGAAAAAAATTACTCTAAGTATGACTATATGCTTATCGTTCTGACATTAGGAATTGCAATTTTCGGTGTTTGTATGATAAACAGCGCGGGAATATATAATGCACTATTGCTTGGAGCACCGCTTAGATTTGTCAAGTCACAGATTGCAGGGCTTTTGGCGGGATGTGCTATGATGATATTTGTGGCGGCTTTTGAGTACCATATCTTAATAAGGAATGTTTTCGGTAAAAACGGAAATATAAAGGTCGTTCATGTTTTATATGCTGTCGCACTTATCATGCAGGTAGCGGTTCTGTTTATCGGTGTTGATTATAACGGTGCGAGAAGATGGCTGAGGTTTGGATTTATCCAATTTCAGCCGTCGGAGATAACCAAGATTGTAGTTATTATTTTTATATCGTATGTCGCATACATAAACAGAAGTATTTTTGATACATTTAGGGGATTTTTGCGAGTAATGTTATTTATTGCTCCGTTGATTGCCGTTATAGCAAAGGAAAATTTGAGTTCAGCAATAGTTGTTGCCGGGATAAGCGTTGGAATGTGTTTTATAGCAAGCAATAAAAACGGATATTTTATCGTATGTGTAATAGCTATGATAGCTGCGGCATCGTTGTATATAATTTTCGGAGACCCTTTCAGAATGGAAAGAATACAGATATGGCTTAATGTTGAAACAAATGAAAATGCTCATCAGATAAAACAGGGTTTGTATGCTATTGCTACCGGAGGCTTGTTTGGAAACGGAGTAGGAAACAGTGTACAAAAACTGGGGTATATACCTGAGGCATATAATGATATGATATTCTCAGTTATATGTGAGGAACTTGGAGTTGTCGGTGCGACGGTTTTGATAATTGCGTTTATTGTATTGTTCTGGAAAGTCATCCGCATCGGCTACGGTGCATCGGATATTTTCGGGACTATGTTGTGTTCGGGTGTTATGCTGCAGCTTTCAATACAGGTTGTCATAAATGTTGCGGTTGTCACAAACTCTATACCGTCAACAGGTATTCCGCTTCCATTTATAAGTTATGGAGGAACATCTGCTATGATAATGATGGCAGAGATGGGGATAGTTCTTGGTGTTTCAAAAAGAGAAAAGAGGTTAAACTGTTTATGAGGATACTGAAACGTTTCATTATATTTATATGTGTTTTGGCAGCTTTGATATTTGGATTATATTTTGCATTTCATATAAATACAATTGAAATAGAAGGAGACAGTACATATTCTGATGCTGAAATAGAAAAGAGCGTATTTAGCAGAAAATTTTCAGATAATGAACTTGTATTCAGATTGTACAATAAAATATACGGGATAAATAAACTTCCGCTCATTGAGGACATAGATGTAAAATATACAGACCGCAATTCTGTATTGCTTTATGTGTATGAAAAGAAAGTAAGCGGCTGTATAAAATATATGGGACAGTATGTTTATTTTGACAAAGACGGAATAGTATTGCAGAGTTTATCGGAGCACAAAGAAGGAGTTCCTATGGTTACAGGCATAAAGTTCGGTGATTTTTCCATAGGAGAGGCATTCAGTGTAGAAGATGAAAAACTTTTTTCTAAAATAATGAACATATCACAGCTTATAAGTCATTATAAAATTGCTGTATCAAGAATACATTCAAGCACAGACGGAATTATATTATATTCAGGAAAAGTCAGAGTTTATCTTGGAAAGAAAAATATGTATGATGACCAGCTGGCAGCGTTGTCATCAGTATTAAAAACGACAGAAAAGAAAAATTTAAAAGGCAGCATAGACATGTCTGATTATCAGTCAGGCGATAAAATTGTATTAAAAACAAATAATTAAATAAAAAGATTAAAAGAACAAATTTTCTCTTGATTATTCAAAGGTTAATGGGTATTATATAAATTAGGGAAATTTGTGAGTAGATTAAGGAGGAGCAGCGTTGTTAGAAATAAAAACAAATGATTCAGAAATAACCGCTAAAATTGTTGTAGTTGGTGTTGGCGGAGGCGGAAATAACGCCGTAAACAGAATGATACAAGAGGGAATGAAGGGCGTTGAGTTTATATGCATAAATACAGATAAGCAGCATCTCTTAAATTGTAATTCTGCAACATGTCTGCAGATTGGAGAAAAATTAACAAAAGGACTTGGTGCCGGTGCTAATCCTGAGGTTGGCAAGGCAGCTGCTGAGGAAAATCGTGAAGATATAACAGAAATGATAAAAGGCGCAGATATGGTATTTGTAACTTGCGGAATGGGTGGCGGAACAGGAACAGGAGCTGCTCCTGCTGTCGCAGAAATATCAAAAGAACTTGGTATACTTACAGTAGGAATTGTGACAAAACCATTTAAATTTGAAGCAAGAAGCCGTATGAATAATGCGATTGCAGGCATTGAGAATCTTAAAAACAGCGTAGATACTCTTATAGTTATACCTAATGATAAACTTTTGGAGATAGTTGACAGAAGAACATCTATGCAGGATGCGTTAAGCAAAGCTGATGAGGTGCTTCAGCAGGGTGTTCAGGGTATTACAGATCTTATCAATGTTCCGGGACTTATCAATCTTGACTTTGCAGATGTGCAGACAGTTATGAAAGATAAGGGAGTTGCTCACATCGGAATCGGAACAGGAACAGGCGATGACAAATGTCTTGAAGCTGTTAAGCAGGCTATATCAAGTCCTCTTCTTGAGACAACGATAGAGGGTGCATCAGATGTAATTATAAATATTGCAGGAGATGTAGGACTTTTAGAGGCCAGTGAAGCAGCATCGTACATAGAGGAGCTTACAGGAGAAAACAGCAATATTATATTTGGTGTAAGTGATGGAACAGGTGATGATTCTGTAAAAATAACTGTTATAGCTACAGGTCTTGATGAGGATAATACAGAACAGCAGGCACAGGCATCAAAGTCTCCTTCTTTTATCAGACAGACACAGACTCCTAAGACTAACTTTCCGACAAGAGAGGGGCAGATAGCATCACCGGCTAAGAAAGTTAATGCTCAGGCACCGGAGGATTTTGCAAAACAGCAGAATGTACAGTCAGTGACAAGACAGAGTGTACAGCCTCAGCCATCTGTTTCTTATACAAGAGGAAATGAAGATGGTGGAATTAAGATACCTGAATTTTTACAGAGAAAAAAGTAAAAGTATTATAGTGATAAAGAAAATCCGGACAGGTAGATTTGTTCGGATTTTTCACTTTATTGTCGGTGTTTGCAGGATTGCGAAAGTTGCATAGCAATGAAGCAATCCGTGGCATTATTTTGGATAGGAAAGAGAGAGTATGTATAGTCAGGAAGATTTAAAAAAATTGAGAGTTACAATGATGATAAAAGTTCTTCTTATATTTGGAGGAATTATTTTTATGCAGCTTATTGCATATATGCTTTGTGTGCTTGGATATGTTGCTTACGGAATGATGCGCGGCGGTGATTATGCAAGGCTGCTTGCGGAAGTGACAATATTAGGGCAGACTTCACAGACAAATATAATGTTAGCCATCTCGGCGGTCAGTGCCATATTATCGTTTATATGGTGTGGAGTGCTCTATATAAAATCAAGCTGGCGCAGTGAACATGTTGATTATGGACAGGTATTTTCGATAAAAAATGTATTATGCATTTTATGTATCGGAAGCGGATGCTGTATATTGTTAACTTTTTTGCTGAGTTTATTAACAGCGGTATTTCCGCAGGCTTTTCAAAATTACACAAAACTTATGTCTAATTTTGAGAGTGGGAATATGATTTTAACATTAGGTTATGCAGTTCTCATAGGACCTGTATCAGAGGAAATGATATTTAGAGGTGCAATTTTTGACAGGGTATATACGGCATTTCCGTTTTGGAAGGCGAACATTATTCAGGCGGTGTTGTTTGGTGTATATCATATGAATATTGTTCAGGGATTGTATGCTTTTTGTCTGGGAATGGTTTTAGGGATTATAGTTAAAGCTACCGGCAGTATATTGTGTTCTATGATTACACATATAACATTTAACGGTACAAGCTATCTGCTGCCTGTTATACTTGGAACAGGAGCAGCATGGGTTAATATAATAGTTTTGATAATTGCGTTGTTTTTGATCGCAGCGGGAATTTTTGAAATAAAGTTTTTAATGCGTTCCTTAAATTGATATGTTACAATTAACCATAATTATAAATTGTATAGGAAGGAAGATTAGATTATGAAGTGGTACGATGAAGCAGTATTTTATCATATATATCCATTGGGACTTTGTGGATGCAAAAAGGAAAATGATGGTGTACGGGAAGAACATTTTGAAAAACTCACCAAATGGGCAGAGCATGCAAAGAAAATTGGGTGCACAGCTATATATATAGGTCCTTTGTTTGAATCTGAGGGACATGGTTATGAGACAACAGATTACAGGAAAGTTGACTGCCGTCTTGGAACAAATGAAGATTTTAAAAAATATGTCAGATATTGTCATGAAAATGGTCTGCATGTGATTGTAGACGGTGTTTTTAATCATGTGGGAAGAACTTTTTTTGCTTTTCAGGATTTGCTTCAAAATCGCGAAAATTCAGTGTACAGAGATTGGTTCTGCAATGTGAATTTCGGAGGCAATAATGAGTATAATGACGGCTTTTCCTATGATAACTGGGGAGGCTACAATCTGTTAGTAAAGTTAAATCAGAGAAATCCGAAAGTTAAATCATATTTATTTGAATCAATAAAACTCTGGGTTGATGAGTTTGATATAGACGGCATACGTCTTGATGCTGCAGATGTACTTGATTTTGATTTTATGAAAGAACTCAGAAGTTTTACAAGAAATTTAAAAGAAGATTTCTGGCTTATGGGTGAAGTAATACACGGTGATTACAGCAGATGGGCAAACAGTGATATGCTTGACAGCGTTACAAATTATGAACTGCATAAAGGACTTTATTCAGGACACAACGACCATAATTATTTCGAGATTGCCCATTCGATAAAGAGACTTCTCGGAATATGCGGTGATACAAGATTGTACACATTTGTTGATAATCACGATGTTGAACGTATATATTCAAAAGTAAATAATAAAGAACATCTTTACAATATTTATATATTGCTGTACACTCTTTACGGCATTCCTTCCATTTATTATGGCTCAGAATTTGCAATTGAAGGAAAAAAAGAAAGTGGTTCTGACTGGAATCTTCGTCCTTGTCTTGAACTTGATGATTTTAAAGATGCATATGAAAATAATGCCATAACTAAATTGTGCATACAGTTAGGAAAGTTGAAAAAAGATTATACAGAACTTAGTGCGGGCGGATATGAGGAATTGCTGCTTACTAACAGACAATTTGCATATTCAAGAAATTATAATGGAAAAGTTATTGTCATAGCTCTGAATAATGATGATAATGAGACAGAGCTTACGATAAATCCTCATGTGGCATGCAATGAAGCAAAAATAATACTTGACGGAAGTGTTGAAGATAAAAATGAGAGCGTGGACTGTAGAGTTGAAAACGGAAATGTCATTGTAAAACTTCCGGCAAATTATGGAACTATAATAGAATTATCATAGTTACTGACCACTAAATTATAATAACATTAAAATGAAAGCTGAGGTAAACGACAGATGAATTACGATACAATAAAAGAGGAAATTAAAAATATTGATATTACATTGCCGCCGCCACAGGAAGAACCGGAAAGACAATATTATTTTATAAAAAAGATGCAGCACTGGATGGAAGAAAAAAAAGCGGAAAAGGGCAGAGAGCTTACATGCTGTGTAAATACATTCGGCTGCCAGATGAATGCGAGGGATTCGGAGAAGATAATAGGAATCCTCATGACCATAGGATATAAGGTTGTGGAGGATGAAGATGCTGACCTTGTCATATTTAACACATGTACTGTAAGAGAAAATGCAAATCTTAAAGTGTATGGACGGCTTGGACAGTTAAAGAAATATAAAAATAAAAATCCGGAAATGATTACAATGCTCTGCGGCTGCATGATGCAGGAGGAGAGCGTTGTTGAAAAAATAAAGAAAAGTTACAGAAATGTTGATGTTATATTTGGAACACATAATATATTTAAATTTGCTGAACTTCTCTCAATGAAAGTGCTTGACAGAGCTGACAACAAAAAAATGATAATTGATGTATGGAAAGATACGACGGAGATTGTTGAGGAACTTCCGGTTGAGAGAAAATATCATTTTAAGAGCGGCGTAAATATAATGTTTGGCTGCAACAACTTCTGCAGTTATTGTATTGTTCCATATGTAAGATGAAGAGAGAGAAGCAGAGAACCTGAGGATATCATAGCTGAGATAGAATGTCTTGTAAAAGACGGCGTTGTCGAAATCATGCTTTTGGGACAGAATGTCAACTCTTACGGCAAGAATTTGGAAAATCCGATTTCATTTACTGAGCTTTTAAGAAGAGTTGAGAAGATAGATGGATTGAAGCGAATAAGATTTATGACATCGCATCCAAAGGATTTGTCGGATGAACTTATTGAGTATCTCGGTGAGTCGAAGAAAGTATGTAAGCAGATGCATCTTCCGCTTCAGTCAGGAAGTGACAGGCTTTTACAAAAAATGAACAGACATTACACAAAGGAAGGTTATCTTACACTGGTTGAAAAGATAAGAAAAGCTGTACCTGACATAGCACTTTCTACAGATATAATAGTTGGATTTCCGGGAGAGACGGAAGAGGATTTTGAAGAAACCATGGATGTGGTAGAAAAAGTTAAATATGACAGTGCGTTTACATTTATATACAGTAAGCGAACAGGGACACCGGCGGCTGCTATGGAAGAACAGATTGACGAGGCGGTTGTTAAAGAAAGATTTGACAGACTTTTAGCAAGAGTTCAGAATATTGCCGCTGAGAAAGCTGCTGCTGATACGGGCAAGGTTCAGGATGTTCTCGTCGAAGAGATAAATGACCATGACAGTTCACTTGTGACAGGAAGGACAAGCAAAAATTATCTTGTTCACTTTAAAGGAGACGAGTCACTTATAGGAAGTATAGTTTCTGTTAAATTATGTGAGAGCAAAGGATTTTATTATATAGGTGAAATGGTTAAATAGCAATTAAAAAAATATTGTTATAAAAAAGGAAATATAAATTTTGTGTCGAATAACTAACATAGAGGGTTTTAGCATTTGAAGTGCTTGACGTATGTTAGTTATTTGTATGATGGGAGGTTTAATTGCTATGTATTACACAGAGGAACAGATTGAAGAAGTGCGTTCCAAGAGTGATATCGTCCAGATTATAGGGCGTTATGTAAATTTGAAACGAACAGGAAGCAGTTATGTCGGATTGTGTCCTTTTCATAGTGAGAAATCGCCATCATTTAATGTCAGTCCGTCAAGACAGATGTATAAGTGTTTTGGATGTGGTGTCGCAGGAAATGTAATAACATTTATCATGGAGTACGAGAATTATACTTTCCCGGAAGCTATGGAATTTTTGGCAGAGCAGGCAGGCGTTACTATTTCAAAAAGTGAACTGTCCCCTGAAATGAAAAGAGAAAAGAATTTAAGAACAGAGCTTGTACAGATAAATGCCAAAGCAGCATCATATTATTATGCCAAACTTCAGTCACCGGCGGGAAAGACAGGATATGAATATTTTTTGTCGAGAGGTTTATCGGAAGAAACCATAAGACATTTCGGTCTTGGATATGCCGGACAGGGCGGCAGTGAACTGTACCGGTATTTGAAAAGCCAGGGGTATGCAGACCAGGTACTTAAAGAAACAGGGCTTTTTAAGATGGACGAGCGTGGTGTTTACGATAAGTTCTGGAACAGGGTTATGTTTCCAATAATGGATATCAACAACAGAGTTATAGGTTTTGGTGGCAGAGTTATGGGTGATGCCAAACCAAAATATCTTAATTCCCCGGAGACAAAGCTGTTTAATAAGAGTAAGAATCTGTTTGGATTAAATTATGCGAAACTTGGAAAAAAGAAAAATATAATTCTTTGTGAAGGTTATATGGATGTTATAGCCATGCATCAGGCAGGATTTACAAATGCTGTAGCATCACTTGGAACAGCGTTTACATCGGAACAGGCGGTTATTTTAAGAAGATATACCGATGAAGTTCTGCTGACATATGACAGTGATCAGGCAGGTGTAAAAGCTGCACTTAGAGCCATTCCTATGCTTAGGGATGCAGGCATAAACGCACGAATTGTGCATATGGAACCTTACAAAGACCCTGATGAATTTATAAAGGGGCTTGGAAGTGAAGAATTTGAAAAAAGAATGGCTGAAGCGCAAAATGCTTTCCTGTTTGAGATAGATGTACTTAGAAAAAGTTATG
>ERZ837910.6166-NODE-6166-length-10095-cov-4.986255_pt1 | contig 10095 bp, 9 predicted proteins | sample MGYA00519940_ERZ837910 | MGnify/ENA primary metagenome ERZ837910 (study PRJEB31850, sample SAMEA3708825) | human gut metagenome | biome: human gut; feature: human-associated habitat; material: faeces | place: China | collected 2014 ... | reverse complement strand
TACATATGAGCAAATACCTTTAAACAAAGAACAAATAGGAGATGCATTAAAATTCATAAAAGAAAACATGAGTGTAACAATGCTTTCATATAAAGGAAGCGTATTTGCAGTAGAACCACCAATGTTTGTTGAGTTAGAAGTTAAATATACAGAACCAGGATTTGCTGGAAACACAACAACAACATCTGGAAAACCTGCAACACTAGAAAATGGATATGAACTAACAGTTCCAATGTTTGTTAACATCGGTGATGTTATAAAAATAGACACAAGAACTGGAGAATACATGGAAAGAGTTTAATTTTGGTTGAACTCGAAACATTAAAAATTTAAATTAATATAAAAATATTAATTTAAAGGAAGGATAAATTATATGGCAGAATTTAGTGAAAAATATTCTAAAATAATAAAGGATATAGAAAAAAGTATTTCTGATGAGAAAGAAAGAGAAATCGTTTTGAAAAAAGTTTCTGAACTTTCATTCATGTATATGGATGTAATTGATAGAATTTCAAATGTTAATTCAGAGAGAATGGATGACATTGAAAAACATCAAGATAAATTAGACGAAAAAATAGGCAAGGTAAAAGATACAGTCGACTTAATAAAAAAAGATATTTATGAAGATGAAGACTATGATTTTGAAATAGTTTGCCCATATTGCAATCATGAATTTGTTGCAGACATAGAAGATGAATTAAAAGAAGAAATCGAATGCCCAGAATGTCATAACAAAATAGAACTAGACTGGGATGGAGAAGACGATGATTGCTGTTCAGGTGGATGCTGTGGATGCGGACATCATGACGAATGTGGTAGTGATGAAGAAGATAGCGATACTGACAGTGAAGAAAAAGACAATAATGATGATGACATGTAATTTAAATTTTATAAAATTAAAAGGCGGAGATTATACTTCGTCTTTTATATTTATTATTTTTTCTCTATAGAATGCTTTTGAATTGGTTATCCAATTTCATTGATGTATGTTATGGACGGAGAAGACTTCGATAAGGATAAAAAAGAGTTTGACTTGATAGTTGTCTTGCTTTTCCAAAACATAAAAATTTTGGTTATGTTTATTTATCTATTGAAGAATGTCAAATTTATGATATAATTTCTGAAAATTATATTTTTAATTCGATTATTATTGATGCTGACGATGCGAGTAAATTATGCGAAACTAAAGCAGATATTGAAAACAAGATGGAGTCAACGATTGCAGTAAATGATATGGTTAGTAGTTTGAAGGCAAATGAATAGCGTTGAAAAATAATTATAATTTTGGTTACGTCAAATTTCATTTACAACGCGGTTACATATAGCGAGTATGTGCCCTTGCCCTGTAAATTCATTCTTGCTTGCCAAAATTTAATTTTTTTTCAACTTAAAATATGCTAATAATCTATATATAATCGAAAATTAAATGGAAAACAAGAAGGAATAATAATGGGAAATATTGTATTATTAGATGATTTAACGATTAACCAAATAGCTGCGGGCGAAGTAATTGAACGCCCTATGAACGTTGTAAAAGAGCTGGTGGAAAACTCTATTGATGCTGGTGCCACAAAGGTGGTTGTAACAATAAAAGCTGGTGGTAAAACACTTATACAAGTTACAGACAATGGTTTTGGAATAGACATTAATAATATGGATATAGCACTAGAGAGGCACGCAACGAGTAAGATTTCTAAAATAGAAGATCTAGAAAATACATACAGCTTTGGGTTTAGAGGCGAGGCTCTTGCAAGTATATCATCAATTTCAGAACTTACTATGATATCAAAAACAGCTGATGAAATGGTGGGCTACAAGTTATTTTCAAGAGGTGGAAATATACTAGAAAAGGACGAAATTGGAACATCAACAGGAACTACTATTAAAGTTGAAAAATTATTTTATAATACTCCAGTTAGATACAAATTTTTAAAAAATGATGCCACAGAGTTTAGATATATAAAGGAATTCTTGCAAAAAGTAGCATTAGCCGAACCAGATAAATCGATAGAGCTAATAAATAATGGCAAACAAATACTTAAAACATCTGGTAATGGTGAAATTAAAGATGTTGTATATTTACTGTATGGAAAAGAAATAAAAGACAACCTTGTAGATGTAAACTATCAAGATGGAGACATAAAAATAATTGGAGTAGTCGGAAACACCTTTATAGCTGAAGAGAATAGAAAAAATCAAATTTTATTTTTAAATAATAGAAACATACAAGACAAGATACTTACAAACAGTGCTGACCAAGCCTTTAAAGGTTCTACTGGAATTGGAAAATATGGGTTCTTTATACTAAATTTACAAATGCCAGCCGACTACTATGACGTAAATGTGCATCCAACCAAAAAAGAAGTAAGGTTTAGAGATGAAGATAAAATATACAAGGCGATGTATCATGCTATAAAAAATGCAATTCTTAGCAAAGATTTTTTGGGAAACACAGAAATAGAAAATAACAAAGAAGACTATATAGAAAATGAACTAGAATTTGTAACAAATCACTTTGATATGAAAGAAAATAGCTTCTTGAGTGGATTGGAAAAGGCACAAGCAAAGAACAAGTTGCCATTTGAAGCAAATTTACAAGAAAATGAAGATGAACAGCAAGTGGAGCAAGCAGAAGCTAAATTAGAACTAAAAAAAGATGAGGCGCAAGAAAATAAATCAGAAATAGAAAATGAATCAAATTTAGATTCAGAAACAGAAAACGAAGAAGAGCCAGAAGCTCCAAAAGAAAGCCTGATAACACGTGAAGAAAAACGAAAAATAAACTATAAATACATAGGAATAGCATTCAAAACCTACATAATAGTAGAAATAGAAAATGAAATATATCTAATAGATCAACACGCTGCACACGAAAGAGTGCTATATGAGCAAATAAAAGAAAACTACAAAAACCATATACAAAACAATGTACAAATGATGTTAATACCAGAGGTATTTACGCTTTCATATAAAGAAGCAAGATTTGTAAAAGAAAATATGGAATTGTTCAAAAATACAGGTTTTGATATCGAATTTTTTGGGGATAATACAATAAAAATAAGCGGAATACCAGACCTAGAATATAAAGTGGACAGAAGCCACGTATTCTTAGATGTATTAGATGAAATGCTAACAAACGAGAGAAGTTCTCTAAAAGACATAGAGGAAAGGTTTGTAGCAACAGTTGCATGTAAAGCTGCTGTAAAAGCTGGAATGGATTTAAGTAGACAAGAAGTAGAAAACTTAATAAGCAGTTTGTTGGAATTAAAAAATCCATATACATGCCCACACGGTAGACCAACAACAATAAAAATTGATATACATTGAAGATTAAATAAAATTATTAAATTTCAATTTGTTCGCTTGTTTTTAGAAAAGAAATGTTGTAGTATATATTTACTCTTCTAAGTCAGAGAGTAGTCTTTACTTAAAGGCGGAAGGGAGGTAAATGAAATGACACAACCTGAACTTATTTTGCGATTAGTTGAAATGCTAATGGCAGAAAAAGAAAAAAACAGTCAACTAAAGACTGAAGAAAACAACAAGGATAAAGACTAGATGTGTCATACATAGTCGACAAAGTGGGGTGTTACGGTCCTGCTTTGTTTTTTTGAAAATAAAAAAAGTATGTGTAGTTACGATACACATACAAGTAAATGATATCCACAACCTGAATAAGGATACATTTTGTATACACAAATAATAACATATTATTTATAATTTGTCAAATTGAATTAAAAAATAAATTCGATTATAAGATATTCAAGAAATTCTTGAATATTTTATAAATATTCATGATATAGTATTAGTAGTTTTTTCGGAAGGAGTGATTTTGCTATGATTAATTAGAAAGAAAAAACTGTATTAATCCAGAATAATTGTAAAAATCCAGTTGAAAATTTTCGACCTTTTTGATACTATATATTTGAAAAAAGGTTTTAAAATATTTATAAACAAATATAATTTCAAAAGAGAATAATGTAACATTAATTACCGAAAAAAGAGATGAAGATAATACAGGATAAGCGTAACAAAGAGAAAAAATAGTTGAAAAATATATAACGTAGGAGAAATAAATGGGGAGAGAACAGGACTGGAAAGAAATTGAGAAAGCACAGTTAAATTATGAACAAGGAATAAAAGCCCAATATAAAGGAATTGATATTGTAAAAATTAGCAAAGAAAACAGAAAAACAATTCATAAAATTAAGAAAATAAATGCTAAGGCAGATAAATTGGTAAGAGCGTTGCTTATTTGGTATGTTATATTTTTAATACTATTAATAATATTTGGAATACATATATATATAATGTATTTAAATAATATCAAAAATCGAGTAAACATAGATTTTATAGCAGATTTAAAAGATTGTTATGGAATTAATGCAAAAGTAATAGAAAAAGATATAGATAAATCTGGAAATGGAAAATATGTGCTTAAGTCAAAAGAAAAAAAGCCTATTGAATTTATTGTAATAAAAGAATTTGGAAGCTATACGTTTGACTATTTTGACCGTACTCTAAAAGAAGAATATGAAAAATCTAGTGATGAAATTAAGAAAACTTTTGAACCGCATGAAGAGTACAATGTAAATGGAGAGTTCAAGTATAATTTAAATTCCAATGCATCAAGTTTATCTGACATAGATAATATAGTACATAAATATGTTCAAATGAGAGATAATGCAGGAAAACATTTTGGATATGATTGGAATGTAAATATAAATTTTGACGGAATGACTGAAAAAATATGGTCTATGGGTTCAAACGAAGATGAAGAATCTATAAATAGAAGAATAAAATGTGAATATGTAGTATCAAAGATAGATGGAGGAGATAACACCAAATTTACAGCTGAAGAAATAACAAGGTATTACAAGCCATATTCATTAAAAGTATTTATTAATGGTAAGAAAGTTTATATTACAATAATGAATCAGCAGGTGCAACAAACTGCATTATACAGCTATTCAGAAGAAGATTATACAATGCCAATATCTGCACTTGGAGAAATTGAAGAAATTCAAATAATATATGACAGATATAGCACGCCACTTGAACTTACATTTAAAGATAAAACATATAAAATAGGTGGTTCAACCGTGGATTTAGAAAATAGTACTATTCCGACTTATGTAGAAGTACAAACTTTAAAACAAATAATAGGGGCAAAGTTAGAATTTAACTATAAAGAACAAAAATTGAATATTGTAGTTAAATAAATGTATTACAAGGGCAAGTAATTATTGTAAATTACTTGCTCTTATGCTATAATCCATTTGCAAATAGCATAAGATTAAGAAGAAATTAAATAGTTTCTTTTAAGGAGGAAAATTTGAAACGCATTTATATAATTTTAACATACAGTGGTACAGTACTTTCAAGGATTGTAAAAGCATACACAGGAGCCGAATATTCGCATGTGTCTATTGGATTAGACGAAAATTTAACGAAAATGTATAGCTTTGGAAGACTGAATCCATATAATCCATTTATAGGTGGATTTGTACATGAGGGAATAAACATTGGAACATTTAAAAGATTTAAAAATACTCAGACAGCAGTTTATTCTATAATGATTTCGGATGAGCAGTATAATAGATTAAATCAGATAGTACATAAGGTTGAGGCAACTTCTCAAGAATATAAATTTAATTTTATTGGACTTGTTGCAGTTGCTTTACATATGAAAATTCAGAGAAGAAGGGCTTTTTACTGTGCAGAATTTGTGAAGTATGCTATGAAAAAGGCTCAAATTAAGAATAATTTGCCAGATATAGTAAAACCAGAGGATTTCTTAAACTTAGAGAATATAAGATTAGAATATAAGGGAGCACTGAAACAATATAAAGTTGAAGAACTGCCAACTTTGAATGTGGCAAATTTATGAGATAAACATATGCCAAATATGTAATTATAAATTTGAAATAGCTGTAATAATGCATGACAAAAGGAATGTGATAAAATAATGAGTAAAACAAAAATATTAAAGTTAGTGATGTTTGTAGTAGCACTTGTAATATGTATTGGAGCAACAATATATTTGCTTCCAGTAATGAGAAACTTATCAACTGTGGAAGGACAAGTTGCATTTAAGCAAAAAGTGGAAAACTCTGGTGTGCTAGGGCTAATTTCACTGTTTGCTCTTGAGGTTGCACAAATATTTTTATTTTTAATACCAGGCGAACCGATTGAAATTTTAGCAGGAATGTGCTACGGAGCCTTATGGGGAACAGTCTTTATTATGGCTTCAGCAGGAATTATTTCTACCGTGATATTTTTCTTGGTTAGAAAATTAGGAAAGAAATTTGTATATAAATTTTGTGATGAAAATAAAGTAAAGAAAATAGAAAACAGCAAACTTTTTCAAAATCCTAAAAAAATAGAAATGATAATGTTAATACTATTTTTATTGCCTGGAACGCCAAAAGATTTATTAGTATATATTGCAGGACTGCTACCAATAAAGCCAACAAGGTTTATTGTAATATCCACACTTGCAAGGTTACCATCAGTAATATCATCAACATTAGCTGGTGCGAATATTGCAGTGGGTGACTGGAAATTGGGAATTTTATTATATGGAGTAATTGTGGTGGCAGTTGCAGTTTTAATATTCATATATCAGAAATTTGATAAAGAAAAAATAACGAGTGAGGCATTGAAAACGATAAAATAGTTGACTTTTACAATTTTAATAAGTATAATCTAAGTGAAAATCGTATGATTTAAGCATATATTTTTAATTATGATAAAAACTATATATATGGAGGTAATACAAATGAATGAGAAAATGTATGAAATTATGAGAGATGGAAGAGGATTTATTGCAGCACTTGACCAAAGTGGTGGAAGTAGTGCAAAAACTCTAAAAAATTATGGAATAGATGAAAGTGAATATAGCTCAGAAGAGGAAATGTTTAATTTAATCCATGAGATGAGAAAAAGAGTTATGACAAGCGAAGTGTTCACAAATGAGCACATTTTAGGAACAATTCTTTTTGAAAAAACAATGATGTCAGAAGTAAATGGAAAATTTACAGCAGATTATTTATGGGACGAAAAGGGAATAGTTTCTTTCTTAAAAGTTGATAAGGGATTAGCCGAAGAAAAGAATGGCGTAAAATTAATGAAAGAAATTCCAAACTTAAAGGAAGAAATAGAAGAAGCAAGCAAAAAGCATGTATTCGGAACAAAGATGAGATCTGTAATATATGAAGCAAACGAAGAAGGCATAAGAGATATTGTAAATCAACAATTCAAATTTGCAAAAACAATATGTGACGGTGGATTAGTTCCAATAATTGAGCCAGAAGTAGACATACATTCAGAGCAAAAAGAACTTTGCGAAAAAATATTAAAAGACGAAATAATAAGAAAACTAAATGAATGGAATCCAGCAGACAAAATAATGTTCAAATTTACAATACCAACAGTTGCAAACCATTACTTAGATTTATATGATTATGACTGTGTTGTAAGAATTGTTGCTTTATCTGGCGGATATGAGATAGATGAAGCATGTGAATTACTTGCTAAAAATAACAGAATGATAGCAAGCTTCTCAAGAGCATTATTACAAGACTTAAATGCACATCAAACACAAGAAGAATTTGATACAGCATTAAACAATGCAATAGTAAAAATATACAATGCATCAATAGACTAAATCGCCCAATAGGGACGCCCATTTTTGGGCGAAGAATTATAAAAAAATTGTAAACTAATAGTTGTAAAACTATTAGTTTTTTGATATGATAGGCGTAAATTTAGAACATAAGGAGGAATTTTTAATGAGTGAATACGAATGTGTTGACAGCGTTGAAACTTTGACAAAGACACTAGAGAAAGTTAAGAATGCACAAAAGGAATTTTCAAAATATTCACAAGAGCAAGTAGATAAAATATTTCAGGCTGCGGCTATTGCTGCGAATGAAGCTAGAATTCCACTTGCTAAGATGGCAGTAGAAGAGACTGGAATGGGAATAGTAGAAGATAAAGTAATTAAGAACCATTATGCGGCAGAATATATATATAATAAATACAAAAATGAAAAAACTTGTGGAGTAATTTATCAAGATGATAGTTATGGAATTAAGAAGATAGCTGAGCCAGTTGGCATTGTAGCTGCTGTTATTCCTACAACAAACCCAACTTCTACGGCAATTTTTAAAACTTTAATTGCACTAAAAACTAGAAATGGAATTATAATTAGCCCTCATCCAAGAGCTAAAAAGTCTACGATAGAAGCTGCAAAAACTGTTTTGGAAGCAGCTGTAAAGGCTGGTGCTCCAGAAGGCATTATTGCATGGATTGATGTTCCATCTCTTGAGCTTACTAATATGTTAATGCAGTCTGCAGATATAATACTTGCTACTGGTGGACCTGGCATGGTTAAGTCTGCTTATTCTAGTGGAAAGCCAGCTCTAGGCGTTGGTGCAGGAAATACTCCTGCGGTTATTGATGAAAGTGCTAATGTGATTTTGGCAGTAAACTCGATTATACATTCTAAAACATTTGATAATGGAATGATTTGTGCTTCTGAGCAATCTGTAATAGTAAGCGACAAGATTTATGATAAAGTAAAAGACGAATTTGTTAAAAGAGGATGCTACATTTTGAATCCTGAAGAGACTGAAAAAGTTCGCAAGACTATAATTATAAACGGAGCCTTGAATGCTAAAATAGTTGGTCAAAAGGCACACACAATCGCAGAACTTGCCGAAGTTAGTGTTCCAGAAAATACTAAAATTTTAATCGGAGAGGTTGAAAGCGTAGATTTATCTGAAGAATTTGCTCACGAAAAATTATCTCCTGTACTTGCAATGTATAAATCAAGCAGTTTTGACGATGCTCTTGAAAAGGCATATAGATTGATAGAAGATGGCGGACTAGGACACACCTCATCTTTATATGTAAATACTGTTACAGAAAAAGAAAAAATAGAAAAATTTAACAAGGGAAAATAAATGGATTAAATAATTGGAGGAAATACGAATGAAATTTGAAAAAAAAGACCTAAGATTAGATAATGGATTAAAAAAAGAATGGATAATAACTAATGGTATCGGAGGATATGCATCTTCTACTATAATAGGAGCAAACACTAGAAAGTATCATGGACTCTTAGTTAGTCCGCTTTCTGCTCCTGCAAGAAGATACTTAATTTTATCAAAATTAGATGAGAGTATTATTTTAGATGGAAGAAAACATGATTTATATACAAATGTATGTAAAAATTACATATCTCAAGGATTTAATTACTTAGAATCTTTTAGTAAAGAAATTTTGCCTGTATTTAAATATAAAGTAGAAGATACAGAAATTACCAAGGCAATATGTATGCAATATGGAAAAAATACAGTAGAAGTACCTGGAGATTTTTCAAAAATGATAGATAGTTATAATGAATACAATTATCAAATATCAAACGAAAAAACAATTTTTTATTATATAAAGGATTCCAAAAGGTATTTAGTTTATTCTGATGATATGGGAAATAATTGGAATACTGTCGAGATAGAAAATGAGTCTTCAATACAAAATATTCATTTTATAAATTCAAATATAGGATTTATGCTTAAATTTGAAGATGTTGCAATGGGAATAGCATTTGGTAAAATTAGCAAAACTGTTGATGGAGGAAAAACTTGGAAAGATATATATTTTGGAATTGGAGATGAAAAGAAAATATTTAAGACATCCAGTCAAATAAAATTTATTAATGAAAATGTAGGCTTTTTAACAATGCCTTCTGTCGGAGGAGAAACTTCTGAAATGTATATTACAAAAGATGGAGGAAGATCATTTGGTGAGATAAAATTGCCAATGAGTACGGTTATTGAATTACCAGAATCTGCAAAAGAATATTCCAAGGAAGATGTCCGCAGAATCCTTGCCGCAAAAGCAAACGAGGCAGAGGGCATCTACAAAGCCCGGGTCAAGGCACTGGTCCAGAAATACGGAAACGGCGGCAGCCTTACAGACGTAAAGCCGGAGGACTATGCCGCACTTGCACAGGAAGCGGAGGGAATCGGACATGCCTGATAAACACGCCTTTCTCTCTGCATCATCCAGCCACCGCTGGATAAACTG
>ERZ837910.6160-NODE-6160-length-10107-cov-6.800040_pt1 | contig 10107 bp, 10 predicted proteins | sample MGYA00519940_ERZ837910 | MGnify/ENA primary metagenome ERZ837910 (study PRJEB31850, sample SAMEA3708825) | human gut metagenome | biome: human gut; feature: human-associated habitat; material: faeces | place: China | collected 2014 ... | reverse complement strand
ACAAAACTTTTTTTCGAATAAAAAGCTACGTGATGTGGGATGTTGAGCTTTCTTTATGCTTACTCGGGCTCAGCGTTACCTCTTTTCCGCAAAATCTCATATGTCCAACGGTTACATAAAAAAAATTCCTCCGATTACTTTTCTATAGACAGTTTTATTGCACCAACTTAAAACGAATACGCAAACGCCCGTCTGCATAATCATGACTGACAATCACAAACTGTCCTATTTCTGAAGTATTTTTTACATGCAAACCGACACAAAGACAATCATCATAATCTCCAATACGCACAATACGTACCATTTCACTGACATGATCCGGCAAACGCTTCATATCAAATTTATCGCAAGCGTCTTCTTTAGAAATATAATCAAAAGTCACAGGTAAATTTTGCTTTATAATATCATTTACACATTGCTCTACTTTCTGTATCTGTTCTTTTGTAGGTGCTTCGGCTAAAAGATAATCACACTTTGATTTTTTCTTTTCAATATGTGCACTAACAGCTCTTCCGCATCCAAACAAATTCATCATAGTCCTATTCAAAATATGTTCCACCGTATGCATTGGCGGATATTCTTGTTTATTATGCTCATTCAATTGTAATTGTTGTTCCATAATAGCACTATTTGCCATATAATCTATAGATAAAGATAGCATATCGAATTTTATTTACAATCGGGGAAATCTTTATCTGTAAATAGCTATTCTTTTTTTCAAATTTCCATTCCAAAAATAAAATCATCTACACAAATCCATCGTCACAATATAACCGGCGACTATTCCTACAACATAGCCTTTAGAGAGACAAATATAACGACAAAATTCGAGAAAACATCTGCACGGTCACACATCTCCTTTTAAACAAGGAATAATTTTTTGAACAAAATTTATATTTTTACGATCAACACAAATACAAAATGAGCAAAGTTCAATATCATAAGAAATCAACATCACAGGTATATGATAGTTTAATTGAATAGCGAACTCATTAGCGAGCAAACGATCTTTCCATTTCATAAAAATCGCCGCACACCCCGTAAACAAATCGACCTTTGCAAACTTACTCAACGCATTACACAAATCTTCTTTTTGACATAATTTATTTATAATCAACGTATAGCAAACTCCAGAACTAATAGTTCGCACAACAGCAACATTAAATTGTTCCAAGACCTGAAATACACGAGTAGAAAACTGATACAATGGCAAACTATAATCAGACTTAACTTTGAGGATAAAAACATCCGGCTCTACCGCCATTAATTTTGTGCTAACGCGACAATCTTCTTTTTCAAGTACCATATTTAAATTATTCCTTTATGAATATTTTCCATTTTAGCAAAATCTCTTTTCCATTTTGAAAAGGTCATTTTCAAAACAAGAAAAAACAAATCCTTCACATCAATCCAATAAACAATTAATAATTAAGATATTAATCGAATAATTACAAAATATGTCAAAATTCTGCACACTGTTTGTTCTTTAATTTTATAAATAAAAGTACATATACCATACCAAAAAAACAGAATTATGAATCGCAAAGAATTAATGCTTCAAAGCCAATCTGTTACTCAGATAGCGACAGATTTAATCAAAAACACAAATACCCCTTCTTTTACAGTAATATTCATGCAGCAATTTACAAATAGCATCATAACTACAGGAGGACTTATCGATGCAATTTGCATGGATTATGCCAGCGTAAACACCCCTAAAAGACTCAATACAGCGATAGAAGAACTACACAAAGCTATCCATATTATACAAATGTTATCTCAGGCTTCTGCCATAAATGTAACTTTAGCCAAAGCTTTTTTCGAACAAAGTAGCGAATTACTAAAACTAATCTTAACTGGAATATACGAATTTCAAAATAAAAAGAGTCCCGTCCAACAAGAACTATAAAACTTATATATACAGCATAAAACTCAAAAAAAGAGCGAGATATTTGCAACTTATGATACAAGAATAGTATATTTGCAATTACCAAAAAGTACAAAAATTAAGGAATCTTGATTTAATGCGTATTATAATAATTGAAGATTATGAAACAGCTCATCACTTTTCGACCATACAGTAAAATTTTTTCTTGTCTATTTATATCGACATGCTTACTAACATCATTTACGGTTCATGCTCAAAAAGCGAACAAAATATTCGAGTTGCTTCAAGAAAAAAAAATCTCCAAAGCAGTAGAAAAACGAAATAAAGTATATACAACAGACAGTAAAAGCGACCTGATTTTAGTAGATATTTGCGACTGCGTTTTGTTCAATACACCTGAATATAAAGGTTATGATCCATATCGAGCTTATGCTTTACTCAACACCACAGTTACACATCAACAAGATAAAGATGTCAAAAAATTTTTGACCAAACACAAAACATCTTTTGCTATAATTAAAAAACAGATCGAAGAAAATATTCTCAACGATGCAAAAAAAGACAATACAGAAGCTGCCTTTGCACGGGCAATCGAAGCCTGCAACGAATGTTTTTATCTTCAAGAAGCCAAACAGCTACAAGAGGATATCGCATATAATAACGCAATAGAAAAAGCAGATATAGATAGCTATAAATATTTTCTAACCCATTATCCCGAATCTGAGAGAGTTCCCGAGATTATCCGTCTCGCCGATAAAATAATATTCTCAAAATTAGACAATACAATAGAGGCTTACAGTGCGTTTATACAACAATACCCACAATCGGAACTTGTCCCCGAAGCACAAAACCGGATTTACCAACTTGCATACAAATATGCAACAGAGCAAAACACTAAAGAAGCATACGTAAATCTTCTACAAAGATATCCGACTCATCCCCAAAAAGATGAAATCACCAAAATTATTGAAGATATCGACTATAACCATTTCATAAACGGAATGAGCTTATATGCTTACAACAAATTTATAGCAGATCACCCGAATTCTCCATATATAGAAAAGTTGAATGAAAAAATGGCCTTGATAAACAAGTCCCAATTTCATACAGAAGCTGAAGGATTGAAAGGCTATGTAAAAACGACTTTCGAAAAAGTAGAAACAAAAAACACAAACGGAAAAACCGCTACAAGCAATATAAGAAATACATACAACGAATTGGGGCAGCTAATACTTCACGAACAAACTTCCGGGTCGAGCACACAAGGGAAACAGTATTATTACCACCCTGACAACACATTAAGCTCTGTTGTAACGGCAAAAGGAAATGAAAAATATATTTATAAAGGCTCATTATTACAAAAAATCACTTTCGTCAATACTAAAAAGCGGGAAACGACACAAAGTACTTTCAAATATGATGCAAATAACCGATTAATAGAGCGTACCGATTTCGTAACAGGAGTTAAAGGTGGCATAAAAACACAATATACCTATAACGCAAACGACAGCCTTGTTTCAACTAAAATTTTTAAAGCTAATCTGCCCAAGAATACTACAACGGCAACTTTTAGCAACAACAAAAAACAAAATGAAACAAATATCAATGGAAGGCTCAAAACAGTACATACCTACACATATAATGATAAGGGAGATTTATCCAAAGACAGTATAAATACAAATGGAAAATCAAGCGAGATAACGTATGAATATACCTACGACACACAAGGCAACTGGACAACCCGAACTCAATATAATGACGGGAAAGTAAAAGAGATGATACAACGTGATATAGAATATTATTCTTATAAATAAAAGTAATAAATTTTAGAAATATCCGGTATTCAAATTTTGAATACCGGATATTTCTTTATCATCAGATCTCATAATCCCGAAAATAAGATTTACCTTTGTCGCCAAATAATAATTAAAAGAACAGCATGTCAACTTATACTGAAGATTTACGAAAAGTAACCACCCGTCGCTTAGCTGAAATGAAACAACGGGGAGAAAAAATATCTATGCTTACAGCATACGATTATTCTATGGCCAGCCTTATAGACCAAGCCGGCATGGATGTTATATTAGTAGGAGACTCCGCATCTAATGTTATGGCAGGAAATATAACCACCTTACCGATGACATTAGATCAGATGATATATCACGGAGTTTCTGTAGTAAAAGCAGTCAAGCGGGCACTCGTTGTCGTAGATATGCCTTTCGGATCTTATCAAGGTAATTCCAAAGAAGCAGTCGCATCTGCAATTCGGATCATGAAAGAAACCGGAGCTGATTGTGTAAAGATGGAAGGAGGAGAAGAAATAAGAGAATCTATCGAGAGAATATTAAGCGCAGGAATACCCGTTATGGGACATTTAGGATTAACTCCCCAATCCATTAACAAATTCGGCACTTACACCGTCCGAGCCAAAGAAGAGGCAGAAGCCCAAAAACTGATCAAAGATGCACATCTACTTGAAGAGATCGGATGTTTCTCTATCGTCCTCGAAAAAATTCCCGCAAAATTGGCTGAACGTGTCTCTACCGAGCTAAGTATTCCTACAATCGGTATCGGAGCAGGAAATGGCACAGACGGACAAGTCTTGGTAATGCACGATATGTTGGGAATCAACAAAGGCTTTTCGCCGAGATTTCTGCGCAGATATGCCGATCTACACACAGTAATAACCGAAGCCGTACAAGCATATATTAATGATGTGAAAACACGGGATTTCCCCAACGAAAAAGAACAATATTAAGAATTTGTCTAAAACCGATCGATATAGGACTTTTGAATCCTATATCGATCGTTTTTTTATCTTTACAGATCACAGAAAATCAGCCATTCTATCACTCTACAAAACTGAAAATTCTTGGAAATCGCTCCTATTACAATCCAAATAAAACCCCGAATATCTCTGACAAAAGAAAACGCGTTGAGGAATAATTACCACTCAACGCGCTTATTGTTTTATATAAAATAGTCTTCGCTTACATTTTTAAAAAGAAGGGTTGTCTCCCGACAACCAATTCTTTAATACCTTAAATCTAATACCATGAAAAAACTGATACAAATATACCCGAAGATTTCTTATTCTCCAAATTCATCAAAAGCAAAATGCTAATTTTTAACTATTATTACGCAAAACAAGACAATCAGTTAACACTTCAAGTCAAAAAGATCATTTTGTAATCCGGAGAAAGCAAAATAGAAGGATATAAGCTAAAAGCTTTAATCTGAAAATTTTAATAAAGAATTTTTTCTTTATTTTTAAGCAGAAAATGCGTTGTTTATAAATAAAATGCTTACCTTTGCAACGCAAATAAAAATGAAGTGCTTTGTTTTCTAAACAAGACACGTACAGAGAATAAATTTGTATTTTATAATAAACCCTTAAAAGTTTTATTACAATGATTAAAGTAGGTATTAACGGTTTTGGACGTATCGGACGTTTCGTTTTCCGTGCAGCTCAAAAAAGAAATGACATTGAAATTGTAGGTATCAACGACCTTTGCCCAGTAGATTATTTAGCATATATGCTAAAATATGATACAATGCACGGTCAATTCGACGGTACTATCGAAGCAGACGTTGAAAAAAGCCAATTAATCGTAAACGGAAAAGCTATCCGCGTAACAGCAGAAAGAAATCCCGAAGATTTAAAATGGGATGCTATCGGCGCAGAATACGTAGTTGAATCAACAGGACTTTTCTTGACTAAAGAAAAAGCTGAAGCTCATATCAAAGCCGGTGCTAAACGTGTGGTTATGTCTGCTCCTTCTAAAGACGATACTCCTATGTTCGTTTGTGGTGTTAACCACAATACTTATGCAGGACAACCGATCGTATCTAACGCATCTTGTACAACAAACTGTTTAGCTCCTATCGCTAAAGTTCTTAACGACAAATTCGGAATCCTTGACGGTTTGATGACTACTGTTCACTCAACTACTGCAACTCAAAAAACAGTTGACGGTCCTTCTATGAAAGACTGGAGAGGTGGTCGTGCAGCTTCTGGTAACATTATTCCTTCTTCTACAGGTGCAGCAAAAGCCGTAGGTAAAGTTATCCCTTCGTTGAATGGTAAATTGACCGGTATGTCTATGCGTGTCCCGACTTTGGATGTTTCTGTTGTAGACTTAACTGTAAATTTGGCAAAACCGGCTACTTACGAAGAAATTTGCGCAGCAATGAAAGCAGCTTCTGAAGGCGAATTGAAAGGTATACTCGGATATACTGAAGACGCAGTTGTTTCTTCTGACTTCTTAGGAGATCCTCGCACTTCTATTTTCGATAAGAATGCAGGTATTCAATTAACCCCGACTTTCGTAAAAATCGTTTCTTGGTATGACAACGAAATCGGTTACTCAAACAAAGTTCTGGATTTAATTGCACACATGGATACTGTAAAATAAGTATTTCACGATATACAATAAAAAAGGGCATCAAATTTGATGCCCTTTTTTATAACCAAATTATCCAGTAAGATATTCATTAATAAAACAAATTGCTTTTCGAGCAGCATCCCGGACTGATCCAATAATCTCAACCTCTCCGTCTTCATATCTCAAATCAGCATCAAAACGGAATTGAACAAGTTTCCTCTTCATTTTATCAAACTTTACTTCACACCATAAAGACAAATTCTTGCCCTTAAACTCTACATCATAATCAGATCGATACCGTACTCCACCCACATCATCATAAGAAAAAAAAATAATAAAATGGCTCGCACATAACAATGCTAATTGTACGGCATCTATTCTCATAATTACAACACCTCCTTTTTCTATTGCGCCCATATCTTCTCATTATTTTACCCCAATTTCATACCCATTACCTCTAAATTACACAAAAGACCGAAAAGGATATAAGCACGTTATTAATTGTTAATTAACCATTTATAAACCATATAAAAGCAAGAATTATATAGTGATATATAATCCTTATCATTATCTTTGACACCACAAAATTATAGTTATAAAACCATACATTTATGCTATAATTATAAAATCATACCCTTAAAAAAATTATTATGCCTCAAGAAGAACTTATATCTCGCATTCGAGAATTAATCAAAGAAATGAATATTTCTCAAAACGAATTTGCCGACCGCATTAAAATAGACCGCTCCAATTTTTCAAAACATATAAATGGAAAACTTCCCATTAGCGATTCCCTATTAAATAAAATTGTTGTCAGTTTGGGTATATCCAAAGAGTGGCTCAATTCCGGTGAAGGAGAAAAATACTATATGGCTGCACACCGCCAAACAATATCTTTACCGACAAATGTCATACACACCAATGGGCAAAGAGGAGCTAAAGTATATGATATAGATGTTACTGCCGGCCCCATAGGAAGGAGTCTCATATTCTCGACAGAAAACCTCATCGGGTCGATAGACGTTCCGTTCATAAATAACGAAAATAGTATCGTCCGGGTAAGTGGAGACAGTATGCAACCGGTCATTTGCAACGGAGATATGGTAGCCATCAGAGAAGTCAAAAATCCCAATCTTATATTTTGGGGACAAATTTACGTAGTACTACTGGACGACTACCGCATGGTCAAATATATACGGAAACACACCGATCGAGATATGGTAATCCTCAGAAGTGCCAATCCCGAATACGATGACATAGAAATTCACAAATCAGAAATTCGGGATTTATTCATTGTCGAGAACATCATTCGTTTCGATAGCCGTATGTAATAAATTACAATTGTTAATAAAATATCGAGTTTTAACTAATTAAATTTAAAACAAAGCAGAAAATTAAGGATTAATTTGGTAGAAAAAACTTTTATAGCTTATATTTGTATCAGTTTTTCATGGTATTTAGATTTAAGGTTAATAACAAAGATTGGTTGCCGGGAGGCAACCATTTCTTTTTTAAGAAATCTGTCATGCCGATATGGACAGAGTAGCAAACATAGATAGCCAGACCTATCCCACAGCAGGCTGGCTACGGCAACATCTGAAAGAAAAAGGCGAACGAGGAGAAAAAAGTATCGATATCTGCTGAAATGAGGTTGTTGCATCAGCTTAACTCAGTAGATATCGTATATTACGATTATTCATTCATACTTCAAGACTCAACGTTCTAATAATTTATCAAAAAATCCGTATCTTCGCTAAGTTTTTAATATTTATCAAGAACAGGTTTATGGGCAAAAACAAACTACAAAAATTTGATGATATGAATTCCTTCTCCCACGTATTCCAATTCCCTTTCTCCACATTACGAGAAAAAGGATTCGAAATGAAAGGAAAATGGAATTCCGATTTTTTCAAAAATAATAATCCTATCGTTCTCGAATTGGGATGCGGAAAAGGAGAATACGCCGTAGGATTAGCCCGAAAGTATCCTGAAAAAAATTTTATCGGAGTCGATATAAAAGGGGCACGTATGTGGACAGGAGCTAAAGATGCCTTGGAAAACGGTATCGCAAACGTTGCATTTCTCCGGACAAATATCGAGCTCATTACAGAATTTTTCGCAGAAAACGAAATTTCAGAGATCTGGATTACATTTCCCGATCCCCAAATGAAAAAAGTCCGGAAAAGACTCACTTCAACCCGTTTTATGGATCTATACCGGCAAATACTTAAACCCGACGGAATCATTCACCTGAAAAGCGACAGCAATTTCATGTACACTTATACTTGTGAAATGATCAAGGCAAATCATTATCCGGTCAATATACAGACCGATGACCTCTACAATTCAGATATAACCGACGAGATACTCGAAATAAAAACCTTCTACGAACAACAATGGCTCGAAAGAGGTTTATCAATCAAATATATACAATTTATCTGCGAACCGAGACCCGTTCTCATCGAACCCCAAGTCGAAATAGAATTCGATAGTTACCGGAGTTTTAATCGCAGTAAACGAAGTGCAAATTCAAGCGGAATATAAATACAAATTATTATGGCATTATATCCTAAACTTATTACAGACGCACTAAGTAAAGTGCGCTATCCGGGAAACGGAAAAGACCTTGTATCTGCGGGTATGGTCGAAGATGATATCCGCATCGACGGAAATAAAGTGAGTTTTTCTCTTATTTTCGAAAAACCGAATGACCCGTTTATAAAATCGGTTGTGAAAGCTGCAGAAACAGCAATCCTCACATATGTCGGGGAAGATGTCGATATAAAAGGAAACATCAACATCAAGTCCCGACAAGCCCAACGTCCCGAACCGGGGAAGCTATTGCCACAAGTCAAGAACGTCATTGCCGTATCATCAGGTAAAGGAGGTGTAGGGAAATCGACCGTAGCTGCTAACCTTGCCGTAGCTTTAGCACAACAAGGCTACAAAGTCGGATTATTGGATGCCGATATATTCGGCCCTTCCGTTCCCAAAATGTTCGATGTAGAAGATGCACGCCCATACGTAGAACAAATAGGTGGTAGAGATTTGATTCTTCCGGTTGAAAAATACGGCATAAAAATACTATCTATCGGTTTTTTTGTAGATAAGGATAGCGCAATCATATGGCGAGGCGGAATGGCAAGTAATGCTCTCAAACAATTAATTGCAGATGCCGACTGGGGAGAACTCGATTATTTTATTCTCGATTTACCCCCTGGTACAAGCGACATACATCTGACTATTGTACAAACCCTTGCCATTACCGGAGCAATCGTAGTAACAACACCACAAGAAGTTGCACTTGCCGATGCCCGTAAAGGAATCGATATGTTTACAAACGAGAAAGTTAATGTCCCAGTACTCGGACTTGTCGAAAACATGGCATGGTTTACTCCGGCAGAACTCCCGGAAAACAAATATTATCTTTTCGGGAAAGAAGGAGGAAAACGTTTGTCCAAAGAACTAAATATCGCACTACTGGGACAAATACCGATCGTACAAAGTATATGTGAGGGGGGAGACAGCGGTAAACCCGTAGCTCTTGATCCCCAATCGATTACCGGTATGGCTTTTGCCGATTTAGCTCGTTCTGTCGTAGAAGCTACCGATATTCGAAACAAGACACAAAAACCGACTCAAATCGTAGAAACCCATAAAACTGTAAAACCGTAAGAGACTGTTTTATATTATATAACAATAGATTTCACCCTTTCCTGATTTACAGACAGAAAGGGTGAAATTCATTTTTATACTTCTAAAGGGATATTCAGTAAATATCCCTAAAAATCAAGATGGCATATGAAGATGATAGAGCATACTCACTTCATATGC
>ERZ837910.6155-NODE-6155-length-10118-cov-4.133161_pt1 | contig 10118 bp, 8 predicted proteins | sample MGYA00519940_ERZ837910 | MGnify/ENA primary metagenome ERZ837910 (study PRJEB31850, sample SAMEA3708825) | human gut metagenome | biome: human gut; feature: human-associated habitat; material: faeces | place: China | collected 2014 ... | reverse complement strand
CTAAGCGACACATATCTGTGCATTAAGTCCATATGTTCATGAACAACTTCAATTAAGTTGTCATAGACTTCCTCCGGAATATTGCTTTCATCCAAATACATTGCTCTAGTTGAAGGATAATTTCTTACATCAGCATAAAAACAAGCCTGTTCCACATTGGCATTATATGTTGCCGCAATAGTATTTTTCATTTTTCCATATGTGCCATATAAAGCCTTAAACGCATCTTTTCTAAGCTGTCTGTCAGCGCCACTTAAAATCGGCACAAAATTGCCATGTGTTATCTTTATTTCATTGCCATCCTTATCCTTAACTGTTGGGAAATCAATGTCTGCTCCATTATACATAGCATAAATATTGTCAGCAGCACTTGCCATACGTTTACTTTTTGCAAGAATTTCTTCCGTCTTCTTATCTAATGTATGAGCCTTTGCTCTTAGTATTTCACTAATATATCTTCTATAATCGGCAAATTCCTTATTTTCCAACCATTCCTTTAAAACATTCTCATCCATTTCAAGAATTTCCGGTTCAAAAAATGCTGTTGCACTACCAAGCTCTACAACTAATTTTTGAGCTTTACCGGAATATGTCTGATACTTAGAATTTGTCATATCTTCATGATATTTCTGATTGGAATATACATAAACTTTTTCTGCTACAAGGTTTATTTCATCATTAAATTTCAAAAACTCTATTAGTTTATCTTTGCTGTCTTTTATTTTTCCTGAAAACTCTTTGTACTTAGCTACTTCTTTTGTAGCCTTTTCAAAATCTTCTTCCCAAACTTTATCACTTGGGAACATATCTTCCATATTCCATGTGTCGTTAATTTTTTGTTCTGATCTTTTCATATTACACTCTTTCCTTTATAAATATCCCAATTTTTCATTAATGTCATAAACTTCTACAAATATCCCAAACTTCCGTTAATGTACAAACTTCTACAAACATTCTAATCTTTCATTAATATCACTAATTTCTACAAATATCCCAAACTTCTTAAAACAAAAATTATGCCTGTTATTGAAAATGCTGAGAATAAAGTTGTAAGAACAATTACGCTACTTGTTAATATTCCTTCTGACCTCATGCTCTTAGCCATTACATAGCAACTTGGTGTTGTTGGTGAGCCAAGCATAATTACAAGTGCCATTAATTCATCGTTTCTAAAGCCCATTTTTATGGCAATTGGAAGGAATATTAATGGCCAGCCAACTAATTTTAAAGCTGTGGCAATTACTGCCGGTTTCATTCTCTCTATTGCTTTTCCAAATTCGAAACTACCACCGATGGCTAAAAGCGCCAAAGGTGTTGTGATTTTTGCAAAGTTGTTTACTGTGTTGTCAAGCATTGGTGGGAATTTTATTTTTAACGCTGAAAAAATAACACCTATTACAATACCTAAAATAATCGGATTTGTAGCTATTCCCTTTAATGTTTTTGCTAATGTTTTCTCCTGCTTTGCTCCCTTTTCAGGACACTCAACAGTAAGAATTATAACCGCATACACATTATAAAGAGGCACTGCTCCGATTATCATTAACGGTAACATTCCTGTGTCTCCATAAATATTTAAAATAAAAGCTGCTCCTAAAACTGCTGCACTACTTCTATAAGATGCCTGTACAAATTCTGCAATTATGCTTTTGTCCTTCATTACTATCTTGGTAACAATAGTTGTTCCTATACAACATAGCAACGTAACAAAAAAGCAAAACAAAACGTATGTTAAATCAAACTTTTTTAGGAAATCATTATTCATCATGTCCTGAATCAACAAAAGTGGTAATGTTACCGTAAATGTTAATTTGTTTGATGCTTTAATGAAGCCATCATTTATCCAACCTATTTTCTTAAATATGTAACCTGCAACAATAACTACAAAAACAGGAACTGTTGCGTTTAAACTATAAATTAAATTATCCATTTATGTCATCTCTTTTCTACTTGTTGTTTTCCAAAATAATATTTTGTAAGTTGGGATTGAATTTTCCTTCTTTAATCATGGCAATCTCATAACCGTAAGGGGCGTATGATTTCTTTGAGTTTTCAGGATCTTTGACGTAAGGTGTCTCTAATATTTTAGGCACATTTTCAAAATCCTTCATATATATAATTTCTCTTAAAGTATCATAGCCAATGTTTCCAAAACCAATATTTTCGTGTCTGTCTTTTCCGGCACCACATGGATTTTTACTGTCATTAATGTGGAAAACAGCAATTTGGTCAGCACCTATTATTTTGTCAAACTGTGTAAAAGTACCGCTTAAATCATTAACTAAGTCATACCCGCTGTCATTTACATGGCATGTGTCAAAACAAACTCTCAACTTGTCATTGTATTTTACTCCATCGTAAATTCTTGCAAGTTCCTCAAAATTTTTTCCAATCTCACTGCCTTTTCCAGCCATTGTTTCAAGTGCCACATATACATCTGTGTCCTTTGTTAACACATTATTTAATCCTTTTATAATCTGGTTGATGCCTACATCCACGCCTGCACCAACGTGAGAGCCCGGATGTAAAACCATAACTTTACTTCCCATTGCACTGCTTCTTTCTAATTCTGTGCCAAGAAAAGTTTCTGCTATCTCAAAAGTTTCAGGTTTTATCGTATTTCCTAAATTAATAATATATGGTGCATGAATTATGATTTCTTCTATATCATTTTCCTTCATGTACTCCCATGCCTTATCTATATTTAATTCGCTTATGTCTTTTCTTCTTGTGTTCTGTGGTGCTCCTGTGTATGCCATAAATACATTCGCACCGTAAGACTTAGCTTCTTTTGCTGAACCTAAAAGCATGTCTTTTCCACTCATTTTTACATGAGAACCTATTTTTAACATATTTCTATCCTTTCCCGCCGTACATTTTTTACATACAGACGCTTTTTTAATATAGCACAGATAGTGTATTTTTTCTATTAGGTTTGTTATAATAAAAAAACGAACAGTTTCTTTATGGCAACAGTGATTAAATTATTTTAAATAACTTTTTTCTGTTAGAAATGAGGTGAAACAATGAACCCTGATTATGTTATAAACAGAACCAGTGCTTTTACATTAGGATTAATAAAAAACTGCAAAAATATTCACAAAATCTGTTCCACTGTGGATAATCTTCAATATGAATTCTTTTTGGAAGACGACTTTTCAATATGTAAAAATCTTCCACGATTATACTATGGAACTTTTAACGAAAAAATTGTTGGCTTTCTTTCTGTTTTTGTAATAGATGATTCCCATTGTGAAATCTGTATGTTTGTTATGCCTAAATATCGTGGTGGGCATCTTGGTAGAAATCTTTTTATGGAATTTCAGGAAGATTACATAAACTTCTATGTGGAAACAAGCATTCATCCAAACAATATTTTTGGAAAAAATTACATTAATACTTTAGCTTTTCAATATAATAATTCTAATGTATTAATGGAATTGGATTTAGAAGATTTTGTAAATCACAACACTATTGAAAATATAGATTACGAATATGAGGATGGATATTTTTATTTATATAATGATAATATTCCTATTGGAAGCTGTCTTGTTACTTCAATTCTTCCTGATTGTGCCTGCATATCGGAAGTTGCCATTGATGACAATTTTCAAAACAAAGGCTATGGCTACAAGTTTCTCGCATTTGTTTTCAGGAAAATTTCAAAAGACTATCACTTTGTAGTTTTACATGTGGAAAAAGGAAACATACCCGCTTACAAACTTTATACAAAAATGGGATTTGTAGAAAAGGAAACATCTGTAACCTATAGTAAAAGCCTATAAAGTAACCGGCTTGTGAACCCCCTATAAGTTAGATTTTATAATCCAACCTTTCGGATATCAGTTCATGCCACATACTTTATAGGCTTTTTATTTTATAATTTCTGTTCTGAATTTTTACTATAATCTTTATTTCACTGTCATTTGTTTTTACTGTCAGTTATTAACTTTTTAATTCTTATTTTCTGCTTTTATTATCAATTGAGTATGTTTCATGCTCAAACTTTCCAACATCAACTTTTCCCTGTGACCAATATTTAAACTCTGCTTTTGCAATTATGCCATCTCGCTTTACAAAAGTATTAGTCCAGTATCTTGCATCACTTGATCTGTTTCGGTTATCACCTAACATAAAATAACTGTCTTCAGGAACATTATATGTTAATGGCTCGTCTGATCCATTAACTTCTGTCCACTCTTCAGGTAAGTAAGGTTCCTCTAAAGGTGTTTTACTGTCGTTTATATAAATCTTTGCATTCTTTATAACCACTTTATCACCAGGTAAACCAATAACTCGTTTAACATAGTATTTTTCATCGCTTGGGCTGTTTTCGTTAAAATCAGGATTTTCAAAAATAACAATGTCACCACGCTGTGGATCTGAGAACCAATATGCAGTTCTAAGTCCTATCATTCTATCCCCAATCTGGATAGTGTTAAGCATGGAACCTGATGGAACATTTGCATTCATAATAATTACGTTGTTTACAACAAAAGCAATTACCACTGCAATTACAAAAATTTTAACCCAGCTTAAAATTTCTCTTACAAGACTAAACTCCTGCTGATCCTTTTTATTTTTTTTACCCTTCTTTTTGGTCTCTTTATTTTGATTACTTGAATCTTCAGACTTGGCTGTTTCTTCACCAGATGTTTCTGTATTGTCTAAAGCTTCACCTTTTTCAAAATTATTTTCTGAACTGTTTTCAGTTGTATTGTTTTCTGAATCGTATACAGAATTGTTTTCTTCTGTAATTTCATTGTTGTTAATATTGTCTTTATTCATATTCATACCTTTCTTTTGGTTGTCACCACTCGTTCTAGTATAATAGAAGCAACTCCGTTATGCAATAAATGATTTGTAAGAATAATGTGAATATTCTGTGTTTTATCTGATAAAGTTAGTTTTTACCGGTGCTTCAGGTTCAGGATGAACAATTCCGTTTTCTTTTCCAAGTTCAATACATTTAAGTATCCAAGCCATGTTTCTGCCTATATTTCTAACTATCTGAAGACCTTCTAAATCCTGTTTTACTTCGTCAGGATTGCTTCCATGAACCATTGGCCAGTAATTTCCGTTAATTAAAGGCATGTGGAAAAACTCAGGTACCTTAGCCATCTCATCAAGGGCGGTTGTTGTACCTGCTCTTCTTGCACTTACAACCATTGCAGCTGGTTTATATTTCAAATCTTTTCCTGCACTCCAGGAAAGTCTGTGCATAAATCCCATCATGTTTCCACTAATTGAAGCATAATGAACAGGGCTTCCAAACACTACTGCATCAGCATCTTTTAACTTCTTTGCTGCCTCTACAACTTCGCCACCGTACACGCACTCACCAGACTTACTACATCCGCCACAGCCCATGCAGCTTCCCTGTGGATGAGCACCCACGTGCATGATTTCTGTTTCTACTCCTTCTTCATTTAAAACCTTTGCCATTTCTTCCAAAGCTGTATATGTACATCCTCTTGCTTTCGGACTGCCATTAAACATTAATACCTTCATATATTTCCTCCAAAAAATAAATTTTCCAATTTTAAATCTTAATCTTTTTATTAACCTTTGGTATTATAACACAATTTTCTTTATATTTATATGGTTTCTTCTATTGTAATATATTCGTAAATTTGATACCCTATTCTTTATGAAAACTTTTTTTTAGGATTAAAAATATACAATTGGAGGATTTCACAATGAACTTTTTAGAAGAAAGAATTGTAAAAGACGGCGTTGTTAAGGAAGGCAATGTGTTAAAAGTTGACAGCTTCCTAAATCATCAGATGGACATTGATTTGTTTGAAGAGATGGGTGCTGAATTCAAACGTCGTTTTGCTGATTCAAACATTACAAAAATCGTAACTATTGAATCATCTGGTATTGGTATTGCATGTATCGTTGCAAGATATTTTAATGTGCCTGTTGTTTTTGCAAAAAAATCAAAGAGCATTAATATTGACGGCGATATGTATGTAGCCGAAGTTGAATCATTTACACATAAATGCAAGAATCAGGTTATTGTTTCCAAGAAATTTTTAAATGAAGATGATCACGTTCTTATTATAGACGACTTCCTTGCTAACGGTTGTGCTCTTCAGGGACTAATTTCTATTGTCAGCGAAGCAGGTGGCACTGTTGAAGGTATTGGTATTGCCATCGAAAAAGGCTTCCAGGCAGGCGGCCGTATGATTAGAAATCTTGGTTATCGTTTAGAATCTCTTGCCATTGTAGACAGCATGGACGCAGAAAAAGGAACTATTGAATTTCGTGAACAATAATTTATTTGCAAATAATAACGCAAATAATCATATGAAAAACTCCATTGATTTTTAGTATAAATTAGTGTTACAAACTATGGAATTTCTATAAAATACAGGAGAGATATTTATTATGAACAAAACAAAACAATCTGGAAACACAGAAAATCTTTACCAGCTTGATGGAAAGATTCCTGTAAAAACAGCGATTCCTTTTGGACTTCAGCACATTCTTGCAATGTTTGTAGCTAATATTGCACCTATCTCAATTGTAGCAGGTGCCTGTGGACTTAAAGCTTCACAAACAGCAATGCTTATTCAATGTGCCATGATTATTGCAGGTATTGGAACTTTAATACAGCTTTTCCCTGTTTGGAAAATCGGTTCAGGACTTCCTATTGTAATGGGAATTAGTTTTACATTCGTATCTGTTTTTTGTTTTATCGGACCTAAGTATGGCTACGGTGCCATAATGGGTGCGGTTTTAGTTGGTGGTATCATTGAAGGTACTCTTGGACTTTTTGCAAAATATTGGATTAAGCTTATTACTCCGGTTGTTGCTGCCAGCGTAGTTACTGCCATTGGTTTTTCACTTTTATCTGTTGGTGCTTCATCATTTGGTGGTGGAAGCGGAAGTGAAACTTTTGGTTCTGCACAACATTGGATTCTAGGATGTATTACTTTATTTGCATGTATCTTATTTAATATTTTTGCAAAAGGCTTTTGGAAACAGTTATCTGTTTTATTTGGATTAATTGTTGGTTACATTGTTGCAACATGTATGGGGATGATTGATTTTACAGCTATTACTGAAAGCTCATTTATTGCCCTACCACATTTTATGCCATTTAAAATGGAATTTAACTGGAACGCTATTATTTCAGTAACACTTATTTTCTTAGTTTCAGCAACTGAAACTATTGGTGATACAAGTGCTCTTGCATCATCAGCGTTAGATAGAAATGCAACTACAAAGGAAACTTCAGGTTCTATTGGCTGTGACGGCTTTGTCAGTGCCATTTCATCTTTATTCGGATGTCTTCCAATTACATCATTTAGTCAGAACGTTGGTCTTGTAGCAATGACAAAAGTTGTAAACCGTTTTGCTATTGCCGCAGGTGCAATTATTATGATTTTAGCAGGATTCTTCCCTGTTATCGGTGCAATACTTGCCACACTTCCTGATGCAGTTCTAGGTGGCTGTACTATTATGATGTTTGGTAATATTGTAATCAGTGGTATGCAGATGCTTGGTAAATGTGGATATTCTCAAAGAAACATCACTATTGTAGCTTTGTCTCTCAGTGTTGGACTTGGATTTACACAGGTTCCTGAGATTTTCAATATTTTCCCACAAATTGTTAAAACTGTATTTGCAGAAAACTGTGTAGCTGTTGTATTTATAATGGCAATTGTACTTAACTTAATTCTTCCCAAAAATATGGAAGTAGACAGATAGATATAATAAACACAAAATGGGTTGTCGCTGACAACCCATTTTGTGTTTTAATAATCTTATCATATTATCTAAGCCTGACATAAAACAACTATACAGACTATTTTCTTAACTGTTTTTGTATCGGCACAAATTCAATTTTTAATTGTATTCCCATACCATGTGCAAGACGTTTCAAGAGTTTCAATGATGGATTTCTAGTTCCATTTTCAAGTATAAAAAGCTCCAAGGCATTAAAACACTAAAATACCTTGGAGCTATAATATTATGTCATTTACTGTAAGTTTCCAATCCTTTTAATTATAAATTACTATAACCCATCAGTGCCTGGTCAACTTCTTTTGCACAATCTCTTCCTTCTCTAATTGCCCAAACTACCAATGACTGGCCTCTGTGAACATCCCCTGCTGTAAATACATTTTCAGCACTTGTAGCATATTTACCAGGTTCTGTTTTTACATTTGTTCTTCCATCAGTTTCAACCTTAAATGCTTTAGTAACATAGTCTTCACTACCAAGAAATCCTGCCGCAATAAGAACTAACTGGCAATCAACCTCATATTCTGAGCCTTTTATTTCAACCATGTTCAAACGACCTGTTTTTGCGTCCTTCTTAGCTTCTAACTTGACTAATACAAGCTTCTTAAGATTGCCTGCTTTATCCTTAACAAACTCTTTTACAGTTGTCTGATAAACTCTAGGATCATGTCCAAACATTGCAATAGCTTCTTCCTGACCGTAATCTGTTTTGCAGATACGTGGCCATTCAGGCCATGGATTACTTTCTAATCTTTCATCTGGTGCTTTTGGCATCATTTCTAACTGAAGTACACTCTTTGCTCCATGACGAATACTTGTACCTACACAGTCATTACCTGTATCACCACCGCCGATAACAACAACGTCTTTTCCTTTTGCTGATACATAAGTTCCATCAACCAACTTGCCGTTGTTATTTAAAAGACTCTTTGTTGTAGATGTTAAGAAATCTACTGCGAAATAAATTCCGTTAGCATCTCTTCCCGGTGCCTTAATGTCTCTTGCATGTCTTGAACCACAAGCTAATACAACCTTGTCGTATTTCTTTAATAACTCATTTGCTTTAACATCTTTTCCTACGTTTACACCTGTTTTAAACTCAACGCCTTCTTCTTTCATAATGGCAATTTTTCTATCAATAACATGCTTTTCTAATTTCATGTTTGGAATACCATACATTAAAAGACCTCCGATTCTGTCATCTCTTTCAAAAACAGTAACACTATGACCTCTTTTATTTAACTGATCTGCAACTGCAAGTCCTGATGGTCCGGAACCAACAACAGCTACTGTTTTTCCTGTTCTGACTGCCGGTGCCTTTGCTTTTGCATATCCTTTTTCATAAGCATTTTCAATAATTAAATGTTCATTTGCCCTTACTGAAACCGGATCACCGTTTAGTCCACATGTACATGCTTTTTCGCAAAGTGCAGGACAAACACGTGATGTAAATTCTGGAAAATTATTTGTTTTATGAAGTCTGTTATATGCCTGCTCCATATTTCCCATATATAATAAATCATTCCATTCAGGAACCAGGTTGTTTAGAGGACAACCTGATACCATACCTGCAATAACCTGTCCGTTCTGACAAAATGGCACGCCACAATCCATACATCTTGCAGCCTGACATTTCTGTTTTTCAACAGATAGAGGTTCATGGAATTCATTAAAGTTTTTTATTCTTTCTTTCGGAGAAATTGCTTTAGCTTCTTCTCTTTCATAATCTAAAAATCCTGTTGGCTTTCCCATTATTTTATCCTCCTATCTTGTTGCTGCGTAAAACGCTTCTATCTGTGCCTGTTCAGGGTTTAATCCCTTCTGTTCCATTTTTGCAACAGGAAAAGTCTTCCATATTTCGGATCAGAACATCCGAATAGCTACTCACATGCAGATGACCGCACTCGCATTCCATGTAGATGCAGCCGGTCTGCTCCGCCATTCCGTAGTAATTCCGTACATCGAGGATCCCGCAGACTTCCCGGAGTCCGTCCCGGAATTTCTCTGCGGACACCGCCTCCTTCGTCAGCTTCTTCCAGCCGCCGCCATGGATCAGGAAACCATGTTCCAGATGAAGCATGTGACCCGATCTTTTCAACGGCTCATAAAAATATTTCCAGACCATATAGGTAAACCCAAACACAAGGACCGGTCCTTCACCTGCCTTCTCAAGAAATGCCTCCACAGTCTCAAGATCCAGAGACATATCTTCCTTCAGCGCGTAACAGCGTTTTGACCCGAAGATCGAAAATCCCAGAATCCCGGCTCCCCTCGCTGAAAACAGCGCCCGGTCCCGCAGGACATTCGGCGCGTCGATGATCAGCATCGGAATCCGCTTTTCCCCGATAAAATCGGCCATGATC
>ERZ837910.6150-NODE-6150-length-10124-cov-3.796901_pt1 | contig 10124 bp, 8 predicted proteins | sample MGYA00519940_ERZ837910 | MGnify/ENA primary metagenome ERZ837910 (study PRJEB31850, sample SAMEA3708825) | human gut metagenome | biome: human gut; feature: human-associated habitat; material: faeces | place: China | collected 2014 ... | reverse complement strand
CCGTGGCGAGGTCAAGTCCGACGCCGAGATCGGCCGTCTTCTGGGCCAGCGCATGGGTGGCGACATGTGGCCATGGCCCGATGAGGAGGCAATCTACGACGAGATCCTGGCGCCCACGGGTTTCACCTACAAGAGCTTGCAGGAAAACGGTCCCGCCTACCCCACCTACGAGTACTACAAGTACGAAAAGGGCATGATGCGACCCGACGGCCAGCCCGGCTTCATGACGCCGACGGGCAAGCTCGAGCTGTACTCGACGATGTTCGAGAGCTTTGGTCTGGACCCGATGCCCACATTCACGGAGCCGTCCCTGAGCCCCGAGTCCACGCCCGAGCTCTACGAGGAGTATCCGCTCGTGCTCATGACCGGCGCTCGCTCCAAGGTTTTCTTCCACACCGAGCATCGCCAGATTCCGCACCTGCGTCAGTTCCACAAGTGGCCGACCGTCCAGATCAGCCCGGAATACGCTGCCAAGCACGGCATCGAGGATGGCGACTGGGTCTACATCGAGAATCCCCGCGGCAAGTGTCGCCAGAAGGCTGAGGTTACCGATATGGTCGCCCCCAACATGGCCCTGGGCCAGCATGGCTGGTGGTTCCCGGAGGAGACAGGCACCGACAAGGGTAGCGCCCCCTACCTGTTTGGCACCTGGGACGTCAACATCAACAACCTGCTGATTAACGCACCGTCCGTCGCCGGCTTTGGCGCCGACATCAAGTGCGTGCTCTGCAAGATCTACAAGGTTCCCGAAGACGAGGTCCTGCCTGGTCGTTAGGAAACACGCATTGCGTCTGTGGCGCGCTCCACCCTCCCGTGTCACGGCAATCCACGGCCCGCATGCGCATGACGCGTGCGGGCCATCCATTGTGGGACAAACGGACAGGTCATTTGTCCCACTTCCCACCCGCCTATCGAAAGGAGATACGATGCGAGGAGAGCCAGGGCCGGCATACATAATCGACGAGAACCTCTGCGTCGGATGCAAGGTATGCATCAAGTGCTGCCACGTCGACGCAATCATCGACAAGATTCTGGAATGCGAAATCGACCCCGCCATCTGCGTGGGCTGCGGCCGCTGCGCCGCTCACTGCCCGCAGCACGCGATTTACAGGTAGCAGGAAACGACATGGCCGCAAAGCTAAATGCGAAGGCGTACTTGGCGATACTTCGCGTCAAGCCCGCCCTCGTCTTTGACGCCGGATGCCTTCTCATGCGCCTGTATGCCTACATGATGAACATCGGCACCGTTGCCATGTTAACCATGGCTGGTTACTCGTTTCTGGATGCCGGACTCGCGTCATCGATCATAGCCATAGCGACCTTTCTCATAGCGCCGCGCATATCGAAGCACATTGACGAACATGGCCAATCTCGGGTGATTCCCCTTGCTTCGGGTATCGCCCTTGCGGGGCTCGCGGGCCTTCTCGGACTCGTATTCGTCCATGCCCCGACCTGGTCCTTCTTCATCTGTGCCGTGAGCATGGGATTTCTGCCCAATCCCCAGGCCCTTGCCCGGGCGCGCTGGACCTATCTCATTCATTCGGGAAGGCTTGGCGGTAATGCGCCAAGCCTCCAGACAATGTTCTCCTATGAGGGCGTAATAGACGATATCGGCTTCATGTTCGGACCCGCCGCATCCATTGCCCTCGCTACGGCAATCGCGCCAGTTGTCGGTATGCTGGCAGGTGGCGTCGTCTATGCCGTCGGCACCGTCATACTATTGCTCGCGCGTTCGACGGAACCGGTTCCAAATGAGCGGACGGAGCCCGATTCGCGTGGAATTGACACCCGGGCCAAATCCTACCGGCAATCCGTTATTCGTGAAGCGTCCGTCGTAAGAGTGCTGTTTGCAGTAATGCTTTTCGTCGGCGCCTTCTTTAGTACGTATGATGCCGCAATCGTCGCCATTGTCGAGGAGCTTGGCGAGCCCGCCCTCGCAAGTGGCGTTCTCATGATTGTCTCGTTTCTTTCCATGGTGACGGGATTTATCTTCGGATTGCTGCGCCTGCCAATCTCCGCGCATCTGCAACTGCTTTTGACCGCACTGCTTGCCGGAGGCACATACGGCTGCATGTTCCTAGTGAATTCGGCGCAAACGTTGGTCGTGCTTTCGGCTATCGCGGCGCTTTTCTACGCCCCACTTCTCATAACGGCCAATGCCACTTGCGAGAAGGCTGTCTCCACAGAACGTATCACCGAGGCAATTACGTGGATAAACGCTGGCATGACCTGTGGCATGGCCCTCGGGCCCACGGTAGGTGGATTTGTCATAGATATCTGGGGAGCCGCAGCCGGATTCGATGTCTGCGCGGCGATGGCGATTTGCGTGCCCCTCATCACTCTGGGGGCACAGCCGTTGCTCAGGCGGCAAGGGGTTTAGACTTACGAGAGCAATAAGGAGACTGCAATGACACGTTATCTGGGCGAAGAGGCACTTGTCGCCTATAGCAATCGCTTCGATACGATGCAAAACGAGTTCCTCCGGGCCGTCGATGCCTTTGGCCTACCATTTGCTCCCGATGCCGATGATGCGGCAGCGCGGCGAGACGGACGCGTCGCCAAACTGGCATCTCGTGGCATCGTTCTTCAAAATGACGCCAAGAGCGCCTACCACAAGTGGATATCCCTTGCGTGCCTCGCATGTCGTACGGGCGAGCGCACGGAGTCGTTCATCACCTCCATGCAATGCCCCCACAATTGCTTCTTCTGCTTCAACCCCAACCAGCCCAACTACGAGTATTACAGGACGCACGTTAATCCCCTCGTCGACGATTTGCAGCGCAGGCATGACGAGGACGCGATCTATGACTGCCTGGCAGTGACCGGTGGCGAGCCCCTCCTCCACCTCGATGAGACGCTCGCTTTCCTGAAGCTTGCCCGGTCACTGTACCCAGATGCCCACCTGCGCCTCTACACGAGTGGCCATGGGTTTGACGAGAGCATCGCTCGACGTCTAGTCGACGCCGGTCTCGACGAGATCCGTTTCAGCATCAAGCTCGAAGAAGGACCTGAGTTGCTTGACGCCACCTATGAAGCCCTCGAAACCGCCGTCGGCCTCATCGATTCGACCATGGTGGAGATGCCCGTCTTCCCTGACGAGCTCGAATTCATGAAGGAGCTTCTCGTGCGCCTTGACGAGCTTGGCGTACGGGGCATTAACCTGCTTGAACTAGGATTTCCTTTCCACAATGCCGACGAATTCGCCCGTCGGGGATACCTGCTCAAACCCCATCCCTATCGCGTGCTCTATGGATACTGGTATGGCGGTGGGCTCCCCATAGCGGGCAGCGAAGACGTCGCCCTCGACCTGCTGGACTTCGTCGCCAGTCAGAAGCTTTCCCTGGGCGTGCATTATTGTTCGCTGGAAAATCGCCTCACGGGCCAGGTGTATCGCCAGAACTCGCAAGCAGCAGCATGCTTTCCCCTGCGCGCGTTCTCGCAACGCGATTTCTTCCTCAAATCGGCCAAGGTGTTCGGCGAGGCCATCGACGTGGTGGAAAAGAAGCTCGTCGAACTCGGTCTGCACGACCAGTGCGACAAGCTCTATGGCGACGCCGGTTTCCTTGAGCTTCCGCTCGCGATTGCCGCGCGGATAGCGCATGATCTGCCGCCCATCGCCTGGGGTATCAGCTTTGCCATCGCCGAGGAAGACGGCAACTATTTCGCCCTCAAGGAATTGCGCCTCGATTGCGTCAGATCGGACGAGATCCCGTTGGATTGAGAATGCCAAGAAGCACCGATGCGCGACCGTGCGAAGAGCTGTCGCGCCAAGGTTTCCAATCAGCGACCGTGATGTTTGGCAGGATAGATCAATGCTCGTAGTTGCGTGCTATACTGTATAGCACAATCGGCATGCGAATTGCACCTGGAGCATCCATGCAGGCAACGCAGCAAATGAACATCCGGATCCCGTCCGACCTCAAGCGCGAGGGCGACGAAGCGCTCAAGCGCCTTGGCTTCACGCCCTCCCAGGCAATCCGCGGCCTCTACGAGTTCATCGTCAAGACCCCGCGCGACGACAAGGAAATCCTGTGCGTCATAGATCCGGATACCGCCGACGACTCCCGCAGGCAGGCCGAGCTCCGCAAGAAGCTGGAGCAAATCGACGGCTTCTGCGAATTCCAACAAGCCCACTTCGCGCGGCTTGGCATCAGCTCGGAAAGGTCTGATGGCGCGACGCCATCCACAGATGAGCTGAAGAGCCAACACTTTGCAGAGAAGTACGGCATCGTCCTATGAGCGAGATGCAGCCTGGCCAGAAGCTCATATTGCTCGACACGAACGTCTGGATAGACTACTTCGTCCCGTCAAGGCAGGGATTCGACATCGCCACGAGACTCGTCTACGCAATCGCCCAATCGGAATGCGAACTCGTGTACTCCGCGCACAGCCTTGCCGATCTTGCATACATCGTGCGCCAATCGCAAAAAGCGGATTTGCGCAGCGCGGAAGCCGAAATCACCGATGTCACGGCGCTGGCCATCGCCGAATACACATGGGGCTGCGTGGATGCCATGGACCTGTTGGCGACGGCAGTACCCTTTGACACGAGAACGGTCTGGCTCGCACGAAAGCTCAAGCATACGAACCTCGACTTCGAAGACTGTCTTATCCTGGCCACCTGCCAGCTTGCCAACGTGAGGTATCTCGTGACAAGCGACGGCCAGCTCAGGGACAAGGCACCCCTTGCGGCCCTCTCCCCAAGCGACATGCTTTCCTACCTGGAAAGCGGTGCTGCCTAGCACCTGGATCATCTTGCTGGCTTCGGGTGGAAACGCGGCGAGATGCCAGCGCGAGCAGCCATCAGCCCGCAAAACGTGGCATGGCAGGTGATAGCTGCCCAAAACTGCGCCCTCGTGGCTGCCTAGCGCCAAGCCGCGCGGTCGCACGGCAGCGAAACACGGCGGGACGCTGGCACGCGTAGCCACCCAACCGCAAAGCGTGACGCAGCGCATGAAGGCGGCTCGAAATTGTGTCCCCGTGGCCGCCCAGCGCCAAGTCGTGTGGCCACATGGTCGCGAAACCCAGCGTGCACATCGTTTGCCCTAGACCGAGTGCACGTTGCCAGCGCGAGCATCTCGCATGCGCTGTTAACATGTTCGACATATTTGCTCGCTAGCATTTACGCACTTGTCCATGAATTCGGGAGAGGAACCTCATGGCGCTAATCGAAATCGAACGCCCGACGGCAGCGCATGCCGTCATGGAGGACGTGTGCGATACGATCACACGCAGGGCACAGTCCGGATCGGTAGGCACCTGCCCCGTCGAGCTCACGGACGCGTTCGTCAGCCTGTCTGCCTCGCAATCCTGCGGCAAATGCGTCCCCTGCCGCGTGGGGCTTGCCCAGATGCGCAACCTCGTGGAGGCCATCCTCGATGGCCGCGCGAACAAGCGCGACGTCGACGTGCTCGAGCGCACGGCGCGCAACGCCTACCTGAGCGCCGACTGCGCCATCGGCTACGAGGCCGGTGCCATGGTGCTGCGGGCCGTGAAGGGCTTCCGCGACGACTTCGTCTCCCACGCCACGCAAGGGCGCTGCACGGCCGGTCCGCGCAATGCCGTGCCCTGCCGTGCGGCGTGTCCCGCTCACGTCGACATTCCCGGCTACGTCGCCCTGGTCCATGCCGGCCGCTACGACGACGCCGTGCGCCTCATCCGCAAGGATAACCCCTTCCCGCTTGCCTGCGGCCTCATCTGCGAGCATCCCTGCGAACTCGCGTGCCGCCGCGGCGTGGTGGACGACGCCATCAACATCCGCGCGCTCAAGCGCTATGCGGTGGATAACGCGCCCGAGATGTTCGAACTCGATGCCGATGGCGGCCCCATCGCGCTTTCGGCACCCTTCCACTACCCCGCCACCGGCAAGCGCGTCGCCGTCATCGGCGGCGGACCGGCCGGTCTCACCGCCGCGTACTACCTCGCGCTCATGGGTCACTCCCCCGTCATCTTCGAGCAGCGCGAGCACCTGGGCGGCATGATGCGCTATGGCATCCCCGCCTACCGCTTCCCGCGCGCCGAGCTCGAGTGCGAGGTCGACTGGATCGTCTCGCAGGGCATCGAGCTGCGCATGGGCACGACCGTTCCCAACGACGTGACCCTGGGCGAGCTGCGTCACGACTTCGACGCCGTCTACATCGCCATCGGAGCGCATAACGAAAAGACGCTCGGCATCGAGGGTGAAAACGCCGAAGGCGTGCTCTCGGCCGTCGAGATGCTACGCGCCATCGGCGATGGCTTCATGCACGACTTTGCCGGCCAGCGCATCGTCGTCGTGGGCGGCGGCAACGTGGCCATGGACGTGGCTCGCACCTCGTTGCGTCTGGGCGCCGCGTCGGTCACCGTGGCCTACCGCCGACGCATCGAGGACATGACCGCGCAGCGCGAGGAGATCGAGGGCGCCATCGCGGAGGGCTGCGAGATCATGGAGCTCGCCGCTCCCCTGCGTGTGCTTGAGGAAAGCGGCTGTGTGACAGGTCTCGAGGTCCAACCCCAGGTCATCGGCAAGTTCGATCGCGGGCGTCCCAAGCCCGTCAAGGCCGACAAGCCGCCCCAGGCGATCGAATGCGACCGCGTGCTCATGGCCGTCGGCCAGGCAGTCGGCGCGTCCGAGCTCGGCGCAGACGAGCTGCCGGTCGAATGGGGCCAGGTCGTGACCGGCCCGTTCGGCCAGGTCGAGGGTATGGACGGCGTGTTCTGCGGAGGTGATTGCGAGAGTGGTCCCGCGACGGTAATCAGGGCAATCGCTGCCGGCAAAGCCGCCGCACGCAACATTGACGAATTCCTCGGCTTCAACCATGTCATCGAGCAGGATGTCGAGATTCCGGCTCCCCGCGCTGCTGACCGCATGCCCTGCGGCCGCTCCAACACAACCGAGCGCAGTGCGGAGGTACGCCGCCGTGACTTCGCGATGATGGAATGCGGCCTTTCCGACCAGGAGGCTTCGCAGGAATCCGACAGGTGCCTGCGCTGCGACAAGTTCGGCCTAGGCGCATTTTGCGGAGGGAGGGAGTTCTCATGGTAAACGCAACGGTCAACGGAACGCCCATCGCGCTCCCGGAAGGTTCCAAGGTCATCGAGGCGGTCTTTGCCTCAGACAACTACGTGCCCACGTTGTGCGGCCTTGAGGGCATAAGCGACATCGGCGCGTGCCGCGTGTGCGTCGTCGAGGTCGAGGGCATCGAGCGACTCGTACCCGCCTGCAATACCCCGCTCGAAGACGGCATGGTCATCCATACCGACACCCCGCGCGTGCTCGAGTCACGCCGCGTCAACGTGTCGTTGCTGCTCTCCCAGCATGACGTGCAGTGCGCGACCTGCGTGCGCAACGGCAACTGCGTGCTGCAGGATCTCGCCCAAGAGCTCAACATCCTCGACGTGCCCTACGAAAAGGAGCCGACCTTCGCGCCCTGGGACGAGAGCTTCCCGCTCATCCGCGATAGCTCGAAGTGCGTGCGCTGCCTGCGCTGCGTGCAGGTGTGCCACAAGGTGCAGGGCTGCGACGTGTGGGACATCAAGAACCGCGCGACACGCCTGGACGTGGGCGTACGCGACGGACTGCCCATCGAACAAGCCGGCTGCACGCTGTGCGGTCAGTGCATCACCCACTGCCCCACCGGCGCGCTGCGTGCCCGCGACGACATCGATGAGGTGCTCGAGGCGCTCGCCGACCCGAACGTGGTGTGCACGGTACAGGTCGCCCCGGCGGTGCGTACATCATGGGGCGAGACGCTCGACCTGCCGGCGGAGCTGGCAACCGAAGGCCGCTTGGCCGCGACCTTCCGCGCGCTCGGCTTCGACTACGTCTTCGACACCAACTTCGGCGCCGACATGACGATCATGGAAGAGGGCAGCGAGCTGCTCGAACGCCTAGGCGGACAGGGCACCATGCCCATGTTCACGTCATGCTGCCCAGGCTGGGTGCGCTACCTCAAGATCAATCATCCCGACAAGCTCGCCCATCTCTCGAGCGCCAAGTCGCCGCAGCAGATGTTCGGCGCGCTGCTCAAGGAATACGTCGGTCCCAAGCTCGGCATGGTGCCGCCCAGGCAAGGCGGCCACGAGCTTGCAGGCGTGCGCGAGGGTGCGGGACTGGGCATCGGCGTGAGCACCAACCCCGTCGGCACCGGCGCCAATGACGACGCATCCGTGGCAGCAGCCGGCGAGACGGGCGCCGTCGCGTCGGGTCCGATGGACAAGCGCATCGTCAACGTGTCCTGCATGCCATGCGTGGCCAAGAAGTACGAGGCCGCCGTCGAAGAGATGGTGCGCGAAACCGAACCCGATGTCGATGCGGTGCTCACCGTACGCGAGCTCGGCAGACTCATACGGCTCATGCACGTCAACGTCGCCGCGCTCGACGAGACGCCCTTCGACGACCCGATGAACGAGGGTTCCGGCGCCGCCGTCATATTTGGCGCGACCGGAGGTGTCATGGAGGCCGCGCTGCGCAGCGCGTACTTCCTCGTCAACGGAACCAACCCTGATCCCGATGCCTTCGTCGAGGTGCGCGGCTTGGATGGCTGGAAGGAGAAGTCCTTCGACCTGGGTGGTCGCGAGGTGCGCGTTGCCGTAGCCAGCGGCCTGGCAAACGTCGAAAAGCTGCTCGCTGCCATCGATGCAGGCGAGGTCGAGTACGACTTCGTCGAGGTCATGGCATGCCCGGGCGGCTGCGCCGGCGGCGGTGGCCAGCCCATCCACGAAGCGCGCGAGATGGCAGGCGACCGCGGCCAGACGCTCTACGCACTTGACCGCAAGCGCCCGACGCGCTTTAGCCACGAGAACCCCAACGTGACGACCTGCTACGAGGAGTTCCTGGGCGAGCCGCTTTCCCACAAGGCCCACGAGCTGCTCCACACCGACCAGGAGCAGTGGACGCTGTAGACCGCATGCGTCTCCCATGCCAGCGGCAGCTGTGCCCCGTTCGTCTCGGGTGCAGTTGCCGTCCTTTTTTGGGCGGGAAGAAGCCTATCCGTCGATTTCGCTGCGGTCGTCGCGTAGCTCGTTGGGCATGACGCGGATATCGGTGTAGCCCATCTCGCGCAGCGCGGCAGCCGTGCGATAGGGCGGCGTCACGTCGTCCTGGAATCGCGCGCAGTACTCGAGCGCCTGCACGAGCGTCACGTTGTGATTGAGGTCGGCGATCGTGTCGACATCGGGAACGTCGGGAAGGTAGAGCGCGGGAAGTCCCAGACGATCGGCCTTCTGGATGTAGGCGGGCAACACGGTCAGACCATCGGCGTTGTAGAAGACCCCCGTATGGTCGAAATCCGTGTCACGCGTCCACCCCACCACGGATACGCCCATCTCCTGGTCGGGGGCGAGCACGATGCCTCCACCGGGACGATCGCACAACCCGTGCAGGCGCTCGAAACCCTCGACGATGATGCTCCGACGCAGCGCGGGCATGTCGCAGCCCATCGATAAGATGGTGTCATAGCCAAGCGCCCAGACCTGATCGAATGCGTCGTTGTAATGCGCGTCGAAGCTATCGCCATCATCATGGATGAAGACGATGTTGCGCGGCCAGACGCCGCTTTCCTCGAAGAGTGCGCGCATCCGCTCCTCCTGCTCGATACCGGGCGAGGAGATGAGCAGCGTGTAGGTGTCGCGCAATGGCTGGTAATCGCAGGTGCTCTCGAGCGCGTAGCGCTCGGCATCGGCGCGCTCGAGGTCGCGCAGCGCATCACAACAGCACTCGGTGACGTCAAAGAGCATGCAGTGATAGAGCGCGCTAGCGACTTCCGGGTCGAAGAACCCGTCTTTTATCGGCGTGAGCCGCGTCTTGACCTTTCCCGCTTCGGGAACCTTGCTAAACAGCAAGAGTGCGTTTTTTCTCGTATCCATGTCCCGTATTGTAGCCGACATCATAAAACGCGAAAGGCCGGTGCTCTTGGCAACCGGCCCTTCGCTACAAGGGGAGGGAGAGGAGAAGGATGGGATGTCCTTGACGCTCTCCATATTACAGAGCGCGCATGGCAACGGGGTTTCACGCACGTTGCGTCTTGATGACAAAGGTAACGATATGGTACGGCGCGGTTTCGAAACGGTAACGCGCGCGCATGTGCGAGCGGGATGAGACAGTTGCTCAGGGACGTTGTCTCATTTGCAAATGAGACAACGTC
>ERZ837910.6149-NODE-6149-length-10124-cov-6.211143_pt1 | contig 10124 bp, 7 predicted proteins | sample MGYA00519940_ERZ837910 | MGnify/ENA primary metagenome ERZ837910 (study PRJEB31850, sample SAMEA3708825) | human gut metagenome | biome: human gut; feature: human-associated habitat; material: faeces | place: China | collected 2014 ... | reverse complement strand
AAGGCGTGGGTCTGCAACACCCTGATGCACCGGTTCAAATCCGGTCTGCGCCTCTTAAAAGAAGATTCCCGGAAACGGTTTGTTTCCGGGAATTTTTGCGTTGCCGGATATACGGGAAAAATCAGGAGATTTTTTAGTAATATTTTAGTCACCGGATAAACGCTGAGTGATCTCAGTAACGTTCAAAAGAAGAACGATCCGGTAAAATCTGTTCAAAGGCTCTTTGAATCTCTTCCTTTACTTTCAGATAAGGGATTTCCTGATTGCTGTCATTCATACAGACAACAGGACTTTTCTGATGGATAATGGTATCAGTCAAAGTAGGATTCGTCTCTGCCAGATTAAAGTACCGGCAAAGCTTTCTTACATTTTTCGGGATAAAATTTCCGCTTAATTTCTGATATTCCCGGATAACGTACTGACTGACGTCTTCTCTGTGACGGAAAGGATGAGAGCATACCTGATCCAGATACTCTCCCTCCAGATTCCAGAGAGTTTCATAAGTACTCTTTTTTAACGGAGATGGTCCATGTACGGTATAAAATCCTGTAAACCGTGGAAACATGATCTCCAAAAAATTATAGAAAAAGTACATCGCAGGATAACCAATGTGAAAATAAGACCCAGGCTGCTTTTTCATATTCTGCCGCTTGTCAAAATATTTAGCCAGAAGCATGGCATTGTTCAGGTAGATATATGGCATAGTTGTGTCGTCCACATTAGTTACATCGGGCTGCAGTGCAAGCATATCAACGGGTTTTCCATTTTTGAAAAAATCCGTCGGCTTCACTGGTTTTAACAGGAGCATATCATCATTGAAATAGATAAAATTTTCCGATAAGCCTTCAATACGATGGAAATTCCATTCGATGGGATGACTGCTAAAGGTAGGCAGGTATTTCGCCGGAATAAAGTCTTCATGGTTTACAATATGTAATTTCGGATTACTGGAATCCAGCCATTCAGGCAGATGTCCAAAGGTCACAAAATGGATTTTACGAACCCATGGAGCAAAGTTTTCAATGCTTCGGAACCAGTAATGCATCAGATCCCAGTCCCGGTAGCGTTCTTCCCGGTCATCACTTTTGACGGATAATCCCTGCTGTCTCATACGTTCCTTTTTCTTTTCGCGCCATACAGGGTCAGAGCCGTCTACCCAGGCCAATACAATATCAATTTCTTCAGTCTTCATGATTTATCCCTTCTTACAATAGAGTGTTCCAAATAAAATTAAAAATATTTCAAAATGCCGGAAAATAAGAAATGTCTTTGCTTTTTGAAAAAGTCCGGCTTCTTTCAGCCTATAAAAACGTTTATAATGATCGATCCGGAACTCCGTTCTGGCAGACTGTAAAATCCGGTATTTTTCTTTTAAAGAAAGAGTACAGGTAGGGAGACACAGGTTATAGACCAGAGAGGCATACCCATCTACATATTTTTGAGACATAATCTCTTCCATCTCCCGCGAGGTCAGTTCCAGAGATTCCAGAAAATGACGAGTCTCCATGAAATTGTTCCGGTAGCATTCGACCAGTTTCGGCTGCCAGCGGTATGCGGCAGAGCCGGCACGGACATTATAGTGGTAATCACAATTTGCAGAAAAGTAATAAGTCTGGGCTTTTGAAAGTGCCTGCATAACGAATACCGCATCCTCTGCATAGGGAAGATCTGGATTGAACCGGAGATCTGCAATCAATTCTCTGGTAAAAATATAGCTGAATACATTGACGTTCAGATTTCCTTTTTGTGCCAGGATGTAGTCTTTCATCTGATTTTTAGAAAGAACTCCTTCAAAGGACGGAATCCCCTTGAGAGAAGAGGAAACTTTTCCGCTTTTCCAGACATCCTTTTTAAATCCATGATACAGTACATCCGTCTGTCCGGTCTCTATTGCTTTTATACATTCAGCCAGCAGGGATGGCTCAAGCAAGTCATCAGCATCTGCAAAAGTAATATAATGGCCTGCGGCAAGAGCCAATCCGGCATTTCGTGCAGTGGAGACTCCCTGATTTTTCTGATGGATCACCTGAATCCTTGGATCGACAGTCTTGTATTGTTCGCAGATCTTATTACTGGAATCGGTTGATCCGTCATCAACTAAAATAATTTCAAGGTTAAGATAAGTCTGATGAATAATAGAATCTAAACATGCCGGTAAATAAGGTGCAACGTTGTATATTGGTACGATAATACTGATTTTTTCCATTATAACCTTTCAGCAGTAAGTACTGCGGGGAGCAAAATATTCAGAGTAATAATAAAAATTACAGAGAAAGAATGCATTCTCCTCTACATAATCGATCACAAACGTAAAGGCATCAAAGTCGGGGGGGTTTGACCCCGATATCATTTTATTATACCATATTTGACCATCAAATTGAAAGATTTGTCCGTATTTGCACACGAAAGGAACTTCGGATCTGTATGAAGGAATCGTAAGTCTGGATGACGGAGTCTTTTGTATCGGAGAAAAATTGAATTTCATGGAGAAGTTATTGAAACTGTTCGGACTGTAAAGGGATGAATACAAATTGAGCAGATGACAGCCTGCTCAATATCGTGCAACAGAAAAGGAGAATCTGCTCACAAGGGTTTCGTGAGAGATTCTCCTTTTCCATTTCTATTTCTAAATCCAGTAATTTATTTCTAAATTAATTCCATTTTTTCTTGTAGATCAGGTAGAGCGGAAGTCCGACGCACAACATACCACCGATCATATTTCCCAAAGTAACCGGGATAAAATTCTGCAGGCTGTGCAGAGGTGTCAGTGTAGCAATCTGTTCTACGGTCAGTCCGTAAGCGTCCTTTGCTTTTGCCACATAATCCGGGTTCATGGCAGCCATGATACCGGCAGGAATATAGAACATATTGGCAACGCAGTGTTCAAAACCGCCTACAACGAAAGCACAGATCGGGAAGAAGATCGCCCATACCTTTCCGGCAATATCACGTGCAGAAGTCGCCATCAGTACTGCAAGGCAGACAAGAATGTTACACAAAATACCGGAGGTGATGCCCTGTACCGGTGAGATCGCGATCTTGCTGACAGCAACTTTGATCGTATAAGCACCGAGAAGACCACCGGAGTAATTTAAGTTTCCGCTGAAAACGATCAGTACGTCCACGCAGAGGGCACCGATCAAATTGCTGAAAAATACGATGAAAAGGTCACGGAACAGTCCGGCCCAGGTTACCCGTTTGTCAAATACGTCCATAATGATCAGACAGTTTCCGGTAAAAAGTTCTCCGCCTAAGAATACGATCAGCATCAATCCGACCGGAAAGATCACACCTGCCAATGCTCTTGCCACTCCGACATTTTCTACTGCGTGTGCCGCTGTGCTGCTTGTAGCACCGCCCAGTGCGATAAAGACCCCTGCCATAATACCGAGAAGGATCATTTTCCCGACAGGGAGTTTTGTTTTGTTCTCACATGCTTTGATACTCAGATCAATTACTTCAGCCGGAGTATTAAAATGGTTTTCCATATGTAAATTCCTCATTCCTATGTATTCTGTTAAATAATTAACGCAATTATTTTATACTAGAAGAGTATGGATTTCAAGTGTAAGGGGAGATGTTTTTTTATAGATACAATGAAAAGGTTTTTGTATTTTTTGTATGTTATATGTTTAGATTTTGTCAAATTTTGACCGATTCTATTGAAAAATTACGTTTTTTGGCATAAAATATATAATGTGTAGTGATAAGTTCGTTTTGAGGGGAAGTATAATTTGATGTGAAAGGAGAGATGAAACGCAAGTTTTTGAAGTTTTTGAAGTGAATTTGTTGAGCATGCTTTCCATTCAGACCATTGGTCTGAAGTAACTTTTCACTGGCTATACAGGGCCATCTTTAACCTGTAAATTTGAATATGGAGGTTTTTCTTATGAAGAAGATGAAGAAGATGAAAAAGCAATTCCTTTCGCTGTTCGTGTTGTTGTGTATGATAATTTCCATGTTTCCAACAACTGCATTGGCAGCAAATATTATTGATGTTAGTGGCAATGTAACAATTACCAGATCTGATGAGGAACTAACGTGTGCTGATAATCTTTACTACGGTGAAGTTAATGTCAACGGTAGTGCAACAGAAAGTAAAACCAGGTTGACGCATCCGGTGTTACCACTTATCCAGTGGCAGTATGGCAATAATACCTATCAGATCATTCCTTCAGCCTATAAATATTACGTTTACAATATTAACGATCCCAACCATATCCTTGAGGGGATTGAAGGCAGTGAAGGATCAAGCACGCTTTCGGGCTGGCCGGGAACGTATAAATGTTATCAGACGGTGGTGACAACCGATGGTGTGACGAACGGAACAGCTACGTTTGATATTGATCTGATCTATCAGTTCAGCAGATTAAATTCGTCCATAGGTTGGACCTATGCCAGCAATTGGGGAGGGCGTACTCTGCATTTTACTATCAAGCAGACCGTGGCTTATACTGTTACTTACACAGATGGAGTTGAGGACGAAGAAGTCTTCGCAGATGAGGTACACGAAAATCTTTCGTCAGGAGTGGCTACCCCGGCATTCAGTGGCGGAACACCGACAAGAACAGGGTATGTATTTAAAGGCTGGAATCCAGAAGTCGCTGCAACAGTAACAGGAAATGCGACCTATGTAGCAACGTGGGGAGAAGATAAAAATAATAATGGCATTGACGATAACGAAGAAACGAAATATACGGTTACGTATACAGACGGAGTAGACGGAGAAGAAGTCTTTGCAGATCAGGTATACGGAAATCTTTTGCCGGGAGTCGATACACCTGCTTTCAAGGGAACACCGACAAGAGAAGGATATGTCTTCAAAGGCTGGAATCCGGCTGTTGCTGCAACAGTAACAGGAAATGCGACCTATGTAGCAAGATGGGGAGAAGATAAAAATAATAATGGTATCGCAGACGATGAGGAGACCAAATACACCGTCAGATATACGGACGGAGTGAATGATGGAGTAATCTTTGCAGATCAGGTATACGGAAATCTTTTGTCGGGAGTCGATACACCTGCATTCAAGGGCACACCAAAAAGAGAAGGATATGTCTTCAAAGACTGGAATCCGTCTGTTGCTGAAAAAGTAACAGGAGATGTTACCTATGTAGCAACGTGGGGAAAAGATAAAAATAATAATGGCATTGATGACAACGAAGAAACGAAATATACGGTTACGTATACAGACGGAGTAGACGGAGAAGTCTTTGCGGATCAGGTATACGGAAATCTTCTGTCAGGAGTGGCTACACCTGCATTTGAGGGAACACCGACAAGAGAAGGATATGTCTTCAAAGGCTGGAAGCCGGCTGTTGCTGAAAAAGTAACAGGAGATGTTACTTATGTAGCTGTTTGGGAAAAAGCTAAAGATAACAACGGAGATACAAAACCTGGAGATACAAAACCGGGTGATACGAAGCCGGGCAATACAAAGCCAGGAAATACCAAGCCGGGAAATACAAAGCCAAATACAACAACGAATAGCAGCACCAAGGCTGGAACGTCTGCCAGGAGTCCGAAGACCAGCGATACAGCAAATCTTGCTTTGTGGATGGCTCTGCTGGTTGTCAGTGGCGGCTCAATGGTTATAAATAAGAAGAAAAAGTACAATAGATAATCAGAAAAGAAGAACAGAGGGTTGTAATAAACCCCACAGACAGTAGAAAAGCCTCGCTTTTGGCGGTGCAACAAAGGGATTTTCGTAAAACGAGAATTTTTGAGTGACACCTTCAAAGAGTGTGGCAAGAAGAACACCCACGCAAGAGTAGAAATGCTCCTGTGTGGGTGTTTTTCTTGCCACAGATTAAGAATTTACGATCATCTTAAAAAATCATGATCAGTTTAAAATTTTACGATTACCTTAAAAATTTATGATTTTTATAAACTTGTAGCCGCATAGAAACCGTCGCGTACAGCTTCGCCTATTTTACCTAATTTATTGCTGTCTCCGACAACTCTCGTTTTGAGATGATATTTTGCTTTGACAGCATCTACTGTTGTAAGAACAGGTTTCATTCCGAATGCGGAAATGACTGTGTCGGCGAGAACTGTCTCTGTTGTTTTGTCCTGCTTTTCGACGGTCAGACCATTCTCTTCAATGGATACGACTTTTGTGTTAGTCATAAGTTCAACGCCGTTTTCAGCAAGTTTGGTAAACAATGTGATTTTATTAATAAAGAATACGTCTTTTCCACATTCCGGCAGCATCTCTACGACTGTTACTTTCTTGCCCATTTCAGAAGCGATTTCGAGTGCTCCGTCAAGACCGGAAGCTCCTCCGCCGCAGATTACGATCTTTTCACCTTTTATGAGGGAAGGATCTCGGTGTGCGTCTAAGATTGATATGACATTGTTTCCGTCAATTCCCGGAATAGGAGGAGTAACAGGAACGGCACCGCATCCGATAATGATGTTGTCGCATTCTTCAAGGATTGATTCATCGCCTGTTATTTCTGTATTTAGACGGACGTCTACGCCTAGTTTTTCTAACTGTACGGTGTACCATTTTGTGAGTTTTTTAATATTATTTTTAAATTTTGCAGTACAGATATCCCCCATAACTCCCCCGAGTTTTGAGTTTTTCTCGAACAGGGTCACTTTGTGCCCTTCTATTGCGGCAACTCTGGCTGCTTCCATTCCGCCCGGACCTCCGCCGATTACGACAACATTTTTCGGGGAGTCTGTCTTTTTGATCTCAAACCGAACTTCTTCCATTGCCTGTGGATTGATCGCACAGCTAAGTTTTGTATGTTTATTCCAAATGCGCCCGATACAATATTCGTTGCAGCGAAGGCAAGGTCTGACATCTTCGGGATGTCCTGTCATCAGTTTGTTAGGAAGATACGGATCGGCAATCAATGCACGTCCCATGTTTACAAAGTCAACATTTCCGCTTTCGATCAATTCAACTGCGGAATCAGGATTATGAGATCCGGCATTAATAAGCGGTACGCTGACAGCTTTTCTTGCTTCTGCGCATACATAAGACATACAGGATTCTCCTAAATAAGACGGAGGGAAGATATAATCCAAAGTCTCATAACATCCGGCGTCGATGTCAAAGGCATCTACGCCTGCAGCTTCTAAAACTTTTAAAAGTTTCATGCTGTCTTCCAACGTACGTCCGCCTTCAAATCTGTGATCAAGAGAAATTCGGAAGATGACAGGCATACTGTCACCGACTACGCTTTTGATCGCTTCTACGATTTCCTTCGGGAAGCGTGCACAATTTTCAGGAGAACCGCCGTATTCGTCTGTTCTTTTATTCCATACAGGAGACATAAACTGATCGATCAGATATCCGGCGTGTGCATGGATTTCGATAGCGTCAAACCCGGCATCGCTTGCAACGCCTGCGGCAAATTTGAATCCTTCCATCATCTGAGCGATTTCTTCTTTTGTCAGTGCGTGGCAGATTACGTCGGGATTGAATACAGACGGAAGCGCTGATGCAGAGATCGGAGGGTTTCCGAATGTATCAGGAAATGCGTTTCGTCCTGTACCAGGGCTGATCTGACAAACAATTTTAGCACCGTATCTGTGGCATCCGTCGCACACAGATGTCAGAGAAGGAAGGACTGTATATGTATCAAGATAACCTTCCATAGAACCTTGTGCGATCTGCTCGTTTAACATTTGACATCCCATATAAAGGATACCGGTTCCTCCTTTTGCTCTTTCAATGAAATAATCGATTTCCTGGGCGTCTTTTCTTCCGTTAGTAAATGCTGAGTTTGTTCCCATCGGAGACAGACCGATACGGTTTTTTACTTCCATGTTTCCGATTTTAAAAGGTGTAAATAAACTTTCATACCCCATAGTAGTTTTCTCCTTTTTAAAATGTTTTTTGTAAATATCTGTTTTTTTAACGGTGTAAGATCGAAAAATAATTAAATAGCTGTATATCCTCCGTCTACAGCAATGTTTTGTCCGTTTACGTATGAGGAAGCGGAAGAAGCAAGAAACAGAGCACAAGTATCCAATTCTCCTTCATTTCCATAACGCCCTACAGGGATTGCCCCTTTTGCATATGCTGTAAACCAGTCGGAGTCAAGAGTTTCTTTTGTAAGCGGAGTTATGAAATATCCCGGGCAGATAGAGTTCACCGTGATTCCTTCCTTGCCCCATTCTGCCGCAAGAGCTCTTGTCATATTGACAACGCCGCCTTTTGCAGCATGATAAGGAACACATGTTGCCGCCATATTTCCCACAAGACCGTACATAGAGGCAATATTGATAATACGTCCGTAGTGAGCTTTGATCATTTCTTTTGCATATTCACGAGCACAGATGAATGAACCAAAAAGATCGATTTTTAATTCGTTGTTGAATTGTTCGTCTGTGATATCTACTGCCGGAGCGACCGCACCTGTTCCTGCGTTATTGACTAATATATCTATCCGTCCGAATCTTTCCATAGTGGCTGCCACTGCTGCTTTTACTTTCTCGGTATCCGTAATGTCGCATGTATACGGAAGAACCTCTACACCAAATTCTGCTTCGATGGCTGCTGCATTTTCTTCAAGCAGATTTTGACGTCTTGCGATCAATACAAGATTTGCTCCCTGACTTGCGAATGCCTTTGCCATCTGAACGCCTAATCCTGTAGATGCGCCTGTCACCACAGCTGTTTGTCCTGTTAAATCAAAGTAATTTTTCATTTTGTCCTCCTTATTCATTTCCAATGACATTTCTTTCGTGTCTGTTTTATAGCTTGATTGTATAGTTTTTTAACAATCTTTTCATCAGATCCTTGCCTGAAATTGCAGAGTGGTTTTTGTGCAAATGCACAATAATATAAAAAATAATCTCAAATTTCGAGGCTTTTTAACTGATTTTGCAGTATAATATGCTTGTTCGTATAAGGAAACCGTAAACTTGACGGATTGAGATAATGGGATATCCGGTTTTAACGTACATTTATAATGACGATACATTTTGACAGGGAGTAAGACATCATGGAAAAGAAAATTGATTTTTTGGCATTGTATCAGAGATTATTTCAGACACTTTCACACGGAAAGATGCAAGAATTAATGGATGTATCTTATGAGGTCACGGGAGTTCCGATCCTTGCCGTAGATATTGCATACAATCTTCTCGGAGCTGTTCCGAAAAATAAAACAGGTGACTATTACTGGGATTATCTTGTAGAGCATAAAAGATATGATATGGACATGACCGTGCAGTTATATACTGATGGAATTATGCAGTCGGTAAATGAAAAGGAAGCACCTTATATAGTTGACTGGGGAGCGGCGACAGAAGAATTTCCGAAGATTTTAGGGGTTATAAAGATTAACAATATCGTAGAAGGTTATGTTGTCATGCAATGTAAAAAGGGGGAGATCACGGAGGAACGGATGAAGGCGATGAGCATTATCCAGGAAGCGTGCAGTCTTATGTTAAAGGGGAAAACTTCGGAAAACAGCATGGAATCGGTTTATCTTAAAACATTTATCAATGAATTGTTTAACGGTAGGATCGTATCGGAGAAACAGTTAGACTTGTGGCGGAAGAACTGTCGTTTCTTTCCGAAACCTCCTTACCGCATTATTACAGTAAATACGAATTCATCTTCTGAGAAGAACGTGCTGTCTTACATCAGTAAATATTTTCAAAACTTATTTTCCGACCAGATGCTTTTGATCCAAGATCGTGTGCTTTATATATTACAGTATAGTCTTCTTCCGAAAATGACGCAGATGGCTTCTAATGAATTATATATTTTTTTGTGCAAATTTAACGCTCACTGTGGTGTCAGCAACTCGTTTGAAAATCTGCTTGATATCGGAGATTATAAAATACAGGCGGCAGACGCTATGTGTATCGGAAAAAGACTAGACGTGCATAGCCGAATCCATTTTTATAAAGATTATTATCTTCCGGCTATTTTGATGCCGCGGATAAATGAAATGCCGCGAAATAATTACATATCTCCGGTTATCGAAAAACTCAGGGAATATGATAAAAAGCATTCAACGGATTTTCTGGATACATTGAAAGTATATATCCGAAATTTATGTAGTACGTCTGACAGTGCGGCTCAACTGCATATCCATCGTAATTCATTTTTATATCGAATCAATAAAATTGAAGAGATTACCGGCGTCGATCTG
>ERZ837910.6147-NODE-6147-length-10128-cov-5.437208_pt1 | contig 10128 bp, 9 predicted proteins | sample MGYA00519940_ERZ837910 | MGnify/ENA primary metagenome ERZ837910 (study PRJEB31850, sample SAMEA3708825) | human gut metagenome | biome: human gut; feature: human-associated habitat; material: faeces | place: China | collected 2014 ... | reverse complement strand
GCCCGCTACGCCCGCTACAAGAAGCTCGCGGAGGACTAATCTGTTACAAAAAGCCGCAAAATGTTCTCTCTCTGAAACATTATATCCCTGTTTATGCCTCGCGCTGTACGTTCCTGCCGATTTTGCGCAGCGCGGGACAGAACATCAATGTATATCCCTATTCATAGCCTGATTCAATGATAATCTTCCTTTCTGTAAATAATTTTTCAATGTCTGACGGCTGCGGCTTTCTGTATAAAAACGATGCACTCCTCCGTCATACCGGCAGAGGAGTGTTATCCTTTCTTGACATATCGCCGCATCCGTGGTACGGTTGAGGCGGAAAACAAATCCGAACAAGGAGGAAAAACGATGGAATACAGAAGATTTGGTGACACGCTGCTCGTCCGCATCGACCGCGGCGAGGAAATCCTCGAGCAGGTCAAGACGGTCGCGCTCAAGGAAAACATTCAGCTTGCGAGCGTGCAGGCGCTTGGTGCGCTCGGCAGCTTTACTGTCGGCGCGTACAAGGTCGACGAGAAGAAGTATTACGCCAATTCGTTCGAGGGCAGCTTTGAAATCGTCTCGCTGACCGGCACGATCGACACGATGAACGGCGAATTTTACACCCATCTGCATCTGAGCGCCGGAAACGACAGGGGCGAGGTGTTCGGCGGTCATCTGAACCGTGCGGAGGTCAGCGCGACCTGCGAGATGGTCATCCGTCTGATCGATGGCAGGATCGACCGTCAGTACGACGATGTGACCGGACTGAACCTGTTTAAGTTCCTGTAACAGCCTGATGTGATAAAAAACCTCCCGTTTTTCGTGAAACGGGAGGTTTTCTGCTGCATGGATCTTATTTTTCAGCGAGCTCTTCCTTGACTTTCTGAGCGACCCTGCGGTATTCCGGGCAGGCGAGGCCGTATTTGTCGGCCAGACGGACGACCTGAAAGATGAGGCCGTCGACCTCGGAGTTTTTTCCGGCTTCCATGTCGCGCTGCATCGAGGTGGATGCGGACTCGGCGAGATCGTCGAGAATTTTCAGATGGGACTGCATGAGCCGCGCGTCCGGCTTGTCATCCAGCTCGATGCCCATCGCGCGCGCAAGCTCGAGGATTTCACCGACGAGGCGGATGAAGCACTCGCGGATTTCGCCCGGCTTCTGCATCGCGCCTGCCTTCACGTGATAATACTGGCCGCAGGCCGCCATGGGGGAGACGTGCGAGAACTTGAGCAGGGTGTCCTTCTCGACAAAGGGGGAGTAAAGCGTGTCGATACCGGCGGCGGTGAGGTCGGCGGCGACCTGACGGAGCACCGGATCGTCCGTGCGGTGGTCGGGCGTGCCGAAGATCACGCGGAAGATCGAGCCGTGACGCTGGATCACGCCGGGAGCGGCGAGATTGGACGAGATGTAGATGCAGCCGTCGGTCACGAGCAGACCGGGAAGCTGCGCCTGCATCGTGCGTCCCGTGCCGTAGATGTTGAGAATGGGGATGACAACGGTTTTTTCGCCGGCTGCGCTGCGGATAAAGGGGATGGTATCGTCGAGCGAATATCCCTTGACGCAGACAAAGATCACATCGGGCGAGGGAGCGCCCTGCGCCTTCGCGGCGAGGAAGCCGTCCATGTCGAAGGCCTTCACCGGAACAGTCCAGATTTCGCCGTCGCTCTGCTCGAAGCGCAGGCCTTTTTCCTGCATAGCGGCGAGATGCGCACCGCGCGCGATGAGCGTTACATCTGCACCGTTTTTTGCCAGAAAAGCACCGAGCGGAGCGCCTGTCCCGCCCGCGCCGATGATCATATAGCGAAGAGTCATATTCTTTCCTCCTTGAAGCTCTTTGTGCAATAATTATACCATGAAATGCATGGAAATGTAACGACAGACCGCATATTCGCCGGAGAAAAGTTCGAAATCGATGCACGGAATGCACGGCGGAAAATTCCCGCTCCGCCCTTTCCTTTTTTGCAGCTGCGTGGTAAAATACTATCAGCCGAAAACGGCGGAGGAGGGCTTGCTTTTGAAATGGCTTCAGCATTTGCGCACGGTGCAGCATCACCGGTTTCTGGTCCTGCGGCACTGCTGGCGCGTCGGCCTGTACCGTCAGGGGCTCACGCATGACCTGAGCAAATTCAGTCCGGTCGAGTTTGCCGCGGGGGCACGGTATTATCAGGGAAACCGCAGTCCGAACGAGATCGAGCGGCGCGAAAAGGGATACAGCGCCGCGTGGCTGCATCACAAGGGCCGCAACCGTCATCATCTGGAATACTGGATCGACTATGCGGCGGACGGCTCGGGCATGTGCGGCATGAAAATGCCGCTGAAATACGTGCTGGAAATGTTCTGCGACCGCGTGGCCGCGAGCAAAACCTATCGAGGCGCGGCCTACCGCGACAGCGACCCTTATGACTATTACGCGCGGTCGGTCGATCATTACATCATCCATCCTGAAACCGCGCAAACGCTCGAGTATCTGCTGCGCGTCCTGCGCGACGAGGGCGAGGACAGGGCGTTCGCGGAGGCGCGGAGAATGCTCCGGGAGCAAAAGAAAAACAGATGAAAAGCGCCGCTTTCGCGAGGGAAACGGCCCACAGTTTGCCGAAAGCACCAGCTTTTCGACAGCAAAGCCGCCCGGCAGAACGGAATGCCGGGCGGCTGTGTTTTTATTCGATCGGGATGGAAACGCCGCCGATGGTGACGGAAGCGATGTCATCCAGCGGGATAACGGTATCAAACGTGCCTTGACGGGTGCAGACGGTCTTGCCGTCATGCGGGTCCATGCTGCCGCCGCAGTCCGAGAAGTCGAGCACCGTGCCGTCGGTTTTGGTCACCAGCAGCTTCGCAGCGTAGGACTCCCATGTGCTGCACACACCGGCCGGTTCGCGGCCGCTCTCCTGCGGAATCTCTTCGCCGTTCTCGTCGTACAGCGTGTCGAACGTCGCCTCGCCGTCCACCGTGTACACCACATGGTAGCCGATGGGCGAGAGAACGATGGTATCGACAGTTGCGCTCCGTCCGTTCACATCGATATTTTGACCCGCAGGCAGCTCGACCGCGCTGTTCCCGGCCTCCAGCTGAAACTTGAGGCGCCATGCGCCCTTGGCGATAGTTGTCGGCTCGCCGTTTTCACTGTTCAGCACGCACAGGTCGCCGAGCGTGATCTTAACCGTGCCGCCAGTCTGCACCGCATCGTTGTACGACATGGTTTCGACATACTGGATGGCGTTGTCGCTCGGATTTTCGTCATAGAAGTAGCTGCTGCCGGACGCACCGTCCACGCCGCGTCCGATGGTGCTGTCCGAACGCTTCCAGTACAGGTCGTACAGGCCGGTATCCGGGTTTTTCGTGCAGTCGAACGCGCTGCCGTCATCCTTTTCCAAGGTGTAGGAAATGAGGTAGTTATATCCGTCGAACAGGATCGCGTCCGCGGTGACGGTCACGCCGTTCGAGGTGTCGCTCGCGCCGATGGGACGGCCGATCTGGTCGATGATCTCGGTGTCCGCCGTCGGGCCGAACACACCGGCAAAGACCTCGCTCGCTGATTTCAGCACGCCGGACGCGCCCGCGCCGATGCTGAGCACGAGGGCCGCTGCAATGCCGACCGCCGCGACGCGCGGGAAGCGGCGGACACGGTGGGGCGCAGGCTGCTCTGCGCGCTCCATCAGCCGCTCGACCATGCGGTTTTTCGCTTCTTCCGAGAAATGGAGCTCGTCCAGTGCATTTTTATACTCTCTGTTATCATTATACTCTTTGTTCATAAAATTCTCCTCCAAGCGTTCCGCGCAGACTTTTGCGTCCGCGGCTCAGGTGTGCGGAAACGGCGGCCTCGCTCTGTCCAAGCATGGAGGCGATTTCGCGCACGGAATATCCTTCGTAGTAATACAGGTACACGGCTTCGCGGTACTTTTTCGGAAGCGCCATCACGGCTTCGAGTACGGTCGAGTCGGGCGGCTCGGGAGCGGCGGCCTCCGCGACCGCCTCCAGTCCCACGCACCGCCGGTGAACGGCGCGGAGCGCATCCTTGCAGGCGTTCGCCGCCGTGCGGAGAATCCAGGCCTTTTCGTGCTCGGGCGAGTCAAAGACCATGCCGCCGGTCAGCAGCTTGAGGAAAACCGTCTGGCAGATGTCCTCGGCGTCCTGTGTGGATTTCAGATAGGTGTAGGACAGACGCAGGATCATGTCGGAATAGGTCTGCACCAGACGTTCCGCCTCCGTCCTGTCGATTGGTTTCATTTAAGGTTTCAGCTCCTTTCAGCAACGTTGCTTTCACCTGTAATACGAATGAGGGGCGCGATTTCTGACAGTTATTTTCGTTGACTTTTGATTTTTCGGACGATATAATTACAGTGTAAACGAGTAGCACAACTGCGTAAATCCAGTTTTCGTGCGGCTCGTTTTATTTTTTTGTTTTTTGAGCGTGCAGCATTCCGCGTAAGTCCAGCTTTCGGGGAGCAGCACGCTCTTTTTGCGCAAGAAGAAGGAGAAATTCATAAAAATGACGGAAAACAACAGAATGAAGGAGATGCCGGTAAACCGGCTGATGATGCGGATGGGGCTGCCGATGATCCTGTCCATGGCGCTGCAGGCGGTATACAACATCGTGGACAGCGCGTTCGTCGGAAATATGCGCGAGGGAGGCGAGGCGGCGCTCAACGCGATGACGCTGGCCTTTCCGGTGCAGATGCTCATGGTGGCGCTCGCCATCGGAACTGGCGTGGGCGTGAACGCGCTGCTCGCGCGCACGCTCGGGCAGGGAAACCGCGAAAAGGCGGCAAAGGTCGCCGGGAACGGTCTGTTCCTCGGCGCGGTCATTTATCTCATCTGTCTGCTGTTCGGTCTGGCGGGGGCAGGGGCGTATATCGCGTCGCAGACAGCGGACGCGCAGGTCATCGGCATGACGCACGACTACCTGTTCATCTGCTGCACATTCTCGTTCGGCGTTGTCTTTTTCTCGCTGTTCGAGAAGCTGCTTCAGGCAACAGGACGTTCGCTGTACTCGACCATCGGCCAGATCACGGGCGCGGTCATCAATATCGTGCTCGACCCGGTTATGATCTACGGTCTCGGTCCGGTGCCGGAGCTGGGCGTCAGGGGCGCGGCGTGGGCGACCGTCATCGGTCAGATCACGTCGGCGGCGCTGCTTTTCGTGTTCCATCTGCGCCTCAACCGCGAGTTTGACCGCGGCATCCGACAGCTGAAGCCGGAGACCGCAGTCATTCGGGATATTTACACCATCGGCCTGCCGGCCATCATCGCGCAGGCGCTCATGTCGGTCATGGTGTATGCGATGAATCTGATTTTGAAATTCGATGCCGCCGCCCAGACCGCCTACGGCCTGTTCTACAAGGTGCAGCAGTTCGTGCTGTTCCTCGCGTTCGGCCTGCGCGACGCGATCACACCGATCGTCGCCTACGGCTGCGGCATGGGCAGCCGGAAGCGCGTCGAGGACGGCATCAGGTACGGTCTGCTCTACACGGCTATGCTCATGGCGGCTGGATTTGCGCTGACCGAGCTGTTCCCGGGCGCGTTCGCCTCGCTGTTCAACGCGGGTCAGTCGAGGGCGTATTTTATCGGCGCTATGCGCGTGATCTCGCTCAGCTTTGTGTTCGCCGGTATCAACATAGCGCTTCAGGGCGTTTATCAGGCGCTCGGCGGCGGCATGGAGTCGCTCGTGCTCTCGCTGCTGCGTCAGCTCGTCGTCGTCCTGCCGCTCACGTATGCGTTCTCTCTGGTGGTGCGCAGCGGCTTGGCCGGTGTTTCGCTCATCTGGTGGGCGATCCCGATCGCGGAGGCGCTGTCGTGCGCGGCAGGCTGCGTGCTCCTGCGGCGTATCCGGCGGAAAAATTTCTCTTGACATTCACGGCAGGCTGCGTATAATGATTACCAAAGATAATTATCAAGGGTAATCACTGGAGGGACATACATGACCATTGCGATGATAAAATCGCTGCTCGATGCGTGCTATCAGGCCAAGCGCATCCGCGACCTGCTGCCGCCGCTGCCGAAGGGCGTCGCGCCGGCATATATTCAGTATCTGGACGCTATCGGCCAGCTCGAACGGCAGGGCATGCGCGTCAGGGTCTCCGATATCGGAGACACGCTCGACATTCCGCGCCCGGGCGTGACGCGGACGGTCAAGGAGATGGAGGCAAAGGGCTATCTGCGCAAGACCGCCTCCGAGGAGGACGGCCGCGTGACCTACATCACCGCGACCGAAGCGGGAAAGCTGCTCTCGCAGCGATACAGCGAGCACTATTTTTCCCTGCTCGCGCCGCAGCTCGCGGATATTTCGGACGAGGACGCGGCGTGCACCATCCGCACCATCGAGAGGATGCACCGCGTGATGAGCGAGAGGAGGGGACGCATCGATGAGTAACACAGCAGACTTTACGCAGGGCAGCATTCTGAAAAAACTGTGCCGGTTCATGCTGCCGGTGCTCGGCGCACTGATTTTACAGGCGGCCTACGGCGCGGTCGACCTGCTCGTTGTCGGACGCTTCGGTTCGACCTCGGGCTTGTCGGCGGTCTCGACCGGCAGTCAGGTGCTCAATCTCGTGACATTCGTCGTGACGCAGCTTGCGATGGGCGTTACCGTGCTGATCGCGCGGCATATCGGCGAAAAACGCGAAAAGGAGATCGGCGCGGTGCTCGGCGGCGCGGCTGTCGTGTTCGCCATTCTCGCAGGGTGCCTGTTCGTGCTGCTCGTGCTGTTCGCACGGCCGATCTCTGTGCTCATGCAGGCGCCGCAGGAGGCGCTCGCGCTCACGACAAGCTATGTGCGTATCTGCGGCTGCGGCATTCTGTTCATCGTCGCGTACAACGTGCTCTCGGCGGTGTTCCGCGGTCTGGGCGACAGCCGTTCGCCGCTGCTGTTCGTGCTCGTGGCCTGTCTGGTCAATGTCGCAGGCGATCTGGTGCTCGTGGCCGGTCTGCATCTGGATGCGGCCGGTGCGGCGCTCGCGACCGTGCTCGCGCAGGCGGTCAGCGTCGTGTGTGCGCTCGCGATCCTTCGCCGCAAAAAGCTGCCGTTTACGTTCCGAAAGAGCGATGTGCGGCTCAATGAGCAGTGCAGACGCTTTCTCACGATCGGTCTGCCGCTCGCCCTGCAGGAATTTCTGACGCAGCTCTCCTTCCTCGCGCTCTGCGCGTTCGTCAACCGTCTGGGGCTTGCGGCCTCGTCCGGCTACGGCGTCGCGAGCAAGATCGTCAGCTTCGTCATGCTCGTGCCGAGTGCGCTGATGCAGTCGATGGCGTCGTTCGTCGCACAGAATATCGGCGCCGACAACGTGAAGCGCGCGAAAAAGTCCATGCTGACCGGCATCGCGGTGGGCGTGGCGTTCGGCATCGTGATGTTCGCGCTCGTGCTGCTGAAGGGCGACATTCTGGCCGGTCTGTTCTCGACCGATGCGGAGGTCGTGCGCAGGGGCTTTGAATATCTGCGCGGCTTCGCGCCCGAGACCATCGTGACCGCCGTTCTGTTCAGCATGGTCGGCTATTTCAATGGAAACAACAAGACACTCTGGGTTATGACGCAGGGGCTGATCCAGACGTTATTGATACGTCTCCCAATGGCTTACGTGATGAGTATCCAGCCCAATGCGAGCCTCACAAAGATCGGTCTGGCGGCACCGGTGTCCACCACGGTGGGAATCGTACTGAATATTGGATTTTTTGCATATCACAGAAGGGCAGCAGAGCGGCGATGAGAGAAGAACTTCTTAACGAACTGATGGTCATTTCAGAGGAAGAAAAAAAGTACAGAGCGGGACAGGGAATGGTTGAGCGGCAGCTGTATGCGAGAGAGTCGATCGGGGAGATTGACCGGGAACTGCTGTTAAAGCGGGGACGGCTCATCACCGTGCGTCCGCACAGCCGCTTTGTGGATTTCCCGGAGCACCGGCACAACTATGTGGAGATCATGTATGTCGTGCAGGGGAGCATCACGCACATCATCGAGGGGAAGGAGCTGACGCTTCACAAGGGGGATGTGCTGATGTTGAACCAGCAGGTGCGCCATGCTATCCGCAGGGCAGAGTATGAGGATATCGGCATCAATTTTATCGCGCTGCCGGAGTTTTTTGAGGTGCCGCTTTCCATGCTGCATGAGAAAAATGTGCTTGCGGAATTTATCGCCGGCGCTTTCGGACAGAAGAATCCGGTGTCGCACTACCTGCTGTTCCGCTTAAAGGAACAGCCGCAGGTGGAAAATCTCATGGAAAATATGATCGAATCCATGCTGCATGAACATTCCGATGAGGATGTCATGAACCAGTATACGATGGGGCTGGTATTTTTATATCTGCTGAATCACCTTGAGAACTTAAGCCACAATTCCTCGATGGACTACCGGGAGGCGATCGTGCAGGCGGTGCTCGGATATATCAAAAGTGACTGCAAAAATGCGAATCTGACGAAAATCGCAAAAGATACCCATCAGTCGGTCTCGGTGTTAAGCAAGCTGATCCGGCAGAAAACCGGCGATACATTCAAGGAGCTTTTGCAGCAGCGGAGATTTGAGACGGCGGCACATCTGCTCATGGAGACGGATCTGGCGGTGGAGGAGATCGCACTTGATGTCGGGTATGAGAATCTGAGTTATTTTTTCCGGCAGTTTAAGAGCCGGTATGGCGTGACACCGCGTGCATACCGCATGATGAATTCACGTGACGCCGGGAACCTTTATGAAAAATAATAGAGAATATTTGAGAATGGAAAATAAGGACAGTTTTTTAGTCGAATCAGAGCCTAAAAAACGGTCCTTATTTTTGTTATGCTGACAGCAGTGATGAGAAGGAAAGAGAAAGGAGCAGGTGGATGGAGATGACGTATTATCTGGCGGTGGATATCGGAGCGTCGAGCGGACGACATATGCTGTCCCATCTGGAAGACGGGAAGCTGGTATTGGAAGAAATCTATCGCTTCCCGAACGGAATGACGGAGAAGAACGGGCACAAGGTATGGGATGTCGAGCGGCTGTTTGCGGAGATTTTAAACGGCATGAAGCAGTGCGCCAGACTGGGGAAAATCCCGCACAGCATGGGGATTGACACCTGGGCGGTGGACTATGTCCTTTTGGATGGGCAGGGAAGATGTATCGGAGATGCGGCAGCCTACCGCGACGGCAGGACACAGGGCATGGATGAAAAAGTGTATGCTCATATCACGGAGGAAGAACTCTACCACAGAACAGGAATCCAAAAACAGATCTTTAACACGATCTATCAGCTGGCTGCGGTAAGGGAGCAGCATCCAAAATGGCTGGAGCAGGCGGACTGTCTGCTGATGATGCCGGATTATTTTCATTTTCTTCTGACCGGGAAAAAGGTGCAGGAGTACACCAATGCGACGACGACCCAGCTGGTTAGTCCGGTGACAAAGGACTGGGATGAGCAGCTGATCCGGCAGCTGGGCTATCCGAGACGGTTGTTTCAGGAGATCCGGATGCCGGGGTATGAACTGGGGGGCCTGCGGGGGGAGATCCAGAAAGAAGTGGGATTTTCCTGCAAGGTGATCCTGCCGCCCACACACGATACCGCCTCGGCGGTGGCGGCGGTGCCAACGCAGGAGGAAGAGACGCTCTATATCAGCTCCGGCACATGGTCGCTCATGGGAACCGAACGGATGACGGCGGATTGCAGCAGTGCGGCGAGAGCGCACAACATGACAAACGAGGGCGGTTATGACTGCCGGTTCCGCTATCTGAAAAATATCATGGGACTCTGGATGATCCAGTCTGTCCGAAAGGAGAGTGCGCCGGAACTTGGGTTTGGAGAGATCTGTGCGCGCGCCGCAAAGGAGACGATCGCGTCGCGAATAGACGTCAACGATGCGCGATTTCTGGCACCGGAGAACATGACGGAGGAAGTAAGGAGGGCATGTCGGGAAGCGGGGGAGCAGGTTCCGCAGACCATCGGGGAACTGGCTGCGGTCATCTACCACAGTCTTGCGCAATGCTATGCCGGGACGGCAGAGGAGATCGAGACGTTGACGGGAAAACAGTACCCAGAGATTCACATTGTGGGAGGCGGCGCGAATGCGCAGTATTTAAACCGGCTTACCGCAGAATACACCGGAAAGACGGTCGAGGCGGGACCGACGGAGGCGACGGCGCTCGGCAACCTTGCCGCGCAGATGATTGCGGCGGGAGA
>ERZ837910.6146-NODE-6146-length-10131-cov-15.899365_pt1 | contig 10131 bp, 9 predicted proteins | sample MGYA00519940_ERZ837910 | MGnify/ENA primary metagenome ERZ837910 (study PRJEB31850, sample SAMEA3708825) | human gut metagenome | biome: human gut; feature: human-associated habitat; material: faeces | place: China | collected 2014 ... | reverse complement strand
CGGCTCTTTGTAGGTGAAACGGTAGGTGAAAATTTTCACCTACGAAACTCGACACTTACTGTTACCATTTTGGCTTTACATGGCTCACTTTCTAAAATTGAAGGTGAGCTTTTTCTTTTACAGAAATCGGGAAGGAGGTTTTCTACTCCTCTGCTGCGGACCCCCTCTATCTGTCCGCAGCAGAACAACAAAATGCAAAAAGCCCAGAGCGATACCGCTCCAGGCTCCTTTGTCTGTATGTACATATCATATGTATAATGTCCGGGGCGGATATTGTCAAGGGAAGTGAACGGGTTTCATCTCTAGGTGCTCACCGATTCATCTTGTTTGGTGTTTTGCATCCACCGCACCAGCGCTTCGGCGTCCTGTTTGCCTTTGGCGTACATTTTTTCAAGGCAGGCGCGGTTCTTGGTCAGGGTGGACATTCCCTCGGTGCTGTCCGGGGCGATGATGCAGACAAGGCCCTGTCGCTCCAGCTCCCGCGCCCGCTGGACAGCCGTGTTGTACCGCCATGCCCGGCGGCGCAGCCCCTCGGCTGCAGCGGGGTAATGCGACTGCAGCAGGTGTGCCAGATGCTCGTCCCGGGCATTACTACTCACCAGCCCGATGGGCTTGGTCAGGATGAGAGCCACCCGGTCGCAGCCGTGGGCAAAGGCCCATTCCAGCGGGACGGGGTCGGCCAGGCCACCATCAAAATAAGGCACGCCGTCGATGACGCAGGGCTGGTCGATGACCGGGATGCAGCAGGACGCCATGAGGACGCGGTAGTCGTCCGGGTGGAGGTCTGCCTTGGTGAAATACTGCGCCTCGCCGTTCTGTGCATTAGCGGCCACCACGCAGAGCTCTGCCGGGCTGCGGGCAAGCGCCGCGTAATCCAGCGGATTCTCGCCGCCTGCATTGCTGAGGGTGCCGTAGACATAGCCCAGATCGAGATAGGAGTGCTTGCGGATGAGGTTGTGCACGCTCATGTACTCCCTGCGGAAGGAGTATTCATCGTAAAAGGGCTTGTTCCGCCCATGCTGGCCTGCCAGATAGGACGTCATATTGGCGCTGCCCGCCGAAACGCCGATGCAGAGATCGAAGCGGAGGTCCTCCTCCAGGCAGCGGTCCAGCACGCCAGCGCCGTAAATGCCCCGCAGGCCGCCACCCACATCGATGACACCGTATTTCATGGTCTGTTCCTCCATCGTTTAATTCCATTTCCCTCCCAGTATAACGGGACGGCGGGAAATACTCATTGAGCAAACGGCGGGATCTGATGCAATTTGCGGCAGAAAGCAGGATCTGCCGCAATGGGGGCAAACAAAAACGGCCAGCGTAACATGTGCTCTGTGATATGTACCCCTAATCGAGAAAATCCACTCGCATATGTTCCGGCACACCTTCGTCAGCATTTTGTTGTCGAACCCTAATATCGGCGTGGCGACAGTAGCCGCAGAAGCCGGACACGCACAGCCCAGTACGACCCTTGCAATCTACACACAGGTCTACGACAGACGACGTGATGAGATTCGGAAACAGATGAGCAAAGAATTGTACAAGTAAAGCGCCTATTCATGCAAAAAGAAAAGCACGAGAGCAAAATCTCGTGCCTTTTTGTATGGGCCAGCCAGGACTTGAACCCGGGACCAAGCGGTTATGAGCCGCCAGCTCTGACCAACTGAGCTACTAGCCCCCATTGCCCGGTTTGCCGGGCGCACAAGTAAGTATAACAAAAAACGCGCGAAATGAAAAGCGTTTCGGGCAAAATTATTTTGTGCGGTGGGCTTCCAGCTTCTGCTGCATGAACTTGTCCAGCATTTCCTGCGGAAAAAGCGGCTCCTTGTAGCCAAAGGCCTCCCGGATGAAGATCAGGGTGGCAATGGTCTGCCGCCCGGGGTCAAGCCGGAGGGTATACAGGGTATCCAGCGGCTGCTGGGTGGGCTGGTGCAGGGTCAGATGGAGCAGGAAACCGCCATCGTTCTCACGGCGGCACTCGTAGGCGAACTCGTCGTCCGGGCTGTGCTGGTCCAGCCGGTCGAAGCAGTCGTCCAGCGGCAGGTCGGTGCGGAATTCGGAAAGGCCGCTGGGGCCATACTGGCTGCGGCGGGCGTTTTCCCGCCGGGTGAGCAGAAAAACGATGCAGCCCAGGGCGGCCGCCAGCAGGATGAGTGAGAATACAACGTTCATGGGTCCCTCCGCAGATTTTGAATCATGTTTTCCTTATTGTAACACAACCTGCGGAAAATTGTGTTATAATATTTGAAACAATCCAAATTTTTGCTGGAGGACTTCCCCTATGAAGCTCAAATTCACCCATAAGACCTGGTATTTCTTCCTGCTGTGCGCGGCAGCGGCATCCATGCTCAACGGCTTTGCCGTGCTGGGCGGCATGGATTTTTCTTTTCTGGAGATGGTCGCATTCTGCATCACCGGCATCACCATCCTGTTTCTGGCCGCTGAAAAGGGCTCTGACCCCAAGGACAAGCGCAGCTATTTTTTGATCTTTGTCCTGCTCATGCTCAGCTATGTGCTGGGCGGCTGGGCAGCCTACTTATTCTCCGCACTGGTCTGGCCCGCCCTGCTGGCACTGGAATACCAGAAGGGCAGGCCCATCCAGCGCCAGCTGCAGCTGGTGGGTGCCGCTGAGGCGTTCCACCTGCTCTTTGTCCTGCTCACGGTCTACGGCGGCATGGCAGGCCTGAGCTTCTGGGCCAATCTGCTCTGGGTGCTGCTGGCCTGCGCCCGGGGCTGGGCGGCACTGAGCCTGTACAAGATGCAGGAGGAAGACGCATGACCCAGCGGCGGCGGAACCGGCACCGCAAGCGCCAGGTTGGCCGTCGCGCCTTCCTGATCGGACTGGGCGGGTCTGTATCTGCCGCCCTGACGTATTATCTGCTGCGCTCTATCCCGGCAGGAAATAACGCGGAGCCTGTGCCATCGCCACAGACTGCCCCCAACCCCGCCCTGCCCAGCGGCGAGTGGCGGGCGGTGTGGGTGAGCTATCTCGAATTTGCAGAGATGGACTTTTCCTCAGAAGCCGCGTTCCGGGCCGATGCCGCCGCGCTGATGGACAACTGCCTGTCCCTTGGGCTGAACACCGTCATTGCACAGGTGCGGCCCTTCGGGGATGCGCTTTACCGGAGCAGCCTCTTCCCGTGGAGCCACCTGTGCACCGGCGTGCAGGGGCAGGACCCGGGCTTTGACCCGCTGGACGTGCTGCTGACCGAGGCCCACGCCCGGGGGCTTTCGCTGGAGGCCTGGGTCAACCCCTACCGGCTCAGGAGCTCGGTTTCCATGCCCCCCGTCCTTGCAGAGAACAGCCTGCTGAACACCCACCCGGAGTGGGTCTGCACCGTGAACGAGGGGGCCTACCTGAACCCCGCCATTCCGGAGGCTGCCGACTATGTGGTACAGGGCGTGGCAGAGCTGGTACAGAATTACGCCGTGGACGGCATCCACTTTGACGACTACTTCTACCCCACTACCGATCCTTCCATCGACGCGGCGCAGTTTGCAGCCAGCGGGGAAGCCGACCTGACCGCATGGCGGCGGGCCAACGTGACCCGGCTGGTCAAAGCTGTCCACGATGCCGTCAAGGCCGCCGACCCGACCCTGCGGTTCGGGGTCAGCCCCCAGGGCAACCCGGACAACGACCGGAACGAGCAGTACACCGATCTCTCCGTCTGGCTGACGGCCTCCGGTGCGGATGCCGTTGTGGATTACCTCTGCCCCCAGATCTACTGGGGCTACGGCTATACCCTCTCCTCCGGCAGCACCCGCTTTGCCTTTGAGAACATCACTGCCGAGTGGCTGGCCCTGCCCCGGGCCGAAAGCACGGCCCTCTATTTCGGGCTGGGAGCCTACCGAATCGGCGTGGGAGACGGTGGAGCCAACGCCGACAGCGTCAGCCAGTGGTGCACCGGCAGCGCGCTGGCCCGGCAGGTGACCGACCTGCGCAGCGCCGGTGCCGGGGGCTGGGCGCTCTACCGCTATGGCTCCCTGTTCCGCTCCGACGAAAGCGGCCTTGCCGCCGCCGAACGTGCCGCCCTGACGGCATTGGACGGCTAAGACACAGAAAATCCCTTGTAAGCAGGAAAAAAATGCGGTATACTATAGTATCATGCAAAAATATCGCATTTTTCACCTGCTGTTTTTGAGGATAGAAAAACATGAGTAAAACAAAACGAATCCTTGCCTTTGCGCTGGCAGCTGTGCTGGCCGTTGTCGTCCTGAGCGGCTGCAAGAGCATTGCCCAAAAGGTGTTCGGGTCTTCCAACGAGGTGCAGGAGGATGACACCACCCAGTGGGCCGTGCTCAGCTCTGACCCACTGGTGATCGATGGCATTGCCGACACCACGGCCAAATATGCCACAGCCCGGGCCAACGGGGCGCTGAACATCGTGTTCAACGGCATCTGGAGCCGCCAGACCGAATACTTCACCGTGCCCAGCGGCCTGCTGAGCATTTACGGCTGCGGCACCACCGACGGCGGTGCCCAGAAGTTCAAGGTCTCCCTCTGGAAAAAGGTGGACGGCGGCGCGCAGTATGTGGACAACACTACCTTCTATTTCACCGCCGACGGCCAGAACTACCACTGCGACATCGACAACCTTGACCCCAACGCAAGCTACCGCGTTACCATTTCCTATGATTCCAGCCGTTACTACCTCTACGGTCTGATGAAAGTGGAGGGCATCGGCTAAGATGAACACACAAACGAAACACTCTCTCATGCTGATGCTCTGCGCCTTTATCTGGGGCACGGCGTTCGTGGCCCAGAGCGCAGGCTCCGGCATGGGGGCTTATTCTTTTCTGGCCGGGCGCAGCTGGCTGGCGGTGCTGGTGCTGCTGCCCACCGTCCGCGCCTTTGATGCCCTCCACCGCAGGCACGGCGCAGCCTGTGGCTGGCCCAAAGCCCCTGCCGACCGCAAGCTTCTGCTGACGGCGGGGCTTTGCTGTGGCACTTTGCTGTTTGCGGCCTCCGCTGCCCAGCAGATCGGCATCACGCTCAACCCTTCCACGGCCAAGGCCGGTTTCCTGACCGCCATGTATGTGGTGCTAGTGCCGGTATTCGGGCTGTTTCTGGGGCGGCGGGGCAGTGCCCGGCTCTGGCTGAGTATGGTCATCGCCGTGGGCGGGCTCTATCTGCTCTGCATGAAAAACGGCTTTGGCGGCATTAAGGCCAGCGATTGGATCCTGCTTTCCTGCGCCGTGCTATTCAGCTTTCAGATCATAACGGTGGACCACTTTGCCCCGCAGGTGGACGGTGTCCGCCTGAGCCTGCTGCAGTTCTTTGTGGTGGCCGTAGAGAGCACCGCTGCCGCCTTGCTGTTCGAGAACCCCACCCTGGCCGAGTTCGGAGCCAACTGGCTCCCGCTGGCCTACTGCGGCGTAATGTCCAGCGGCGTGGCCTACACCCTGCAGATCCTGGGCCAGCGGGACGTGAACCCCGCCATTGCAAGCCTTATCATGTGTCTGGAAAGCGTGTTCAGCGCGCTGGGCGGCTGGCTGCTGCTCCACCAGAGCCTTTCCATGCGGGAGGTCTTGGGCTGCACCCTCATCTTTGCAGCGGTGGTCCTGGCCCAGCTGCCCGTGGAGGACTGGCTGAAATGCCGCAGCGCAAGCCGGAAGTGACCCGGCGCACCGCCGCTGGCATCCCCTATGAACTGACCCGCAAAAAGGTCAAGCGGCTCAACCTGCACATCCGGCGGGACGGCACCGTGGCCGTGAGCATCCCGTGGTCCTACACGGTGGGCTTTGCCGATGCCTTTGTGACAGAGCAGGCCCAGTGGATCCGGGAGGCGGTCTCCCGCCAGCTGCGGCGGAACGCCCGGAATGACCAGCCCCTGCCTTCCAAGGCCGAGGCACTAGCCTGTTTTACCGCCATGAGCGACAAGGTCTACCCGGCCTTTGCCGGAGTGCTGGGCGGGCAGAAGCCCACCATCAAGGTGCGGGACATGACCAGCAGGTGGGGCGTGTGCTACATGAAACGGCGGCAGATCACCTTTGCGCTGCAGCTCTACAACATGCCGCCCGCCGCACAGATCTATGTGGTGGTGCACGAGTACTGCCACTTCCTGCAGCCCAACCACAGCCCGGCCTTCTGGGCCGAGGTGGAAAAGCTGCTGCCGGACTGGAAAGAACGGCGGGCTTTATTGAAATAAACCTTGTGATAAAAATCAACAGGAGGGGTTCGACCCTTGGAAAGTGAAAAAAAGACCTCCGGCGGTGACAAATATTCAAAGCTGGCCGGAAACACCATTATCTTTGCCATTTCAAGCTTTTCGTCAAAGCTGCTGACCCTTTTGGTGCAGCCGTTCCTGACCTACGCCATGGCCGAGATCGCCGATCTGGGTCTGGCGAAGATCCTGAGCCAGTATGCAAACCTGCTCATCCCCTTTGTCTCGATGGGCATGTCCAACGCCATCATCCGCTTTGGCCTGGACAAGGGCAACAGCGAAAAGCAGGTGTTCACCAACGGCCTGCTGACCATTCTGGGGGGCTTCGGCATCCTGATCCTCTGCTGGCCTGTGGCGCAGTTCCTGCCCGATATGGCGCAGTACGGCTTCCTCATCTACATCTACGTCCTGATGAGCTGCCTGCGCACCCTCTGCACCCAGTTCGTGCGCAGCCGCCAGTGGAACAAGCTGGTGGCCGTGGACGGCATCCTGTGCACCTTTGCCACCCTGATGTTCTATGTGCTCTACCTTGTGGGCTTCCACTGGGGTGCCAACGGCTACCTGCTGGCCATCATCAGCGGTGACCTGGTCAGCGTGCTCTTCCTCTGCATCACCGGCAGGCTGTGGAACTATGTGGAGCTCAAGGGCCTGAACCGGGATCTCTGGCAGCAGATGCTCCGCTTTTCCCTGCCCATGATCCCGGCCCAGATCAGCTTCTGGGTCATCAACGCATCGGACCTGTTCTTCGTGCGCGAGATGTGCGGCGGGCTGGACGGCCACAGCGGTGACGCTTGGAGCGGCCTGCTTTCCACCGGCTACTTCCTGCCCACCATCCTGACCACGCTGGGTCTGATCTTCTACGATGCGTGGCAGCTTTCCGCCGTCACCGAGGAGGAAGGGCGTGCGCGGTTCTTTACCCAGATCTTCCGCACCTATTCCAGCGTGCTGTTCTGCTGTGCGGCGGGCATTATCTGGCTGTGCCGCCCGGTGATGCACGTCATGAAGTCCAACTATTACTACGCATGGCACTTTGTACCGTTCCTTGTGCTGGCTTCTACCTGCAGCTGCTTCAACCAGTTCATGAACAGCGTCTATGTGGTCACCAAAAAGTCGCAGCGCAGCATGGTCACCATGATGGCGGGTGCCATCAGCAACTGCATCATGAACTACTTCTTTATCAAGTGGTGGGGGCCTGTGGGCGCGACCTATGCGTCCTTCCTTGGCCTTGCACTGGTGTTCACCCTGCGTGCGGTGGACGCCCGCCGCATGATCGGGATGCACGTCCACCCCGCGCGGGTGCTGGCAAACGCCGCCGCACTGGTATTTGAAGCCTTTGTGCTGCTGGCAGAGCCGCCGCTGTACGGGCTGTGGACGGGGCTGATCACGCTGGTTATCATCCTGTACAACTTTGCGGGCGTATGGGCCATGGCGCGTGTGCTGCTGCCCCGTCTGCTGGGCCGCCGGGGCAAGGCGCTGGTAGCCGCCGTGGACGGCTGGCTGAAGCCGAAAAAGGCGTAAAGCGGGACGATTTTTAATGGCCGCCGCGTGCGCTTTGGCCATATTCAGCGGAAAAATTATTTATAAGTTCGGAATACCGGAGCGTCTGCGGACGCTCCGGTATTCCATTTTCACGGGGAAGGACATAAAGGTGAGTAATATATTTTTACAATTTATGGAACTTGCTCAAGTTTTTTCCTTCTGCCGGTTGACGGTATCCCCCTGAATCCGTATACTATAAATATATCTTGTACAAAAGTGTACAAACAGGATACAGACGAAAGGCGGTGGACATCATTCTCAGACGATCGCTCCCCAAGCTGCGGGAAAAGCTTTTGGAGGCGCTGCAGGCGGTGCTGCCTATTGTGGCCATTGTGCTGGTGCTCTGCTTTACGGTAGCACCGGTGTCGCCCAGCATCCTGCTGTGCTTTTTGCTGGGCGCTGCCATGATCGTGGTGGGCATCATGTTCTTTACTCTGGGTGCAGAGATGAGCATGACCCCCATGGGCGAGCGGGTGGGTGCAGTTATCACCCGCAGCCGCAAGCTGCCCCTCATCCTTGTGCTCGGCTTTTTGCTGGGCTTCCTTATCACCATCTCCGAGCCGGACTTACAGGTGCTGGCAGATCAGGTGCCCTCTATTCCAAGCGGCACGCTGATCCTCTCGGTGGCGGCGGGCGTGGGCCTGTTTCTGGTCTTTGCCTTTCTGCGTATGCTCATCGGCGTTGCGCTGCCAAAGCTGCTGGTGCTGTTCTATGGGCTCATCTTTCTGCTGGCGGCCTTTGTGCCCAAGGAGTTCCTTGCCGTGGCGTTTGACTCCGGCGGCGTGACCACCGGCCCCATGACCGTGCCCTTTATCATGGCGCTGGGCGTGGGCGTTTCCGCCATCCGCAGCGACCGCCATGCGGCGGACGACAGCTTTGGTCTGGTGGCCATGTGTTCCATCGGCCCCATTCTGGCGGTGCTGACGCTGGGCATCGCGTTCCGCGCAGCGGACAGCACCTACATCCCGCCCGTTCTGCCGGAGGTGGCAGACTCGGTGGAGCTGTGGCAGCTGTTCCGGGAAGGTCTGCCCACCTATCTGGCCGAGATCGCCCGCTCGCTGCTGCCCATTGTGCTGATGTTCGGGGCATTTCAGCTCATCGCCCTGCGGCTGGACCGCCGCACGCTGGGGCGCATCGGCGTGGGCCTTGTGTATACCTATATCGGCCTTGTGCTCTTTTTGACCGGCGCAAACGTGGGCTTTATGCCCGCCGGTAACTATCTGGGTCAGGTGCTGACAGGCGGCGGGATGCGCTGGGTGATCATTCCCATCGGAATGCTTATCGGCTACTTCATCGTCAAGGCCGAGCCTGCGGTCTATGTGCTGAACAAGCAGGTGGAAGAGGTGACCGACGGTGCTATCTCGGCGCAGGCCATGGGTCTGGCACTTTCCGCCGGTGTATCCATTTCGGTGGGTCTTGCCATGGTGCGGGTGCTGACCGGCATCTCCATCCTGTGGTTCCTTGTGCCGGGCTATGTGTTCGCCATCAGCATCTCCTTTGTGGTGCCCAAGCTGTTTACTGCCATCGCATTTGACGCGGGCGGTGTGGCTTCCGGCCCCATGACCGCTACCTTCCTGCTGCCGTTGGCGCAGGGTGCCTGCGTGGCGGTGGGCGGCAACATCGTCACCGATGCCTTCGGCGTGGTGGCGATGGTCGCCATGACCCCGCTCATCACCGTGCAGATGATGGGTCTGGTGGCGCAGCTGCGCACCCGCAAGGCACGGACGGCGCAGCCCGCTGCGGTGCTTGCCACCGTGTTTGCAGACCTGCCGGATGACGCCATTATCGAGCTGTAAAGGAGGCAGAACGTGAGCAGTTTGTTTTTGATGATCACCATCACCGACCGCCGCTCTACCGACGGCTTTTTGCAGCTGTACAAAAGCCACGGCGTAACGGTAAGTATGCGTACCGTTGGCTCCGGCACGGCGGTGCAGGAGACGCTTTCCACCCTTGGGCTGGAAAAGACCGAAAAGGCGGTGCTGCTGGCCGTGGTAACGGCAGAGAGCTGGCAGAAGATCCAGAAGGATCTGCGCCGCAAAATGCAGATCGATGTGCCGGGCACCGGCATTGCGTTCATTGTGCCGCTGAGCAGCATTGGCGGCAAACGGGCGCTGATGTTCCTTACCGAGCACCAGCCCCTTACATGGAAGGAGGAGAGCACCTTGAAGGATACCCGCTACGAACTGCTGCTGGTGGTGGCAAATCAGGGCTACACCGGCTCCATTATGGATGCTGCCCGCACCGCCGGTGCAGGCGGCGGCACGGTGATCCACGCAAAGGGTACCGGCATGGAGGGTGCAGCCGCCTTTCTGGGCGTGGAGCTGGTGAACGAAAAGGAGCTGGTGCTCATCGTCAGCCGCACCAGCCAGAAGAACACCATCATGAAGGCCATTATGGAGGGGGCAAACCCTAAGGCGGGCACCATCGTGTT
>ERZ837910.6136-NODE-6136-length-10150-cov-14.712531_pt1 | contig 10150 bp, 10 predicted proteins | sample MGYA00519940_ERZ837910 | MGnify/ENA primary metagenome ERZ837910 (study PRJEB31850, sample SAMEA3708825) | human gut metagenome | biome: human gut; feature: human-associated habitat; material: faeces | place: China | collected 2014 ... | reverse complement strand
TGAAAAGTGCGAACATAAAAACAGTTTCATCAATATTCTCCTTTATATATAAATTTCGATTTGTTGAACTAAGCCGAGTATACCATACCAGTCAATGAAAGAATACCCCTCTAGGGGAGAATTGGCTGAAAAAACGTTTGAAGCGTTCTGCAGAGCACTTTGAACGCGAACAATAAAAATATTATTTCCATCCCCGGTCGGTGGGGTCCAGCATCCCGGCGGCGGAATACACCAGCGCGTTGCAGATGGCAGCGGCAACGTTGCTGCCGCCCTTACGCCCCATGGCAACGATGGCGGGCACGCCGTGGGCGGTGCACACCTCAAACAGCCGCTCCTTGCTCTCCACCACGTTCACAAAGCCCACCGGCACCCCGATGACCAGCGCAGGGCGCAGCCCGGCGGTTTCAATCAGGTCGGCAATGGTCAGCAGCGCCGTGGGTGCGTTGCCCACCGCAAGGATGGCACCGGGGTGCTCGGCAGCGGCTCTTTGCATGGACGCCACCGCCCGGGTAGTGCCGTTGGCCTTTGCCAGCGCGGCCACCTCCGGGTCGGCCATGTAGCACAGCGCGGTGCCGCCCAGCCGCGCAAGCCCCGGCTTTGTAATGCCGGAAAGCGCCATGTTGGTGTCGGTAACGATGGGCGCAGCGGCTTGCAGCGCTGCCACGCCCGACGCCACCGCGCCGGGGGTAAACCGCAGATTGCGGGCGTAGTCGAAATCCGCAGTGGTATGGATGACCCGCTTGACCACGGCGGCAGTCTCTGGCGGCGGGGTCAGGCCCATTGCGTCCAGCTCTGCGGTGATGATAGAAAGGCTCGTCCGCTCAATGTCGGCGGGCAGATGATGCTGTGGGGTCATACGGTGCTCCTCCTTTCCAGTCCCATGGCGGCGTACAGGGCGTTCATGTCCAGTGCTCGGCGCACGCCGTCGGCCAGCAGGTCAAACTGCTGCTGCCGGTACTCCTGCATGGAGAGCAGCGGCGCACTGGCAGGGGAGATGCCCTTGCGGCTGCACAGCAGCTGCACCAGCTTTTCGGTTAGTTCCCCGGTGTCGAATAACCCGTGCAGATAAGTGCCCGCCACGTTGTCCTTTACGCAGCCCTCGGTGCTGCCGTCCGCAAGACGGCAAAAGGGCACGCCCTGCATGGCAGTGCGCCCGGTATGGATCTGGTAGCCGGTCAGCGCTGCCCCCGCCAGCTGCGGCGCGGTGACGGTGGCGGTATCCTGTGTGCGGTGCTTTGCGTCCGTAAACACAGTCTGGATGGGCAGCAGCCCCAGCCCGCGCACGGTCTGGCTGCGTCCGCTCTCAGTGCCCTCGGGGTCGGCAAGGGTCTCGCCCAGCATCTGGTAGCCGCCGCATACGCCCAGCACCGGCGTGCCGGAGGTTGCCAGCTTCTGTACCGCAGCTTCCAGCCCGCATTGCCGCAGCCAGAGCAGGTCGTCTATGGTGTTTTTTGTGCCCGGCAGAATGACCACGTCCGGTGCGCCCAGCTGCCGGGGGCTTTGCACATACCGCACGCTCAGCAGCGGGTGCTGCTCCAGCGGCATAAAATCCGTAAAATTGGAGATATGCGGCAGCCGCAGAATGGCAGCATCCAGCGGCTTGACGGCGGTGCTGCTTTCCAGTCGGGAGGAGAGGGAGTCCTCATCCTCGATATCTACCCGCAGGTAGGGCACAACGCCCAGCACCGGCAGATGGGTCTTTTCCTCCAGCATGGTAAGGCCGGGTTTCAGGATGGCGGCATCGCCCCGGAACTTGTTGATGACCAGCCCCTTGATGCGTGCCCGCTCGGCGGGCTCCAGCAGTTCCACCGTGCCGTACAGCTGCGCAAACACGCCGCCCCGGTCGATATCTCCCGCCAGCAGTACCGGTGCATCCACCAGCTTTGCCAGCCCCATGTTGACGATATCGTCCGCTTTTAAGTTGATCTCTGCCGGGCTGCCTGCACCCTCGATGACGATGATGTCTACCTCTTCGGCCAGACTGTCGTAGGCGGCTAAAATGTCCGGGATCAGGCTCTTTTTCAGTTTGAAGTAGGCGGCTGCGGGCATCTGTCCGCGCACCTCGCCGTTCACGATGACCTGACTGCCCACATCGCTGCTGGGTTTGAGCAGAATAGGGTTCATGCGCACATCCGGCTCCATGCCGGCGGCCTGTGCCTGCACCACCTGTGCACGCCCCATTTCCAGCCCATCCCGGGTGACAAAGCTGTTCAGCGCCATGTTCTGGCTTTTAAAGGGGGCTACCCGGTAGCCGTCCTGTGCAAAAATACGGCACAGCGCGGTGCACAGCAGGCTTTTGCCCGCCCCGCTCATCGTGCCCTGTACCATGATGCATTTTGACCGGCTCATGCAAGCACCTCCTGTAAGACTTTTAAAAGCTGCTGGTTTTCCGGCGCGGTGCGCACGGCGGTGCGGTACCAGCTGCCGTCCAGTCCGGGATAGTTGCCGCAGCTGCGCAGCACGATGCCGCGCTGCCGCAGGGCATCGCCCAGTGTTTCCGGCGCTTGGAACAGCAGATAATTTGCGCTGCCATCCAGCACCCGCAGCCCCAGTGCACGCAAACCATCCCGCAAAATAGGACGCTGCTCTGCAATCAATTCTTGCACCCGGGCTACATAGGCGGTCTCGTCCAGCGCCGCCAGCCCCGCCGCCTGTGCAAGGCTGGAAACTGCCCACGGCTGCCCGGCAGACTGCATCTTATCCAGTAGGGCAATGTTGCTGCCCAGGCAGTAGCCCAGCCGCACCCCGGCCATGCCGTACAGCTTTGTAAAGGCTTTCAGGATGATGAGGTTGGGGCTTGCCAGCAGCTTTTTGGCAGACAGCGCTTCGCTTTCCGGTAAAAAGTCCAGAAAGCACTCGTCCACCACCAGCAGCGCATCGCAGCGTTCGCACCGGCGCAGCAGCGCCTCTACCAGCGGCAGCGCAGTCAGCTGCCCGGTGGGGTTATTGGGCTGACAGAGGAATACCATGTCGGTGTCCTCGTCCACAGCGGAGATAAACGCTTCCGTCACTGCAAAATCTTCGCTTTCCCGCAGAAAATGTCGCCGGACGGTGCAGCCTGCCGTTTCCAGCGCGGCGGCATACTCCGCAAAGGTAGGGGCGGGCAGCAGGGCGGTGCGGGGCTTTGCCGCCCACACCAGCCGGAAGATAAGGTCTGCTGCACCGTTGCCGCACAGGATATGCGCTGCGGGCACGGTTTCGTGCACTGCCAGCTTTGCCCGCAAAGCGCGGCAGAGGGGGTCAGGGTAGCGGTCTGCGGTGGCAAGTGCGGCGGTGATGGCCTTTGCAACCCCCTCCGGCAGTCCCAGCGGGCTGACATTGGCCGAAAAGTCCAGCGCGTCCTGTCCGTACTGCGCCCGGTAACCGGCCCAGTCGCCGCCATGTACAAGCTGCATCATAAAATACCTCGTATCACCAGCCCAAGCGCCAGCGCCAGCAGGCTTTCGGCGTACATCATGCGGTCCGCGCGGCGGATATCCTCCGGCTCAATGGGACGCACGGCATCGCCGATGGTGGGCTTTTTGTAGTATTCACCAAAATAATAGGCAGGCCCCGCCAGCTGCACGTTCAGTGCACCGGCGCAGGCACTTTCGGTCTGGGCACTGTTGGGGCTGGCGTGGTTGCGCCTGTCCCGCCGCCAGATGCGCCACGCACTGCGGGCATCGTTTCCGGTCAGGGCAGCAGCGGCTACCCACAGCAGGGCGGCAATGCGGCTGGGCAGGTAGTTCGCAATATCATCCAGCTTTGCCGCTGCACGGCCAAAATAGAGATACTGCGTGTTTTTGTAGCCCACCATGCTGTCCATGGTGTTGATGGCTTTGTAGGTGAGCGCCAGCGGAGCGCCGCCCAGCAGCATATACAACAGCGGCGCGATCACCCCGTCGCTGGCGTTTTCGGCAACCGTTTCCACAGCCGCCTTGGTCACGCCCTCGGCTGTCAGCGCCTGCGTGTCCCGCCCCACGATGCGGCTCACGGCAATGCGGGCGGCAGGCAGGTCGGGCTTTGTCAGCTCCCGGTAGACGTTCATGCTCTCCTGCATAAGCCCCTTTGCAGCCAGTGCCTGTCCGCACCAGAACATCTGCACCGCCAGTCCCAGCAGCGGGTGCAGGGCAGCGGCTCCCATGCAGACAAGGCTTGTGATCGCAAAGGTGCCCACCGGAAGACAAAAGGCTAAAATGCGTCCGCCCCAAAGCTCACCTTCCGGCGTTTTGGGCAGGCGGGCACGCAGCCCTTTTTCCAGCGCAGAGATGGCTTTGCCCATATACACTACGGGGTGCGGCAGCCACGCCGGGTCGCCGAAAATCGCGTCCAGCACAAAGCCGCCCAGTACCGCGTAGCCGATCATGCCTGCGCCTCCTTTGTGTACTGTACGGTCTTTACCAGATACAGCACCCGCTTTGCAGTCCAGTCCTTGGCATCCAGCACAAAGCCGCCGGCGTTGGGGGCGCACCATTCGTAGTAATCCTTGTGGGGCAGGGCATAGCGCTCCATGGCAGCCATCTGGGTGCCGCCGTGGGCTAAAATGACCAGCATCTCCTCGCCGTCCGCAAGGCTTTTGTCCACCAGTGCGGAAAAAGCCGCACAGATGCGGTCACAAAACGCGGCCTTGGTCTCGCCGTCCGGGCAGGGGCTTTCGCAGTTGGCAGCCACCCATGCAAGGTAGTCCGGGTCGTGCTCCATTTCAATATAGTTTCTCCCCTCAAAGCTGCCAAAGCACATCTCCTTCAGCCCGTCTATTTCTATAAGCTTTGCGCCCGGGAACAGTACCTCAGCGGTCTGCCGGGTGCGGCAAAGGGGAGTGATATACACAGTCTTAGGGAAAATATCTGCCCTGCACAGTACAGCGCGCCCGGCGGCAGAAAGCGGGATATCCCGCTGCCCCTGATAGCGCTTTTCGGCGTTGTATTCAGTCAGGCCGTGACGTAATAAATAGATCAGCATTCCGGCAATTCTCCTTTCAAAACGGTGGGGATGCCGCAGAACATCTGCACCACGCACTTAGCGCGTGTCGCCAGCATACAGGCCAGACGTCCGGCGTTTTCCCGCGCGGCACGCTCGGCCGGGTCTATGGGCACCACACCGCCGCCCACCTCGGTGGACAGCACGATATCATAAGCGGATAATTTGTCCGCAAGTTTCTCAAGTTCAGCGTTGTCTTTGCACCCGGCGGCAAGCTGCTGCGCATCCGCGATGCAGCGGCCGGGCAGGGTGCGGGCAAAGGTGCGCTTGCCGCTGTACAGCGGCCCGGTGATCAGGATCATAACAGCCCTCCCCACTGGCAGGCGCACAGCGCCGCCAGCATCCAAAGCTCAGTCTTTTGCAAAAACCACCCGGCAAGATCTCCGGTAATGCCGCCCAGCTGCTGCACAGCTACATGGTGATACCACAAAAACAGCAAGATTGCAACTGCCGCCAGTGCTCCGCCGTCTAAAGCCAGCAGCGCCCCGCAAAGCAGTATCGCCAGCACTGCCAGCACATTGCGCACAGCGGTGCGGTCGGCAGCGGAGGCAAAGGTATGGGCAAGGCCGGTGTTTTTTGCCATGGGAAAGGCCGCCACCGCAAGGCCGGAGAACGCCCGCTCCAAAACCAGTGCCAGCGTCCACAGAGCGCCCACCCGGGGCGTGAACTGCACGCAGGCGGCGAGGCAGAGGTAAGCCGCAAAATAGCTGCACAGCCGGATGACCGCAAAGGCACCGCAGTGCGGGTCTTTTAAAATTTCCAGCTTCTTTTCCCGGTCGCCGTAGCTGGCAAGGGCGTCACAGGTGTCGGCATAGCCGTCCAGATGGATGCCGCCGGTCACCCACACCGGCACAAGGCAGAACCCTGCCGCCCGCGCCGGGGCGGGCAGAGGCAGCACCCCGCACACGCACCACAGCACCCCGCATAAAAGCCCTACCAGCGGGAAGGCGCACAGCGCATACCGCATATTCTTTTCGTTCCACCCAAACTGCGGCACCGGCACCGCCGAAAACATGGCAAAGGCCACCGCAATGGTCTGCAAAACGATCATTTTTCCACTCCTTTATAATAGACGGGAACGCCGCACACCACCCGCACCACGGCATCTGCCCGGGCGGCAAGGGCGTTGTTCACCTGTGCCAGCGCCAGCAGATAGCGGTCGGTATCCCCGGCATAGTCCGCGCCGCCGCTGAATACCTCGTTGGAAACAACGATCAAGTTTTCGCACTGCGCGGCAAGGCTCTCCAGCCCCTGCAAAATGTGCTCGGCGGCGGCATCGCCCGCCCCGGCGGGGTCGTACAGCTCGTTAGCGGTCAAATTGCCTAAGTCTTCCAGCAGCGCCGTGCCCCTGCGGGGCAAATGCACCGTCTCTAAATGCAGCGGGCACTCGATAGTCTCAAACTGCTTCGCAGCGCGCATTTTGCGGTGCTTTTCTACCCGGGCGGCGCACTCGGCGTCCCACACCTGCATGGTAGCCAGATAGTACCGCGGCAAACCGCAGCGCAGCACAAGAGCTTCGGCATATTCGCTTTTGCCGCTGGCTGCGCCGCCCAGTACCAGCGTCAGCATTGGGGCGTATACGGCGCAATGCCGCCCTCCGCAAAGGAATAGCACCCATCGTATACCGCCAGCGCCATGTCCCACAGTGGGATACTGGCCACTGCGCCGGTACCCTCGCCCAGATGCAGCCCGGCGGTAAGCAGGGGCGTTTTGCCCAGCGCGTCCAGCACCAGCCGGGCGGCAGGCTCGGTGGAACAGTGGCTGGCAAACACGGCCTTGGATGCTGCCGGGCACAGCCGCACGGCGCACAGCGCTGCCACCCCGCTGATGAAGCCATCCATCAGCACGGGCACACCCGCCAGCGCCCCGCCCAGAAACATCCCGCACAGACCGGCGATATCAAAGCCGCCCAGCTTGCTCAGTACGTCCAATACATCATCGGGGTTGGGGACATTGCAGGCAATGCCCCGCCGGATGGTGTCCACCTTGCGGGCAAGCCCTGCGTCGGAAAGCCCCGCACCGCGCCCGGTCATGGTCTGCACCGGCTGTGCCAGCAGCACGGCAGCAACGGCGCTGGAGGTGGTGGTGTTGCCAATGCCCATCTCACCGGTGGCCACAAGCCCGTAGCCCTCGGCGGCAAGCTGCCGGGTCAGGGCGATGCCCCGGCCAATGGCCTCCACTGCCTCGGCGCGGGTCATGGCAGGGCCTTTGGTAAAGTCCGCAGTCCCGGCGGCAATGCGGCAGTCCCGCACGCCGGGTACGGGCGCACCGGCAATGCCCAAATCCACCGGCAGCACATCGCAGTGCGCCGCCTGTGCCATCCTGCATACGCTGGTGCGCCGCGCAGCAAGGTTCTCGGCTACGGCGCGGGTCACGCTCTGGTCGGTCTGGCTTATGCCCTGCGCCACCACGCCGTTGTCTGCACAGAGCACCGCCACCGCCCGGCGGGAAAAATCAAACTGCGCCGTGCCGGTCAGCGCAGCGGCATCTTCCAGCAGGGTCTCCAGTGCGCCCAGCCCGCCCAAGGGTTTGGCAAGGCTTGCCCAGTGGGTATGGGCGGCAGCACGGGCGGTTTCGTCCGGCGGGGTGATGGCAGCAAGCAGCTGCATCAGTTCAGCTTCGGTCATTTTCGTCATCCTTTGTGTTTCAAAAAGTGCTGTGCCGCCTGCACAAAGCGGCGGGGCAGGGCAGTGCCTGCCCAGTAAAGATGCGGGAAACCGGCATACAAATGCGCGTTTGCAAAGCCGCATTTCCACTGCCTTTTTTCGGTTTTGTGCACAGAAAAGTCTGCACCATTCTCGGAGGAATCCCAGTGGTGAAATTCATGGACGGGCAGCGTTTCTCCAGCGTGGAAAAGCATACTGTCGGACTTTGCCGTCATGGCGGCATAGCCAAAGCGCACCAGCCGCCCGGCGTTGTGCCCGCTGCCCGGCAGCACACCCGTCATGGGGTAAACCTTGCTGTCTGTGCCCTCCAGCGTCTGCCCTAAGTACAGAAAGCCGCCGCACTCGGCAGCGGTGGGCAGCCCCTCTTGCCCTGCGTCCCGGATAGCAGCACGCAGGGCGATGTTCTCACTCAGCTGCCGGGCGTACAGCTCCGGGTAACCCCCGGGCAGGTACAACCCGCCGATATTTTCCGGCAGGGCGGCATCCCGCAGCGGGCTGAAAAATGCAAGCTCTGCACCCGCATCCCGCAAGGCGTCCAACGTTTCAGCGTAGGCAAAGCAGAAGGCTTCATCCCGCGCTACGGCAATGCGAACGGAGGGCGTGCACGGCGCGGCAAGCGGCGGCGCAGCCGGGGCAGGACGGTCGGTCAATACTGCCAGCTGTGTCCAGTTCAGCACAAGGGCATCGGCAAGCTTGCCCAGCTTTTGCTGTAAGTCCGATATCTCTCCAGCGGTTTTCAGCCCGAGGTGGCGGCTTTCGATGACGCACCCCGGCAGATGGGGCAGATACCCCACCACCGGCAGACCGGTCTCGGCTTCCAGCATTGGACGCAGCGTTTTGTACAAGGCTTCAGAGCAATCGTTAAGCAGAATGCCCACGATATGGCTGGGCGTGCGGAACTGCAAAAGCCCCCGCAGCTCGGCGGCAAGGGTGATGCTTGCCCCTTTTGGCTGCACTACCAGCAGCACCGGCAGCGCCAGCGTATCGGCCAGCTCCCAAGCGCTTGCACGGGTTGTCAGTCCCTGCCCGTCGTAAAAGCCCATGGCACCCTCGCATACGGCAGCGCCGTGCCCGGCGGCATACCGGGCGTAAAGCGTGCGCACCGTATCCGGGGCAGAGAGGTAGAGGTCTAAATTGTGGCTTTCAACCCCAAGCGCGCTGCGGTGAAACATAGGGTCGATGTAGTCCGGCCCGCATTTGAAGGCGCAAGGGTCAGTCCCGCGCCGCTGCAAGGCGGTCAACACGGCACAGGTAACGGTGGTCTTGCCGCTGCCGGAGCGCGGCGCGGCGATGAGAAACTGCATCATGTCCGTGCCCCCATAATGAGAAACACCGGGTTGTTAGCCATCAGCAAATGCAGACTGCCCGCCGTTTTTGTGCGGCTGACGGCGATCTGTGTCACCTCGGCGGCAAGGCCGTGGGCGGTCAGGGCAGCCACGGCAGCACTGAGCGTTTCCAGCGCAATGGCGGCAACGCACAGCCGGGCAACTGGATTTTTGTGCAGCACGGCGTCTATAACAGCGTCCATATTGCCCTTTGTGCCGCCGATAAATACAGCATCCGGGGCGGGCAGCATGTCCAAAGCTTCAGGCGCTTTGCCTTCGATCAGGGTTAGATTGTAAGTGGAAAATTTCTCCCGGTTTTGCTGGATCAGTGCACAGGCCTCCGGGTCACACTCCACGGCGTATACCTGCCCGGCAGGGGCGGCAAGTGCCAGCTCCACGCTCACGCTGCCGGTGCCAGCGCCTACGTCCCATAGGGTGTCCGTGGGGGTGACCGCCAGCTTTGCCAGCGCGGCGGCGCGCACCTCCTGCTTTGTCATGGGCACCTTGCCCCGCAGGAATTCCGCATCCGGGATGCCGGGGGCGCGGCGCTTGGGCGTGGGGGCCGGTTCGACCAAGAGGACGCTGAGGGGGGCGAAGGTCTCTTCCGCCAGGGCCTGGGCAGTGCCGGAACAAACCTTCTCCTCCGGGTACGATAAATTTTCCCCCACGGTGACGGGCAGGTCGCCGAGCCCCACCTCCACGAATCTCCGGCAGATACTCTGCGGCGTGAGCACCCCGCCCGTGAGGAAAAAGGTAGGACGGCCGTGCAGCACCTCCGCCACCGGGTCCAGCTCCACCCCATGGGCGGAGCACAGCCGCCAATCCTGCCAGGGGCGGCCCAGCGCGGCAGAGAGCATCTGCACGCTGGAAAGGCCGGGCAGCACCACAGGCTGATATCCCTGTGCCTGCAGCCGCTCCACCAGGGCCGAAGCCCCGGAGTAAAACCCGGTGTCGCCGCTGTACAGGAGCGCGGCGTTCTCACACCCGGAGGCGTGGAGCAGCTCCAATATTTCATCCGGCAGGTAGGCGGCGGCACGGTTCTCCGTGCAGCCAGCAGGCAGGGCCGACAGCAGCCGACGGGCCCCTAAAATCAGGTCCGCTTCCCGCAGGGCCGCATAGCCCTGCACGGTCAGGCTCTCCGGGCAGCCGCTGCCCATCCCGATCAATGTGATCTTCATAACATTTTCTCCTTAGATCGGA
>ERZ837910.6134-NODE-6134-length-10159-cov-3.155186_pt1 | contig 10159 bp, 10 predicted proteins | sample MGYA00519940_ERZ837910 | MGnify/ENA primary metagenome ERZ837910 (study PRJEB31850, sample SAMEA3708825) | human gut metagenome | biome: human gut; feature: human-associated habitat; material: faeces | place: China | collected 2014 ... | reverse complement strand
GCAAAAGATGTACTTCGTGAAATCAAAGATAGTTTACTTAAACAATATCGTAGTGGTCGCTTGGAAATTAATGGGAAGTATACTTTTTTACTTCCAGATTTTTATGCGGCATGTGAATATTGGTTTGGTCATATTGAAAATCCTATTGGATTACTTGCAGATAAAGAAGTCTTCTGTTGGTTGTTTAAGTATTACGACAAATTAGATTGTTTACGTAGTCCTCATCTATATAAAGAACATGCGATTCGTTTTAATGTGGCAAATAAAGCATACGGTGAGCGTGCTGAAAAAATCAGAGAATGGTTCACAACTGACGGTATTTATACCAGTACTCATGATTTGATTAGCAAAATTCTCCAATTCGATGACCATTAATGTCGAATCTTACGGAAACGTAAGAAAATAAAACTCGGTGAACCTACAAATGTAGGGTGTATATTTCACGAATTAGGAATCGCAGGAAATGGCGGTTAGGGAATATGCTAACAGGGAACGAAAGAATCCTGTGTTAAGTATGTAATAAGAATTGTCACTTGATTTTAAGGAGTGATAATTTTGAAAGAATTATTTAAAGAAATTGAATATAAAGGCACTAAAATAACAGTATCGAATTTAGGAAGAGTAATATGGGACGGCGTTGAACGAAATCATTATTATAATGCCGATGGATATACAATGTGTACCATAAAAATTCCAGATAAAGGGTGGAGAAGCGTTTTTGTACATATTTTAGTTGCAATTGCCTTCGTTCCAAATCCTAATAATTATTCTGAAATAAATCATATTGATTACAATAGAGCCAATCCTAATTCTGATAATCTGGAATGGGTAACAAGACAAGAAAACATTGAATATAGTAAATGTCATCGTCCAGATTATACAGGACATAAAAATCCTAATTATAAAAATAAAACTTTATCTGAAAAATATAGTAAAGACAAAGAATTAGCAAAAGAAAAACAAAGTAGACCAGGTATAAATAATGGACGAGCTACACCTATCGACTTATATCTTGATGGAATATTTAAAAAATCTTTTGATTATATAGTTCCATGTTGTCAGTATTTAATAGATATTGGAGTTGCGAAAACTCATGACACAGAAGCCGTGAGATCACAAATTAATAAATCAATTAGGAATAAAACTTTATATAAGAAGCATTATAGCTTTATAAAAAGATAATTCTTATTACATAAAAATCAAACGACTATCGAAAAGGTACCACTCTTCCGTTCAGGAAGAATGGGAGTAACTGAGTAGAGTACTTTATTGGTGAAAATCCAATTAAGGAAGTGCCGAGAGCCTAAGTTAGAAATAATATGGCTATGATATAGTCTAACCTCTTATTTAGAGGTTGGTTGATGGAGATAAATCGCTTGTTGTCGCGGATCGAGATTTTGTCCGGATTGCAGAACGTAATATGAATGGGATTGTTCCGTTATATTACAATATGCGAAAAGCGGAACCTACAGAATTGAATAATAAAAATATTTACGCAGGTCTGAATGCAGCATTTACAGGTGGAAATATTGGAATTTACAGTAATAATATTTCAAAAATTTGGAATAGTGAAGTTTTTATTAATGGAACGGATGAAGAAAAGGAACATGCAATTACTTGTGTAAAAAGGTTATGTTGTCAAAATAACTTCGTTATTGATTATGCCAAAACGTTGTATAAACCAGAGTTCCCGAGTGATATTGCGGCACAAATTAAAGAATTTACAAATGATAAACTTCCGGCATTCTTTGAATATGCAAAAGATAAAAAAGCTTCTGATGATGAACGCAAGTCTCAGGTTTCCAAAAGAAATATGAGTTTTGTTAATAAATTGTACAATCATATTCCAAATAAAGCAATTAATACCCGTGGACTCAAATTAGGAAAACTTGATTACCATAAAATGATGAGTAATGTAAACGTGATTTGTTCAAAGGAAGTAGCGGAATTATATGACAAGCTTAATAAAGAATACAGATATAAAATCAATATGAAGGACGAATATATTGATAATTTGAGATACGTGGCTTGTCAGATTCGAGATGAATTTTCTCAGTTGGGATATTCGGATGAAACAATTACGAATATGTTAATCCAGTATCTATATGAAAAGAATAAACGTTCAAAACAATTATTCTGGTTCTGTTACGGACATTATGTAGTTCACAATCTGGAATGTAATCTCCCACTAAAGAAAACGAAATTCATTCAGTGTATTGATTGTGGTGAATGGGTTGAAGTAGATATCAAAGACACCAAAACATGTCGATGCCCAGAGTGTCAATTGAAAGAAAAACGCCGATTAGACCGCGAATATCGTAGAAAATTAAGAATGTCGATGTAGCAAATTAGTCCATAAATAATGGGCGAAAAAAATTGGGAAAAAATCAAAACGTCCATAAAACATGGGCGAAAAAATTTTCCCATTTGTAGCAATATGGAGAAGCATATATTTTGCGAAGTTTATCGCGTTATCCGAAATGAATGATATGCTATCCATACAAAAACTGATCAGATACAGATGGGAGGAATAATATTATTTGACGGTTAATCAAGAGAATATTATTAGGGAAATTGCAAAAAGGGAAGATATAAATGTAGCGACAGTCCGAAAAGTATTTAAGTCGGCAGAGGATATTATTTTCGACTACTTATCTTCTACAACTCCCGCTGAAAATACAGTGGTTAAAATTTTAGATGGACTCAGTTTGGAATGCAAATATATTCCAGAACGGAAAATTCATACATATGAGGATATTGAGTGTGATGAAAAAATTTGGGCAAAACCAAAAATCACGCGCTATTACAATAGAAAATTAAACGGATACTATGAGAATTAGTCAAAAAGGAGAAATGAGTTTATGATTTTAAAAGAAGCTTACCGTTATCAGAAATGTTTATCCACTATGATTGGACAGGCAGAGGCACTTCTATTAAACAATAGTTTTGTCACCAGTACAATTCAAGAACATAACCGTAAGAAAGCAAATTCCGACGCAGATGATGAGACGGTTAAAGTAGATAAACCAATTACTGATTTTAATGCTATGGATGTGATCAACTTCATTGCAGATGCAATTAAAGAGAAACAGAAAATTTCAGATGCGATTGTTGTCGCCAAAAGAAATACGGAGATTGACATCGACTCTTCTATTTCGCTGAATAAAATCAAGCAGGAATATATTGGATATCTCCGACGCCTTGCTGCAATGGATTCTTCTGAAAGAAAAACATATGGCACAGATTATAAATTTGATGTAGACGGTAAACAGACATCTTATAGATATGAAGTAATCGAAACCACTACTATTGATTTTGATCGTAATGATGTGCGCGGTCTTGCGAAGAAACTTCAGAAAGAATGCGATAATATTTCTTCTAAATTAGACCTTATTGAGCTTACAACAGATGTTGAGTTTACGCCAAAATGGGATGTAAACGACACACTGGAAGAAATTATTACTTCCACTAAATAATAAATGCTCCTTCGGGAGCATGTAAAAGACTGAGATTGAATGATTGTCAATCGGTTCAGCCACGGATGAACTATGATGCCGCGGAGCAGATATGCTAGAAATATCATAAAATAGTAAGTGTATATTACGCAGACTAATGCTTAATATTTGTTTACATATATTATTAACAGTTTACTTTTTTTAGGAAAAAGCAAAATGGTTCCCCTTGCTATGGGTATATGAAAATATGACAAGCACTTCGATAAATGCAATCTTGAAATTTTGTTCTTTCATCAATTTGTTACCTTACTCTCTCATTATTTTGTTATATGCTTCGTGATAAGAATTCTATAATAGTTATTGGAGTGATTCTCCCGATAAAGTCAGTTTTCATCTTACGAGATGGAAATATTAATTGGAAAATGGAAAAAATAGATTGCGAATGTAATCTAATACAAATTGGTTGAAATTATAAAATCTCAGTTTTCTACATGCTTCTAATTCATAGATCTCCTTTCTTGTGGTGGCGGTGCTGTTTCGGCAGTATCGCCACTATCGTCTCGCGGGATAGGGCAGTCTGGTAGCTCGTCTGACTCATATTCAGAAGATCGTGGGTTCAAATCCCACTCCCGCCATTCTATCCAATCGGATAAATAAAATAATAAGGATGTGCAAAATTTGGTAAAAATTTCAAAGGAAGATGCAAAAACTTTGAATAAAGAATACGGAATTCCATACGGATCTTATGGAATCAGTCATACAGATAGTTGCTCTCATAAAAGAAAGACATATTATCTATGTACAAGCTTCAAAAATATGAAAGCTTATAATGCTATTCGTGCAAAAAGACACGAAATCTAAAAATAGACATAAATATCTATTGCAAGATCATTTGATATTGATTTGTAAATATAGAAAGGAATTATTCCTAAATCAAGAAATTCAGATGATATAAAACAATACTCTTTTGATGTTTGTAAGATACATCGTGTATTTATTAAAGAAATGGAAATGTAAGTGAATACAGATTGAGAAATTATATTGAAAATCAGGGATAATGGAGAATTATTATATGAAAGGAAGTGATTATGAATGTTGATGGCATATAAATATAGATTATATCCAAATGTAGAGCAAAGAATATATTTTGCAAAATGTTTTGGTTGTGTCAGATTCATTTATAATCAGATGCTTTCAGATAAGATCGAGTATTATAAACAAACAAAGAAAACTTTGCACAATACACCAGCTCAGTATAAGAAAGAGTTTGAATGGTTGAAAGAAGTTGATTCTCTTGCTTTAGCAAATGCACAACTGAACCTACAGACAGCATATAAAAATTTCTTTCGTAGTCCAGAAACAGGTTTTCCAAAATTCAAGAGCAAGAAAACACACAACTACTCTTATACCACCAATAATAAAGGCGGAAATATTTATGTTTCAGACAGATATATTAAGCTTCCAAAAATCGGATTAGTAAGATTAAAGAAACATAGAGATTTTGATGGACTAATAAAATCAGTAACCATCTCACGGAAACCATCTGGAAAATATTACGTTTCAGTTTTGGTTAAACGGAATGAAATTGAAAAGCTGCCAAAATCGGAATCTGAAATTGGAATAGATTTAGGTCTAAAAGACTTTGCTATTCTGTCGAATGAAGAAAAAATAGCTAATCCGAAATACTTATCCAAATCTGAACTCAAACTTAGGAAATTGCAAAAAGATTTATCCAGATGTCAAAAAGGTAGCAAGAATAGAAATAAGTGCAGAATAAAAGTTGCGAAGCAACATGAGAAAATTGTAAATCAAAGAAAAGATTTTCTAAACAACCTATCCAAAAGACTTATTTGTGAAAACCAAACAATATGTCTTGAGGACTTGAAAATCAAGGAAATGATGAGCAATAAACAGATATCAAAATCGGTTGCAGATGTATCATGGAGTGAATTTGTGAGACAGCTCGAATATAAAGCACAATGGTATGGACGAGAAATTATAGAAATAAGCACATGGTTTCCGTCAAGTCAGACGTGTTCTTGTTGTGGATATGTCAATAAAAAGATTAAAGACACGAGTATTCGAGAATGGACATGTCCTAATTGTCATGAGAATCACGATAGAGATATCAACGCAGCAATAAATATCCTAAATGAAGGATTGAGAATAAGAACCGCAGGAACTGCGGAGATAGCCTAGATAAACTTGTCTCAGTAGAGATATTGACTAGGAAGCCGCAGAAGCTTTAGCTTTGCGGTAGTTCACAAGAAAGGTGGTACGTTACAATCGCTGCAAAAAAGAAAAATAGAGTAAAAATTTCTTTTGTAGACTCTCCGTCATCTGAGGATGTGACAGGGAGTCTTATTTATATTGAGACATTCAATCATAGAATTTTGGTAGACTGTGGAATGCATCAAACTAATGATAGATATGAAGACTATCTTGTAAATAATAGAAAATTCAAAGAATTCAAGGTAAAAGATATTGATCTTGTTTTCGTAACTCATAATCATATTGATCATGTCGGTTTAATTCCTAAATTATATAGGGACGGATTTCATGGCGCGACTATTGTATCCGAAAACTCGAAACATATTTTAAAAGATATGACATTGGATTCTGCTTACATCAACGAGCGTGATGTTTTAGTGATTAATTCTCAGCATAATAAAAATTATAAACCGTTATATTCCGCTTCAGACGTATATAAGATGTTGGAATATACTCTTGAAAAACCAGTAAATCAAAAAATTGTAATAGATGATGAACTAGCATTTGAACTAGTTCCGGCAGGTCATATTCTTGGAAGTTGTCAAGTGAAATTATATTTTTCAATCGATGGAACGACAAAAACACTTCTTGTTACTGGTGATTTAGGAAACAAAATAGTTGGAAATAGATTTGTTGGTGAATATCAACAGGTAGAATATGCAGATGTTGTTATTGGTGAAAGTACATATGGCGACAGACCTGATATTAAAACTGGAATCAAAGAACGGAAAAATGATTTAGATAAATTTAAATCCATTATAGATACACAGATTCATGAAATGAATGGACGTGTTATTATACCAAGCTTTTCTATGTCCAGGAGCCAGCAATTAGCACTCATGTTATATGAGATGTATAAAGATTCTGAATGGAAACCCAAAATTTATATTGATTCACCATTAACAATTAAGATTTTTGAAGATTATGCAGAGTGTCTTGACGGGCAGGATAAAATCGATTTTGATTCCATGATGACAAGTAACATGTTTACTTTTATAAAGGAATCTGAAGATAGTAAACATTTGGTCGCAAGCAATGAACCATGCTTAATTATTTCAAGTTCTGGAATGTGTCAATCTGGACGAATTAGGCATCATCTTAAAAGATGCGTTCCTGATCCGAACACTACCGCACTTTTCGTAGGGTTCAGTACAGAAGGAAGTTTAGCGTCATTATTAAAGGACAATAAACGTAAAACGATTACGATTGATCAAAAGGAGTATCCTTGCAGATGTGCGTCTTATTCCCTAAAATCTTTAAGTGGGCATGCTCCTTTCTGGCAGCTCGTCGATATATACATGAATATCAATACGAATAAAATCATATTACATCATGGATCAAAAACTGCGAAAGAAACTTTAAAGAAGGAATTAGATAAGCAGTTTGAAAAAATGTGCAAATCTACTAGAGTTGTAATTTCTAACTCTAGCCTAAAAATTACATTATAAAAATATTACGAAAATCGAGGAAAATAAGTCTATGAATAAAGATTATGTAGAATTCTTTGACGTTACGGAAGATATTGGTGATTGGGCGAATTTAAAACTACCAGATCATTCTCTTCTGGATTATTATAAGAGACTTGAAAATAGAGAAATTCTGATTAATCAGAATATTGATGATGGCACCGTGGAATGGACACAGGAAATCATTCAGTGGAATCGTGAAGATAAAGATATTCCTGTAAAAGATAGAAAGCCAATCAAAATTTTCATCAATAGCAATGGTGGTTCTTTGAATAGCATCATGGAGTTAATTACTATATGTAATTTATCAAAAACACCTGTATATGCGATTGGCATGGGTAAATGCTATTCCGCAGGGGGTCTTCTTTTAATGGGAATCACGAAAGGAAATCGTTATATTCTAAATACAACAGAAGCACTTATTCATGATGGAAGCACTGGAACATTTGGTGATACTGGCAAGGTACTTGACGATTTGGAATATACAAGGAAGACAGAGGAATTTACAAAGAAATTCATTCTCGATCACACAGACATTCCGGAAAATGAATATGACAAAAATTACAGACGTAATTGGTGGTTAGATTCCAATGAGATTATCAAATATGGTGTCGCAGATAAAATTATAGAAAACATCGAAGAATTATTTTAGGAGAGCTAAACACTCTCCTATTTTTGTAGAGAAAATTGAGTATTAGATTTAAAGGAGAATTAGTCGAATGGCAAATAAAAAATCAAATGGTTATTCTTATACAAAAAGCACAACTACAACTAAAAAGATGGTTGGTATATACGATGCAGAAGCCGGAATCATCACTGTGGATGGAACTGAAGAAAAGGAACTTCTTACAGAACTTCAGGATTTTGAAGGTGCAATTGTAGAAATCTCAATCACTGTTAAAGATAAAGAAAATCTTGCAGATGAGTAATGTGGTTGGGTGGTGAACATTATAACTTCATATAGAAGATTTGAAAATGAAAGTGATGAAGAACTGATTTATCGTATCACGGGCGAGAAAGATAAAATCGGTTCATGGCAGGAAGTTGCGAATATTCTTAATGAACTGCTCGGTACGGAATATACAGAATCCAAATTCCGAAAACAGCGTCAGGCATTCGACAAAATGCTTGCCGCGAATCGCAGTAAATACGTGGATTCAAATGCCCAGTTGCAGGAAATTACACTTGCCCAGCGCGAGCTTGAAAAAGAACGTAAGAAAATTCAGACTGAAAAACTTGAGTATAATAAGTGGCTTCGTGAAGAAGCTCGTGATGAAATGATTACAGAAAAGATTTGTAGTTCAATCGCTACTCTTCCACCTGTAAAAGTTCCGGAATACATTAAGTCAGTACATAATAATAAATCATATTTATTGACTCTGGCTGATTGCCACTATGGAATTGAGTTTTCCATTAAGGATTTCTTCGGAAATATTATTAATGAATATAGCCCAGAAATTTTTGAAAATCGTATGTGGGATTTATACAATCAGGTTGTCGAAATTATTCATGACCGTGGAATTAAAGAATTAAACGTATGGGAACTTGGTGATGGAATTCAAGGATTGTTGCGTCTGAATTCTCAGCTTATGCAACTTCGATACGGTGTAATTGACTCCGCCACAAGATATGGTGATTTCTTGGCAAAATGGATCAACGCATTAAGTAAGCATGTAAGAGTTAAATTCCAGATGACTATGGATAGTAATCATAATCAGCTCAGACTTTGTGGCGCACCGAAGAATGCATTCGCGGATGAAAATATGAGTAAGGTTATCATGCTTATGATTAAATATCAGTTAGCGGATAACCCAAACGTGACAATCATCGAAAATCCTACAGGTATGAATTTCGGTATGTTTTCTACTTATCAGGTACTTGGAATTCATGGCGAAGTAAAAGATTTGGGTAAGGCATTAAATGATTACTCTCGCGCCTATGATACACCAATTTCATACATTATTGGCGCACATATCCATCATCTTGTTTCTAAAGAAATGGGAATTAATGCAGAAGCTCTTTCTATTAGGTCTATGATTGGAGTAGATCCTTATGGAATGTCGTTACTCGCGACATCTAACGCAGGGGCTTCTTTATACGAGTTTGATCAACTTAAAGGTCTGACTTGCGAACATAAATTAAAAGTTAATTAGTACAGAGACATCTATTTTTAGATGTCTCTATTTTAGAGATATAGGGGAAATAGTTAAATGACAAAAGTAGAAATGATTAAAGCAGTTGCCGCCAGAGTAAATGAGAAATATCTGGTGCAGTACGACGAAGAGAATAAACCGAAACCAATTACCAAAGCACAGGTTGAACTCATTCTTGATTCTTATGTAGAAATGGTATGTGATGAACTTCCTGCACTGGATGAAAAGGATAAACTCCCACTGCCAGGACTCGGCGGATTTAAAAAAGTTAAAGTTGGCGCAAGATCTGGCGTAGCAAATGGTGTTGCTTGGGAGAAACCAGAACATTACAAACTTGTATTTAAACCACTTCCGGCATTCAAAGAAGTGTGATTGGCGGTGTCATATGAAGACATTATATTTTGAAGATATCGAGGATTTATGCCTTGCGGCAAATGATATGTACGACGGGCATAATGAAATCGTGTTTGTTTGTAAATATGAAGATGCAAAAGAAATTCTGTGCGAGCTAATCTTCTACGATCACAATTTCAAAGAGCTTATTTTAGAAGATCCTGAATGGCATGGGTACGAAGATGAATACTATGTGACCATTAACGACGATGGTATCTGGTGTGAGAAAGCAAAACCTAAAGATGAATATCTTGATCTCGATGGCGACGTTGTATTTATTTCTGGAGATTCTAATACAAAAGTCCTCAAGAAAATCAGCAAAAATTCAATTGTATATGAGTATTCTTTTGAAGAATCTAACGATGAAGAACCAGAAGAATATGATGACGAAAACATATATGATTATGATAATGAAGAAGAC
>ERZ837910.6131-NODE-6131-length-10161-cov-3.165248_pt1 | contig 10161 bp, 10 predicted proteins | sample MGYA00519940_ERZ837910 | MGnify/ENA primary metagenome ERZ837910 (study PRJEB31850, sample SAMEA3708825) | human gut metagenome | biome: human gut; feature: human-associated habitat; material: faeces | place: China | collected 2014 ... | reverse complement strand
TCATCGCTTCGGTGACGGCAGAACCGAGAGACTTGATTTTTCGGATAAGCCAGTCTTTCATGTTCTTGATACCGTTCCACAAGCCTTCCACCAGATCTCGTCCTACGTCCAGCATCATACCCGGCAGTTCCTTGATGTGATCCCAGATCGCACTGACAATGTCCGCTGCGGCAGAACCGATAGAGCCGAGGGAATTGCGGATGCCGTTGACAATGGAATCCCGCACTTCCAGCATCTTGCCGGGCAGCTTGCCCAGCAGTTCGCCCAGTGCTTCCATGATCTTTCCGAACAGCTCCCTGGACTTTTTCAACAGTTTCGGCACAGCGTCTACCACGGCATTCAGAATCGCACTGATGATCTGCGGCAGTGCATTGCCCAGAGCCACCAGAATTTCCGGAATCGCATCCACCAGAGCCATCAGCAGCTGAATGGCTGCGTCCAGAATGGTATCGATGTTGTTCGTGAAAAAGTCCACCAGCGTGGTGATGATGACCGGAATTGCAGCCACCAGTGCGTCAATGATCGTCGGCAGTGCGTCCACGATCACCATAAGCAGTGTGATCGCCGCCTGCAGCAGTACCGGAACCGACGCTTGCAGGCAGTTCGTGATCGCTGTGAGGATCTGCGGCAGAGCTGCTGTCAGTGCGGTGATGAGCGTGGGCAAAGCATTCACAATTGCCATGAGCAGGGTCGTGGCAGCCTGTAACAGCTGCGGCACTGCACCGAGCAATGCTGTCACAATTGCTGTGATCAGCTGCGGCAGCATTGGCACAAGCGTGTTGACGATCATCGGTACAGCATCTACAATTGCCATGAGCAGTGTGATCGCCGCCTGCAGCAGCTGCGGCACAAAAGCAGTCAGCTGCGTGACGATGCTTCCGGCAATGGTGACGGCTGCTTCTGCGAACTGCGGTAAAAACGCTGTTATCGCCTGAATCAATTGCAGAATCATATCAGAAACAGTAGCCATCAGCGTAGGTGTACTCTGTGCAAGCCCCTGCATAATGCCTCCGAAAATCTGTGTTCCCATTTCCAGAAGCTGCGGAAGCAGGTCTGATGCCATAGAAGAAACGGTATCCACCAGCCCCGTAACGGCAGATGCAATGCCTTCCTCTGCCCCGTCCGCACCGGTGACCACATCCATGAAGGCGTCAGACAGTTCCTGCAATGCAGGAGATACGCCGAGGATCAGATTCGCCTTGAACCTGGTCATGGTGGTTTGCAGCGGCTCCATGGCAGCTCCTACGCCTGCCACAGCGTCCTGATAGTGGAGTGTTGCTTGCCGTGCATCAATAATGGACGCATTGTTCTCCCGATAGGTCTCTGCACTGTCGGCGTACAGTCCGTTCAGCGTGCTGATAATCAGCTGCTGCCGTTCCTGCTCATCGCCGCAGGCAGCCAGTGCCTCGTTGAATGCGTCCTCTGCACTCATTCCCTGGGATACGCCGCTCTGAAATGCGGACAGTGCCGCCGCATTGCCGCTGAGGGCATTTGTCCATGTGTCATTGCTGGCAGATGCCCAGTTGATCGCATCCGCCATTGTGCCGGTGATCTGTCCGACCTTCGCCGTTTCATTGACGCTCTCCGCCAGACCGTCCAGCGGAATGGAATCGCCGTACACCGCCCAGATACCGGTGGCACTGTCCAGAAGGCTGTACATGTCCTGCATGGATACGCCCAGCTTTGCAAAGTTGGAAATGGTGGTCGTGGTGGCGGTTTCGTCGCCCAGAACGCCGTACAGATCGGTGTACGCATCCGCGATAGAACCAGCATCCATGCCTGCCGCAGATGCGGCAGTGTCCAGCTTGGACATATTCTCCCGGTACTCCTGCGTAGATTCGCTGAGTTCGGCAAATGTGGAAATGGCATCGCCGATGGCACTCACCAGTGCAGTCAGACCGTTTCCGATAAAGGTCGCCACAGCCCCGTCCAGAACGGAAAAGCCGTCGCCGGAATCCCTGGCAGATTCGCCGAGGTCTTTTGTGCCGTCACCGGCATCCTCCGCTGCATCTCCCAGATCGTCCGCTGCATCGCTGAGTTCGCCGATCTCCTCGCTTGCCTCGCCGGAATCCTGTGCCGCCTGCTCCGCAGCATCGCCCAGATCTTCTGTGGCATCTGCCGCAGTATCCAGCTGGGAATCGTATCGTTTCAGTTCGATCTCTGTTGCTGCGATCTCACGCTGCAATGCGGCGAACTGCTCCTGTGAGATTTTTCCCTCTCCCAGCTGCTTTTCCGCCTGCACAGCTGCGTCCTTCAGCGTTTCCAGTTTCTCCTCTGTCTTGCTGATCGCCTGCGTCAGCAGTTCCTGCTTCTGGGCAAGCATTTCCGTGTTGGTAGGGTCCAGCTTCAGCAGCTTTTCCACATCCTTCAGCTGTGCCTGTGTGGAAGTAATGGACTTGTTCACGTCATGCAGGGATTCCGAAAGCTGCGTGGTGTCGCCGCCGATCTCAATGGTCAATCCCTTGATACGCCTATCATTTGCCACAGTACTTCACCCCCCTCAGAATGTGTCAAAATCCCGCTGTGTCGCACGGATCGGATAGTCATAATCATCGTTGGAACGCTCTGAAAACATATCGATCACCATGCCGTATGTCAGGACGTTCAAGTCCTCCATCGACAGTCCCAGCTCCACACACCGGAGCAGGAACAGTGCCGTCGTCATCGGGCGTTCTGTCGGACGTTCTTTTTTTTAAGGTCTACGTTTGTCTTTTGGCTGGCTGCCCACAGCTTTGCGATCTGCGGGAATGCACGCCAGACAGACATCATGCCGAACTGATCCAGCCATTCCTCCACCGTGTCCGGCACGCTGCTGTCCGCCGCCTTTGCCATCACATAGGCGATGTTCTCAAACGTGCTCATCTTGCCCAGATCTTTCAGATCGATCTGTGCTTTCTGCTGCTCACCGGTTCCCGCCGGCTTGTGGAACTGCTCTGTCAGATCTCCGATGTCAGAAAAAATGTCAGAGCCGGTCAGTGCCATGTACAGTCTTGGAACGGCGGCAGAGGCACGGAATTTCACCGGCTTGCCGTCGATCATGATCTTCTTTTCCAGCATTGCTTATTCCCCCGTTGCTTCTGTCACGTTCGGTACATACACCGCCTTGTACCAGTTTGCGTATACCTCAGAATCCGTTTCCTCACAGGTGCGGCACTTGACCAGACCATTGTCCAGTGCTGCGGCAGTGAAGGAGCAGGTTTCCGTTTTCGGTGTCTTGGTATCCGTGTTGGTTTCGCCCTCTACTGCGGTACGGGACGCTGTGCAGCAATACAGCACATGGCGGATGTGATTTACGTCGCCGTCGAACTCAAACAGCAGTGCAAACTGTTTCAGCTCTGCATCGTTCTTTTCCACCAGCACACCCTTCTGATCCAGAATCTCGCCCAGCACGTCCTTGCGAAATTCCAGCGACAACAGTGCCAGCTCCAAATCCCCCTCATAGCCGGAATTGTTGTTGATGACGTAGTACACACGGTTGTCCGCATAGAAGTTCTCCGGCTCGCCGGATGGGTTCACCGACAGCGACACGCCGCCGGGGATCCGCACCGGTGTGTCATATGTGGCATTGCCGTCATCATCAATATGGCACATCGCAAAATGCACCTTGTTCAAACCGAATTTTACCTTGTTTTTCTTTCCTGCTGCCATTTTATACGCCAGCCTCCTTCATTCTAAGTCAGACTTCCATTTCATACAGGACTTCATAGAGCCGTTCGCTCTCGATCCATGTTTCCGATTTTACATAGCTGATCTCGTGTGCGGTCAGGACATCTTCCACCCGCTGCTCTGCGTCCGGATCTTTCGTGTCCGTGTACAGTTCCACGTCCAGCTGCTTCCAGCTGTAATAGTTGATGTTGTCGGCGTGGAACGTATGCTCTCCCGGCGACAGGTACACCACAAACGGCGGCGGCGGACTTTCGCCCTCTGCGAAATGATGGTATGCACAGGGCAGTCCGATCTCCTGCATCATCGCCGTGATCTCTTCATAGGTCATACGCTCAGCCTCCCAACGCTTCTGTAATCAGGGTTTCCAGCATCTCTGCACCGTGTTCCTCTGCCGGAGCAACGTGCGGTCTGGCAGCCACACGCCCGCCATTCCGCTTTGCGTGTCCCTTTTCTAGCAGGTGTACGATCTGATACTTCCGGTTGTGTACGGACATATGCCGCATATGTGCCTTTTCTTCCACTACAGACGCACGCCAGCCCTTCCGGTATTTGCCGGTCTTGCCGTCAGGTGATGTGGTCACCAGTTCTTTTCGGACTGCCTTTGCCGTCTGTGTGACAGCGTCTTTCATGGCGTCCTCCGCCAGCTCCACATACTCCTCCAGCCCGTCCATCACCGCCGCTGCCAGATCGTCAATACCCACATTGCTCATCACATTCCACCAGCCTTTCCTGCTGCGACACCGCCGTGATCTGCACCAGATCGCCGCTGGTGTAGTACGGCATCACACCGGTAATGTTGTAGACCTCGCCGCCGAATAGGATCCGGTGGCGGTTGCTGCACAGTGCCGCTGTCGTGGCACTTTTCAGCACGATCGCTTTCATCGTCTGCCGCATGGACGTAACACCCGCCTCTGTTCCCTCCGTGGATGCAGTAATTGTCACGTTTGCCCACAGCTCCAAAAAATCCGTCCATGCACTGGTGTGGTTGCCGATGCGGTCTGTCACCGTTTCATTCTGCTGCACGGTGATACGCTGGTTTCTCTCTGCAATCGATACTGCCATCAGATCACTCCCTCCCGCTGTGCAAACAGCATTGCCCGCAGCGTCAGCAGCAGGGCGTTGTGGTCGGCGTTCTCCCGGTGGGTATACAGATAGGCGACGGCGTACAGCGTGGCAGTGTGACAGGTCTCCTCCTGCTCATACTGCTCTGCCGACACCCTGCCCACGTCCTGCACCGTCTGCTTTGCAGTCAGCAGCAGGGACTGGATCAGCTCGTCGTCCTCGGAATGCTCCACACGGAGATAGTTCTTTGCCTCTTCCAGCGTCACCATACAGCACCTCCGTCACTTCACTGCCAGCAGCTTTACCGCCTCGGGCAGGATCAGCTTGCCGTCCACACGCTTGGATGCCAGGAAGCCCACCTGTCCGGTCATGGAGAACAGCTCGTCCAGACGCTTGAAGGTGATGCCCTGCCGGTCGCCGATCCAGTAGTAGCTGAAATCGCCGAAGGCAATGCCGGTCTTGCCGGACGCCAGAGCCGGGATGTAGCTGGAAGTCACATACGGGCGGTTCATGATCATGTCCGGCACGCCGGCAACCACAGACGGCTGCCAGATGTACTGCCCTGTGGTGTCCTTCACCTTGCGGAGTGCCTTGACAGTGGCGTCGTTCATCGCCCATGTGCCTTTCTTGCGGTACGGGCTTTTCAGGCTGTAGTACAGCTCCAGCATATCGTCAAAGGTCACGGATGCAGATGCAGCAGTCACACCAGTTTCTGCACCGTCGGTGGCGTTAAAGATACCGGTCGGCTTACTCTTGCCGTCACCAACCCAGAATGCCTCTTCTTCCTTGGTGCCCAGTCTGCGACCGAACTCTCTGGAGATGTACGCCTCCAGATCAAAGGCGGCATCATTGAGCAGCTCTGTGGAAACCTTCAGTGCCGTACCCACCTTGTACGCACCCAGGGACTTCTGTCCGAAGGTATCGTCCGACAGCGGGAAGGTGCCTTCCTCGTCGATCCACGATGCCTCGCCCTTGTCGCTGACAATGGGAATCTTCCGGTCGCCGGATGCTGTGGTGATCACGGTCGCCAGTGTACGGAACACGTTCTCCTCCTCCAGTGCCTCGATCAGCTGACGCTCGAACTCGCTGGGGACAAGATAGCCGCCTTCGGTGTCCGTTCCCACCTGCAATGCGTTCTGCACCGCAGCGGTATAGTGCTTGTTCCGGATCGCATCCCAGAACGCCTGCTTGTACGATGCAGACGCAGTGCCTGTGCCGGCAGCCTTGCCGCTGCGGGGTTCGCCCAGAATGGGATCAGCGGCGGCATTCATGGCTGCCTCCAGCTCGTTGGCACGTTCCAGACGGGCAATGTCGTTGCCCAGATCGGTCAGTTCCTTCTCCATGGTCTCATATGCGGCAGCGTCTGCCTCGCTCATTCTGCCGTTGTGGGTCTTGGAATCCAGAAATGTTCTGGCGGTGTCCCACTTTGCAGCACGCTCCTGCCGGAGTGCTGTCAGACGCTGCATTCTCTCTGTCATAGTCATTCGCCTTTCCTCCTTACGGTTTCAGTAGGTTCAACCGTGCACGCAGCTGTGCAGCGTCCACGGTTCTGTCGCTTTTGCTCTGCCCCAGCTTTGCCAGAAACGACTGCATCGTCTGTTTCCGGGAATACGCCTGTGCAGGGGGTTCTTTCTTGTCGGGTTCGTCCGGCTCTTCCTCCGGCTCTTCTTCGGGTTCGTCCGGATTTTCTTCGGGCTCTTCTTCGGGTTCGTCTTCCTCCGGCTTTTTGTCTGGATCGTCCTCGGCGAACAGGATGCCGTCCACGAATCCCAGCCGCATTGCCTCGTTGGCGTTCAGCCACGTTTCCGCATCCATCATCTTTGCCAGACGATTCCGGGACAGTCCGGTCTTTGCCGCATAGGCGTTCAGAATGGATTCCTTGACTTCCTCCAGCACGGCGATCGCCTGCTCCATGTCCTTTTTCTCGCCGGCTGCCATGGTGGACGGATTGTGGATCATCAGCATTCCCACCGGACTGATGAGCGTAGTGTCCCCTGCCATTGCCACCACCGATGCAGCAGATGCGGCAATGCCGTGGATCTTCACCGTGACCTTGCCGGGGTGATTCCGCAGCATGGTGTAGATCTGTGCCGCTGCGAACACGTCCCCGCCCGGCGAGTTGATCCAGACGGTCACATCTCCGGTGTGCTGTTTCAGCTCTGCCTGAAATGCGGCAGGCGTGACTTCATCGCCCCACCAGGTCTCGCTGGCAATGGCACCGTCCAGATACAGCTCGCTCTCGCCGTCTGCATCGTTCCGCAGCCAGTTCCAAAACTTCTTCATTTGCTTTCACCTCCATTTGCAAACGCTCCGGCATCTTGCAGCTTGGTAAAGCTGCCGTTCACCAGATACAGGTCGCCGCCTTCCTCTGCCGGAATGCGGTTTTCGTCCTCACGCTCCCGAATGTCGTTGGCAGACATCCAGCCGTTCTGCCGTGCGGTCGCATAGCCCTGCATCCGGCTGTTATAGTCGCCCCGGAGCATTCCGTCTACGTTAAACTTTGCGAAATACCGCCGTTCCTGGGGCAGGAGCAGGGAACGCTGAATTTCCTGCTCCCACCGGGTCAGCCACGGCATCAGCGTGAACTGCACAAACTCCAGGGACTGCTGCTCGATGTTGGAAAACGTGGCGTGATCCAGATCGCCGATCATGTGCAGCGGCACCCGGTACAGCCGGGCGATCTCCTCGATCTGGAACTTCCTTGTCTCCAGAAACTGCGAATCCTGGGGTGTCATGGAAATGGGCTGGTAGTCCATGCCCTCTTCCAGCACAGCGGTCTTGTGGGAGTTCCCTGCTCCGCCATAAGCCTTTTCCCATGCGTCACGCACCTTCTGGGGATCTTTCAGCACGCCCGGATGTTTCAGCACACCGCTGGGTGCTGCACCGTTGGCAAAGAAGCTGGAGCCGTATTGGTCGCAGTCCAGAGCCAGACCGATGGCGTTCCGTGCCAGAGCGATGGGCGAATAGCCCACCAGCCCGTCAAAGCCCATACCAGGGATATGCAGCACGTCAAAGTCATACAGCCGGATCTCGCCCTGTTCCCTGAAATTAGGGTTCGCATCATCATAGCGGCGGTAGAGATAGACCAGTTCACCGCTGTCCTCTCGTTCCACCCGGACACGGTTCGCCGCCAGCGGATACAGCCCCAGCACCTCGCCCCGACCGTTGCGGATGATCTGGGCGTATGCGTTGCCGTAAATGAGCAGGTGCGTCATCAGCACCTCCCGAAACGTGTACGAGGTCATTTCCGGATTGGGCTGGTCATGCAGCACCTTGTACAGCGGATGCTGCACTGCCGGCTCTTTGCCGTGTTCCGTCCGCTCGTACAGATGCAGGGGCAGCTGTGCCACGGATTCCGCCAGCACCTTGATACAAGCGTACACCGCCGACTGCTGCATCGCCGTAAAGGGATTGACCTCTGCACCGCTTTTCGACCGCCCGAACCAATAGGCATAGGACGGGCTGTGGTAGTAGTTCTTCGGCTTATCTCTGGACTTGAACAGTCCTGTAAAAATTCCCATGTGTCATCACCTCAAAAAACCAGCAATTCTCGTTCATCGTACACGCTGCTCTCTGTATCATCTCTGTGCCGGATACAGCGATCCAGTGCCATGACCAGTGCCACGATGCCGTCGATCTTCTCCGTGGACTTTTCCTTGTCCGGTTTGATGTTCCCGGCTGGATCACGCCGGACGACAGCGTTTCCTGCCATCCACCGCAGCACCGGATTGCCGCCGTGCTGAATGCGTTTCTCCAGCAGCAGCCGTATCAGCTCCTTGGACGGCGGGCTCATGTCACGAAAGCCCTGTCCGAACTGTACCATGGTAAAGCCCATGTCCTCTAAGTCCTGTGCCATCTGCACCGCACCCCAACGGTCAAAGGCGATCTCCTTGATGTGGAATCTCTGTCCCAGTGCATCGATGAAGTTTTCGATAAAGCCATAGTGTACCACATTGCCCTCTGTGGTGCAGATGTACCCTTGCTTTTCCCAGACATCGTACATGACGTGGTCACGCCGGACACGCAGGTCGAGGGTGTCCTCCGGCAGCCAGAAGTATGGCAGCACGATGTAGGGTGCGTCCTCGTTCTCCGGCGGAAACACCAGCACAAATGCCGTGATGTCGGTTGTGCTGGACAAGTCCAGTCCGGCATAGCACGTTCTGCCCTCCAGTGCCGCCATGTCAATGGGCGTGCTGCCCCAGTCAAAGACGTGTTCCGGGATCCAGCCCACTGTAGAAGATGTCCACATATTCAGCCGCAGCTGCTTGAAGTTGTTCTCGTCCGCCGGATTGTCCAGTGCCTGCCGGTACAGATTCCGGACACGATCGATCTGAATGGTGTGTCCCAGCGAAGGGTTCGCCTTGTACCAGTTCTTTTCGTCGTTCCAGTCTGCGTCGTCCGGCAAGCCATACACCACCGGATAATAGGTGGGGTCTGCCTTTCTGCCTTTGAGAATGTCCATCGCCAGCTGGTGCTGCTCCCAGCACACGCTGTTCCGGTCGTTTCCGGCGGTGGTGATGGCAAAGAACAGCGGCTGCTCTCTGGCGTCGCCGGAGCCCTTGGTCATAACGTCCCAGAGCTTCCGGTTCGGCTGTGCGTGCAGCTCGTCAAACACCAGGCCTGACACATTCAGCCCGTGCTTGGTGCCGACCTCGGCGGACAGCACCTGATAGAATCCGGCATTGCTGTAGTTCACCACACGCTTGACAGAATCTATGACCTTCGACCGCTTTTCCAGTGCCGGCGACTGTGCGATCATCTGCTTTGCCACGTCGTAGACGATAGATGCCTGCTGCCGGTCTGCGGCACAGCCGTACACCTCGGCGGACGGTTCGTTGTCCCCGTACAGCAGGTACAGGGCGACCGCTGCCGCCAGTTCTGACTTGCCGTTTTTCTTGGGTATCTCCACATACGCCGTGAGAAACTGCCGCTTGCCGTTTTCTTTGACGATGCCGAACACGTCCCGGATGATCTTCTCCTGCCATGGTAGCAGCTTGAAGGGCTTGCCGTGAAACTCGCCCTTCGTGTGCTTGAGGCACTGGATGAAGTCAATCACCCGCCGGGCTTTTCTCTCGTCAATCATCCTGCCAGCCTCCCTTGAGCAGCTTTTCCATGGGATCGTCCGAACCGTCCTCCGCACCACCGCCGTTGGCGATGATGCGCGCGCGGGTCGCGGGCGTCAGGCCGAAGTCCGAACAGAACGACTGCATGATCTTCAGGTTCTGCTGGGCGATGCTGACCTGCGGCACCTGCTGCACATACCCGGAGGGCGTTTTGAAGATGCTGCCGTGCTGGGTGATGAATTCCTCGGCTTCCTTCCATCGGGCATACGACTGGCAGTACCCCGCGAAGGCGGTCAGGTCTGCCATACGTTCCGCCGAGAAGTTACTGATGCCAATGGCACGCAAGTACCCCTCCTTGTACAAGTCCTCC
>ERZ837910.6129-NODE-6129-length-10162-cov-9.457109_pt1 | contig 10162 bp, 7 predicted proteins | sample MGYA00519940_ERZ837910 | MGnify/ENA primary metagenome ERZ837910 (study PRJEB31850, sample SAMEA3708825) | human gut metagenome | biome: human gut; feature: human-associated habitat; material: faeces | place: China | collected 2014 ... | reverse complement strand
TTAAGGACATCAGTTTGTTGTTATCTGCATTGCTATTTAGTTGTCAAGGAACTGAACGGAATTACATCAGCTAAAAAGTTTCCTAAACCTTTGGTTAGTTTTCTCACACGGAGATTCAATACTTTATAAGCTGAATTTTACTTCCTATCCGATTATATCATAGACTTAAAGCAAGTTTCAACCCCAAATATGGAATAATCTATTCCGTATTTAGGGTTGAAACATTATAAAAGTTAGCTTATACTATTGTTAGGAAAGGAGGTTTATGATAGTGTCAAACATGCAAAACAGAATTAGCTGTCTCAGGAAACAGTGCAGTCTATCTCAGGAACAGCTTGCTGAAATATTGAGAATATCACAGTCATCTTTGAGCAAATATGAAAAAGACAGACTAGCTATCCCATCTGTCGTTCTTATTCAGATGTCTGAATATTTCAAGGTGTCCGTAGACTACATTCTTGGAATAGATGAAAGTGATTGTCCACTAACAGAAAAAGAAATGGACGATTTTCTGGCACTGCAAATCAAGGCATTAAATCGAAGTCAAAAATTTAGGCTAATTCAATATTTTAATGAAATGTCGACTGATCAAATTGTTAAGCTTACATCAGATAAAGCTTTATCAGTGGTGAGAAGTCGTTTTTCTGATACCGCCACAACGTTTGACACATAATGAGAAGCACTTGATTTTGTCCCATTTATATGATGTAGCACATTGTTAGTTCTCCTTACTTAAATGTTATTATTGAATAGAAAAATATTATGGAAATATTGATTTTTTCTCAGTGAAGTGATATAATAAATGTTAGAATTGTGATTGTAGATTACGTATTTCATATCAAAGTCAGCTTTTTATTTTATGGTCTGATTCTATACATATCAATAAATCAAAAACAAGTTTCCTATGTCTAGGATCCAATTTCAAGATTCGTTCAATCAATTCCTTATTTCCGATTCCTTTTATAAAGGAGTCCTTCCAAAAACTGCATGGTATTTTAGCGTTAGTACGCCCCATCAAGTAATCGAGCGACACATCAAAAATATCTGCCATCTGTATCATAAGGTCAATATTTGGAGTGCTTGTTCCTAATTCATAATGGGATATTGTGGCTTTGGAGACATGTAAAGCTCCAGCCAACTGTTCTTGGGTGTATCCTTTATCCTCACGCAGTTTTTTTAATGCCATTGGAAAATTCCATGATGATGCGCATATCTTTTGTTTCATATTAATCTCTTCCTTGTAGATACATATATTTTAATTATAACAGGCGTATCGTATACCTGTTTGATAAATATATGATTTGTATACTTAACAGTGATATATCCGCAAAATGTTTCAGAATATTATACAAAAAGAAAGGCGATTTATACATGAGGATAGCAATATGTGACGATGTTCAGCCTATGCTGGATTTTTTAGAGCGTGAAATCAAAAGCAAATTCGCAGAAAAAGGACTAGAGACCAAAATATATTCATATACAAATGGACGAGATTTTTTGAGAGATCATCAAAAGAACCCGTTCGATGTTGTGTTTCTTGATATAGTAATGCCTGATATGAACGGATTTGATGTTGCAAAACAGATAAGAGCTATAAATTCAAAGACATACATTATATTCATTACCACAGAAGTAGGTCTAGTTATTGACAGCCTAGATTTTCAGCCATTTCATTTTATTCCCAAGGGGTCTACCTCAGTGATTAAGGACAGATTGGACCATGTAATTGACAAGCTGGTGATCCATCTGTCGGTTAGTTCAAAAATCGAGCTGCCTTTACCATACGGAAAGTCGAAATATGTAGATCCCATGAACATTCTTTACGTAATGAGCAGCGCAAATTATGTTGAGTTTATCTTGTTTAACAAAGAAACTATCAGAGTGCGCGGAAAGCTCCCTGATATGATTGGAAGGTTGAATCCATATATTTTTTGTGAAATACATAACCGTTTTATAGTTAATATGAAACATATCAAAAAAGTGGATTTTTCTGATAATTTTGTTACTATGTACAATGGAGATATACTAAATATCAGCCGATCGTTCAAAGATAACTTTGAGCAATCATATAATCGCTATTTAAGGAGCTTTGAGTAATGCAGGTGTTCTCTAACATGTTTGAACTTCTGGTAAATGTTTTTGAAGCATTTGTGCTGGTTCATTTCATATTTTCGTTTCATAGATATGATTATAAAAGCAAACGTTCAAAGGCGATTTATTCTGCCTGCTCTATTGGGTATGCTGCTTTAGTTACTGTAATGAACTCATTTAATTCTTTTGAGGGAATTTTAGGTTTAGTATATGTTTTATATATTTTTATTATTTCTGTTATTTTTTTGAGAGGATCTATATGGAGCAAATTATTTGCCGCATGCTTAAGTAATATAATAATTCTTTTTATCACTATTTTAGTATCAGACCTTATTTCAAATGTATTTAAAGATGATTTATATACATTATACACAGAAAAAGGAATAGGAAGATTACTGACAATTATATTTGTTCAGATTCTTATTTTTTGTGTTTTTGATGTTATTCTGAAAGCAATTTCTTCTGAAAATGTAAGATTAAATTATAAAGAATGGATATTAATATTATCTGTTTTGGGAATTTCTATAACTGCATTAGTATTGATTAGAACAACGTTATTGGTATCTAAAGTAAATTTAGAGCAGTCAATATATCTTCTTATTTCAGAAATATGTCTTATCATGATTAACTTTGTGTGCTTTTATATGACTTATTCTCTTTGCAAATCTAATTATGAAACAGATGAGCTTCGTATAAAACAGCAAAGATATGATATAAGTATACAATATGCAGAAAGTGTAAAGAATCAATATAATGAGATGAAGATATTGCGTCATGACATGAAGCAGGAGTATATTGTCATATCCGGACTGCTTGAAGCGGGCAAAGCGGAATCAGCAGTTGATTATATTAGATCACACATGGATTTCTTGTCGAAGGCTGAAATATACATAGACGTAGACAATGATCGAATTAATTCAATTCTGAACTCAAAGCTGTCATATGCAAAATCAAGCGGAATTGAAGTTATATGCAGCAGCTCAGGTGATATAAATGGTATCGATGATGCGGATTTATGTATACTTCTTGGTAATCTAATGGATAATGCAATAGAAGGCAGCCTGGCAAGCAATGTTGACGCACAGTTTATAGAGGCTAAACTCATCGGAGATGATGTAAAAATTCGGATTCAAATAACTAATTCAGCTTCTGCAGAATCAGGAAAAAATATTTTGAATGGAGAAACTTCAAAAACGGACAAATCTGCCCATGGTTTTGGAATAAAAAGTATTCAGTACATTGTTCACAAATACAAAGGCTCTGTTAACTATGTTTTTGAACATAGTTCAATCATTTGTCAGGTTATTCTTTATAAATAGTATGTCAATCTAAATCCAATCTATATGCAGAAACAATTTTTCCTATATATTTGAGAATCGGCGGTTGAAACCGCCGATTTTTGCTATTTATCCCAACAATCCGCATAATTTACCATAGTTATTGACAAATAATTATAAATACAGTAAACTGCATTGTAGGGGGACTTAATATGATAGTTACTTTGTCGAATTGTATAATAAAATCTGTATCTAAAAACGTATACATAGATCCGGAATATTACGATTATTATAAATATGGTATTGAGATAACTATATCTTCAATTTTCAATTTTGCATTAATCCTTTTTTTCGGATTTATTATTGGGAGTTTTTTATCCGCAGTTTGCTTCTTATTGTGTGTTATCCCGTTAAGGCAATTTTGTGGTGGGTATCATGCTTCAACATATTTTCGATGTAATTCAACATTTTTGTTAGCATTTCTTGTTGACTATTGGGTCGCCAGAATGCTTGCATCAGTAAACATCTCATTGAATATACTCGAAGCAATATCTCTCATTTCGATAATTCCCGTCATTTTATATGCCCCGGTTCCCAATTCTCACAAATCCAAGAATCAAGCTAGGGACAACAAGTGCCATATTGTTAGTGTCGCAATAAGCATGGTGATTTCGGTATTTTCCATATCGTTTTCAGAGGTAAGTCTATTTTTTAGTTCATTAATAATCATGTCGCAAGCTACGGTTTCGATTTTGATTATTCTGGAAATAATACTACAAAGGAGGGGCATACATGAAACTTAAGGTTAGTGCTTCCAAGGCGATAATTAAGGTTGCTTCTAAAATGGCAAGTGTTTCCTTGGGCTCGGCTTCAACATATGGATTCTATCAGCCTAAGGAACCTAAGCTGCCTGTAAAGAAGTGCGAAAAGTAATTTCAGCTTAACATTAATGGTGTTGATATCTAATATGGTACCAGCACCATTGGTGTTTGTACTAATAAGGAGCTTATTTTTATTGTGTTAACGTGGCTGTTCCAACTTTGGACGGAAATCGTTTATATAGATAAACTGGTTAGCAATTATCTCTCAAAGGCAAATTATAATTACATCATATGAAAGGAAAAATGGTATAGTATAACTGTATCATAGATTTAAATCATGGAAACTAAAAAAATCGTTAGCACATTGCTTGCAGCCGGAATGGCAGTTCCTGCTTTACCGATTTATGCTTATGCCGATAGTTCGGCTAGTTTGCCTGAGTCTGCCACAAAGATTGATAACGATAACAAAGAAGATTCCTTCGTATCTTCAGTTGTAGTTATCGATCAGACTGATACTTCAATAACAATAAAGTGGGATGCCAATAATTATAAAGACTATAGTATTTCTGTTAATAACAAGGTTATTGCCAATAATCTTGTTGACGATACATACACCATAACTGATCTTAAAAGCGCCAGCGAATATTTTATTCAAGTAAGCGCTTATGATGAAAATGATGTTCTTGCTGTTTCAAGTGACGAAATATGTGCATATACTAATTTAACGGTTTCATCTAACTACACATTAACGAATGACATTAAGGCAGCTAACGTCAACATAGACTACGGCACGCTGAACCTTAACGGACACAGTATGACGGTCGCAGGAAACGTATGGGTGAGCCGTAATAACAACAATGCTTATCTCAACATAAACAAGGGAAAGCTGTATGTAAATGGAGATCTGAATCTGTGCAGAGCAAACAAGGAATACAGTTATGGATATCTTACCATGCAGAATGCCGAGGATTATGTGTGCGTTGGCGGAGATTTCTATATAAATACGTATTATTCTTGCAGCACTTTAACAGCAGGAACACTGGAGCTCAAGGGCAATTTCACTCAAAAGTTTTATGGCTACAGCAATAATTTCTATGCTTCCGGTACTCACAAGGTAATTCTCAGCGGAGAGGGTCTGCAGACTGTTTCTTTTGACAGCACTGATTCGCAGTTTAATGTTGTAGATGTAAAGAACTTCTCAGAAGATGGCGTTGTATTCGCAACAGCAGCAACAGTAATTGAGCTTAACGAGAATGGCTGTAACGTAACATTTGCCAACGGTGAAAAATCCGGCTGGACGCTTGAGGAAGATCAGGTAATAGAGGGAGACCTCAACCTGGCAAGAGGTTCGCTTGATCTTAATGGACACAAACTGACCGTTACCGGAAACCTTATCCAGTCCGGCGGCGAAGTCAAGATAAACGGCGGTGAACTGAGCGTTCAGGGAGATTACAGACTCCAGGCACTGAACAATGGTGGCTATGTGAACAGCACAGGTACGCTCAATATGACGAATGAAGCTGACACTGTAAAGGTTGCCGGCAGCTTTGTTATGCAGTCAAACAGATCTCACAATGGAATTCTGTCAGCTGGTACGCTTGAAGTTGGTGGAGATCTCGTTCAGAATGGCGGAAATTATTACAATTTCCTCACCACCGGAACCCACACCACTGTGCTGAATGGCTCAGTAAAGCAGACGATAAGCATTGCTAATAACAACAGAGATTATTCAAGAATAAACAATCTCAAAATAGAGAATACATCCGAAGGCGGCATAAATGTTGCAACTCAGGTTTATGTAGTTGGAAAACTGTATAATACTGACACCCCAGTTTCGAACAGCACAAACATTAAAATAGCTGCGTCTACTGAGTTTGCAGACAACGCATGGAACTATGGTATAAGTCTTGTAGAGAACAGAAGCCTGCCGGATGGTCTGGAAATCGGAGGAGATATTGTTGAAAGCAGCAATATTACCCTTTCCGGTGATGTGAATGTGGGTGGAACTGTCAACATCGACTACGGCACGCTGAACCTTAACGGACACAGTATGACGGTCGCAGGAAACGTATGGGTGAGCCGTAATAACAACAATGCTTATCTCAACATAAACAAGGGAAAGCTGTATGTAAATGGAGATCTGAATCTGTGCAGAGCAAACAAGGAATACAGTTATGGATATCTTACCATGAAGAATGCCGAGGATTATGTGTGCGTTGGCGGAGATTTCTATATAAACTCGTATTATTCTTACAGCACTCTAACAGCAGGAACGCTGGAGCTCAAAGGTGACTTTACTCAGCGTACGGGTTATTATGGTAATAATTTCTATGCTTCCGGTGCTCACAAGGTAATTCTCAGCGGAGAGGGTCTGCAGACTATCTCTTTTAACAACACTGATTCGCAGTTTAATGTTGTAGAAATTACGAAGCCAATTGATACTGGATATGTGTTCTCCAATACCAAGTGGAACGATCTTATTGAAAATTACGATGAACCTACTCCTCCCACTGCTCCTTACGATTTAACTTTTGTACGGTCAACTTCGACATCTATCGTTCTAAAATGGAATTCTTCAATCGGATTTAAGGATATTTTCTGTTATCAGGTTTATAGAAATGGAGAACTTGTTGGCACAACTACAAAAACCGAATATATAGATAATGGCCTAACTTCTCATACAAAATATGAGTATTACATAGTTGCAGTTGATGTCGGAGGAAGTAGATCTGAAAACAGTTCCTCGCTCATTGCTTACACCAATGTGGATCAGTATGCTCCTACCACGCCAACGGGACTTGTCGTTAAGATAAGGGAAGACGGAAGTATCTATGCCACCTGGATTGCTTCCAGCGATAATGTTCGGGTGGACGGTTACAACATTTACCGCAATGGGGAGATTATTGATACAGTTTCCGGAACTTCCTACAAAGATCTTAATGTTGAGCCAGGTTATCATGAATATTATGTTGAAGCCTTTGATAATGAGGGCAATACATCAATGTTCAGCGAAAGTGTTTTCATAGATAATATGCATCCCCGGAAACCCGTTCTGTCGATTAATGAAATAACAAGTGCCAGCATCTCATTTGAGTGGGACTCAGAGGATAACATAGGCATTTCCCAATATAAAATATATAAGAATGACCAGCTGTTAAGGACAACTGCTGACAATCAATACGTGGATACTGCCGTATTGGCAGGCGAAAAATACTCATATTACGTTATTGCTATTGACACCAGCGGGAATGTATCAGAGGCAAGCGACTTGATAACTCTTGTGGCTGGTGAGGACGAGAATGCGCCTGAATCCGTGCTTAAATCTTCAAACCTTACAGATAACAATAAGATTCTGACTATCCAGTGCGCCGATGATGTCTTGCTTTCATCTGTGAAAGTTGAGATAAAGTCATCGTCATCAGATGAATGGGAAAAGATACTGGAGCAGAAACTCAGTCAGAGGATACAGAATGTTAATATAGATATGTCGGATCGTCTTGAAACCGGCGGAACATATTTTGTAAGGGCAACATTAATAGACGCTTTTGGCAATGAAAACATCAATGAGTACCAGTTTGCATATTATGCAAATGAACTTTCTGAATTTGAAGTTAAGGCAAAGGCTGACGGCTGTGGTGTTATTCTTAGCTGGACGGCGGCTTCTAATAATTCTAACGTATACTATACTATATATCAGGTTGATGAGTCTGGAAATGAGAAGCGTATCACGTCAACAAAGTATGATGCTCTGAGTTGTAATATCACCGGATTGCAGCCAGTGACTGATTATTCATACAAGGTTGTTGCGCGTGATTCGAATTCATATTCCGCTGAAAGTAACACCATTACGATAAAGACAGGAAAAGATCAGATCAATCCTGTCGCAAGTGCAAATTTTAATTCTGTAACGCTGGTTGGATATGAGTTATCCTTTGACGGCAGAAAGTCATGGGATAACAATAAACTCGTCAAGTATACTTGGGACTTTGGAGATGGAAAAACCGCCGAAGGAATGGAAGCGACCCATAAGTATGCTAAGGGCGGCATATATACAGTATCCTTGACTGTAACTGATGAATCTGGCAATACAAATACAGATTCTTCAGAAATAACTGTTTATGGCTCAGATTACAGCATATCTGAGATTAAAGTCGTGGACGCTTTAGGAACGCCTATAGCGAATGCAGTAGCGCTTGCTGATTCGGACAAGTTTTCTGTAAATAAAGTCATTGCAGACAGCAATGGAGTGATACCAATTGTTGCAAAGGCCGGCTCGTATGATTTTTATTTCTATTCCGATGGTTATCTTCCAGCAAAACAGAATATCACTCTTGCGGGAATTCAGACGGGCAGCAGCGCAGAAAAGGTAGTTCTATCTGCCAGTGAGATCGTTTCTGCAAAATTCGATATAAAAGAGCTGGATATCGAACAGATAAAGGATCTGGGCATTGACACAAAAGATCCAAGCAACCGATATGTCTATGAAATCAAAATGGATGTAGTCAGTGAAAAAACTGACGCAACGGTTTCAGGAGATACGATTTTAAGGAATTTCCATGTTACTGTTAATCAGGACGGCGAATTTCTTGACATCAGCGGAAATAAGGATTTTAAGAAATCCTACAAAATTGAAAATGAAAGCAAAACCTCAACTGATCAGGGAACGATCACAAGACGCACTCAGGTAACAACGCTGAAAATCGGTCTTGATCAGACCTCTGGAAATCAGGGTACATCATATCCTGATACTGTTACTCCGATAAAGACATTAGTTTGCCTGTCAGTAACAGAATATTCTTGGTTAAAGGATTTCTATAATGTTTCAATATCATTCACTAATAACTCTCCTGAAGGATTTGATATAATTGATCCTGTGGCTGAGCTGCTTCTTCCTGAAGGTTTGGAATTAGGCGACTCTACAGTTCCTATGATAAAAACTATGCCAACGGTCAGCGGTGGAAATACAGTTACTGTTTCGTGGCTGGTAAAGGGAACAACTCAAGGAACTCACAATGTGTCTGTCAATTTCACGGGAACACTGACTCCTTTTGACGTGCCGATCACAGCAGTTTTTTCGGATACTATTACTGTTTCTGTAAAGGATTCTCTGGTATTCGATATTTACGAAAACAGGTATGGCGTGTCAAAGTTCACGCTAACAAATGCCTCATCACTCGACGAAGATAAGTATAACAACACCCTGTATGATGTTTGCGTAACGATGCAAGATAAGGAAGAATTTAACGATGCCGAATATATCGTTCTCAAGTATCCAAGCGGTCTGATTGAGAAAATAGAATGGGCAGATGATTCAAAAACTAAAACCAAGAGTACGGTTTATCTGCCCGTAACAGTCAGCCATAATGTTGACCTTGTTTCTCTAAGAACTCTGGAAAAGGGGCAGAAGATAGAAGGCGTGATCTACTATTCGTTCCGCGAAAAAGACGATTAATAAATACAGAATAAATCCTATTATATAAAGGAAGGACCTTATGAAAAGAATAATCTCGGTAATACTGACAATAGCCATGTTTCTTGGCATAAGCATAGAGACCTTCGCAGCATACGGCGGAGAGAAATCCCGTGCGTATCAGAGCGAAAATTGCACAATAACCTACAACATAGCCAACGAATGGAGCGGAAATCAGCAGATAACCATATCCATCACCAATGACGGCGAGGAAACTCTCCGTAACTGGGCGGTAATGTTCGACAATGCCGGCGAAATCACGAACATCTGGAACGCCGAAGTGTGCAGGAACGATGGCGAGCTGTGCGTTATTCGCAACAATGGCTATAATTACGAGATTGTTCCGAACGGAACTGTTGAATTTGGCTTTATGCTTCAGGGAAATGACCTTTCCCTTCCTGAGGACATTTCCCTGTGCAGCAGAACTGTGGAGTCCACTGAGTCCGCAGAGATAAGCTATGAGATCCAGAATAACTGGGGAGATGGCTTCATCGCTGCCGTTA
>ERZ837910.6121-NODE-6121-length-10171-cov-3.416864_pt1 | contig 10171 bp, 8 predicted proteins | sample MGYA00519940_ERZ837910 | MGnify/ENA primary metagenome ERZ837910 (study PRJEB31850, sample SAMEA3708825) | human gut metagenome | biome: human gut; feature: human-associated habitat; material: faeces | place: China | collected 2014 ... | reverse complement strand
AAATCAGTCTGTATAAGAAGAAAGAATGCATTGAAAAGAATATTCCCGAAGAAGAGGCGGTGGAGAAACTGATTGAGCTGATTAAGGCAAATGGGGAATATTGATTAAAAGTATTAAGTATTAAGTATTAAATATTAGGTATTAATGCCATGCGGTGCAATAGCGCAGCCTACTAATACTTAATACTTAATACCTAATACTTAATACTTAATACTTAATACCTGATCTCCTTCTTCAAATTCCTCCAATCCGTAGGTGACATTTCGTATTTGGTCTTAAACCGCCGCAGGAAAGTGCTCACGGCGAATCCGGACTCCTGTGCTACGGTTTCTATGGTTGGGAAATCTTCATCCATCAATCTCCGGCAAGAGTAATCCAGGCGCAGGTCGGCCAGATATTCGTTGAAGGACTTCTCCTTATATTTCATACACCGCTCGGCAAGTTCGCGTTTGGTTATGCCACAATGCCGGGCGGCTTTTTCTATATCCATGTCCGGCTGTGTGAAGCGGTTTTCTTCAATCAGCCATTCGTCCAATTCCTTCAAGCAAGCCGTAATGTCGGCCGGGGTATCTTCGGCCGGAGCAACGTCAGTAGGCAATGTACGGTTTTGCATTAGTTCTTTCAGGTGCATCAGTTCATCCTCCGCCTGCTGCTTCAAGCGGTTTTCTTCCTGCAATTCGCGGTTGAAGCGGCGCTGGCGTCGCATCTGCCTCACTCCCAGGACAATCAGCACTAACACCAGAAACGCCACTGTGCCGCTGAACATCAAAGTCACCTGGTGGCGTTGCAACTCCGACTCCTGCCGGCGGATAGTATCTTTGTAATTGTCCAGTTTGCTCATCAGGCTATACTCCACATATGCCTGCTTGCGGCTGCGCACCGCCAGGCTGTCACTGACCATGAGCGCACGGCGGTAGAAGGTGGCGGCTTCGGCCTTCTTGCCCTGTGCAAGGCAGGCATCGGCCAAGAGGGACATGCAGTTTTTCGTAGCCTCGGAGATGCTGTCGGAGTGTTGCAACAACCCGTCCAGACTGTTGCGGGCATAAGTTTCGGCTTCGGGGTAGCGATGGGCTTGCATCAGATATTTCCCGGGATAATAGTCGTCCCGCTCCAAACCGCTGAAACGTGCCGACAGTTCCTGGTGGAGACGGTAGTAGTGGTCGGCTTGCCGGACACGGCCGGTGGCAAGGTATTGGTTCATCAGGCATTCGTAGTAAACCATCAGGGCCAAGGCTCGCCCTTGTTCGTCCATTCGCTGAGAGGTTCCGGGCTGCGCCGCGGAGTGGATGGGCTGCTCCAGCAAGGCGATGGATTGTTCCAGTAAGGCGATGGCCTCGTCGGGACGCTTCATTTCACCCAGCAAGGCGGCGGCAAGGGGGATCATTTCAACTTCCATGCTGGCGCGCCACTCTCCCAGTTGGTCCAGAGACTGAATCCGCTTTTCCAGGTGCTGCCAGGCGGAGAGAAATTCGCCCCGCATCCGCAGGGCTTTGGCGTAGAAGAGGGAGGAATAAGCTTCGTACCAGGCACTTTGCAGAGTTTCGGCATTGCGTTTCTCCAGTTCCTGCGCCCAGTATCCCAGGGCCTCTTCATCTCCCAGATAGTGGTTAATGTCGCAAAGCTGGCTGATGGCCATCAGTTCACTCTGCGGATTGTCTTCGGTGCGGGCGGCGGCCACGGTTTCTTGTCCGTAGTGGCGGGCGGGGCGCATCTGACCCGCCACCATGCAGGCAAGGCAGGTGACCATGTTGACGTATGAACGGGTGGCGGGGGCTTGATAGCCGTTCTCGTCGCTCCAGCATCGGAGGCTGTCCAGCATCTGCAGGGCAAGGTGGGGACGGGTGACGTAGATGCTGTCCATGTAGAAGATGGTAGCGGTGGGTTTCGCAACGGGGCGGTCGGCAGAAGGCTTTGTGCCGGAGTCTCCGGCAGTGAGGCGGACGGAGCAAAGAGTGAGGAGAAAGATAAGGAGTGCTTTGTACATTTTAGTTTGTCATTGATTGGCTTGCAGAAGTATATGCTTCTACAATTACAATATTTCTTCTAACAGTTGTTTCAATTCGCTATCAGATATACTCTCTCGGTCCGCTTTATCATAAAGCCATTCTCACTTTATAAGTGCCACCTCCTAAGTCAACACCTGTCTTAGGATTAGTCAGTAATGTCTCTTTCAAAAGAGACAAATCACTTTTCAATGAAGGGTACTTCCTGGATAGCTTTTTCGCTCCTTTAAGGAAAGTCGGTGTAGGCTTTATATCATAGTTCATCCATCATTTCCTCCCAAGATATAGCCTTCATTTTTCCAGCTTTGATAGCTTTCATCTCTTTTACACTTTGTTTGATATCCCTAATTGTACCTTTCTTGCCGGCATCTGCTTCTTTCTCCGCCGCCGCAGTCTGTTTCAGCCGATGTGCAGCCTGCAGGCTGACGTTGCGGAACGCGCGTTTCACCTCTTCAAAGCTATCAGCAGCAGAGATATTACGAATCAGTTCCAGCTTATATGTGTTCAAGTCCATTGTTGTCATAGTGTAAATCTCCTAATCTTTAATTGTCGCACATGCACCCGCAAAGATACGAATATTTCATAGAATCAAGTATTTTTTGTTGATATTTCCGTGAAGGACAAGTTCTTTACCAAAGTGAGGAAAGTCGGGCGAGCTTATATTCCCGGTTGATAATTTCCTTATAGATAGCATTGGCAATGCGCAAAGGCTTGTCGCAAACAATGAGTCCGAGGTCTTTCACATACTCGATGTTGTCGGTTTTCAGGTCTGCATTTACTATGCCGTTTTCGCCCTCCAGTATAGAATCAATAACACAGCGCACACGATTTTCATGCAGTTTTTCTATCAAGATATCAATGTGCTTGTCACGACGGCAAATGATACGGTCTTGGATACAGCATATCATTTCGGGGATGATGCGGGCGAGAGGGTCTACATTGTAATATATTTCCGGCTGTATTGAAAAACTTGGGGTACTGTTTCATGGGGCAATCTGGTTTAATGATGTTTACCGTCAGATATATACACGCAAAGATACGAATTGTTCATGGATATGCAACAGGCGGGAGGGGAGAAAGAGTTGCGAAGTGCAAGCGAACCGGAAGAGGCACATATCCGTCATTTCATCAACTCCCGCAGCCGGCAGTCCAGTTCGCGTGCCTGCCGTTCCAGTTCACGGCGGCGACGACGGTTGCGGCGCATGAGCCGGATGACGAAGCATGCCTCCACGCACAGCACCACCAAGAGTGTCGCAGGGAGCAGGATGAACAGGAGGTCGTTTAGGACGGGGGAGTATGCCATGGGGATTAAGTGATAGGGTGATTAAGTGATAGGGTGATAAGGTGATGGGGTGATAGGGGTGGTTGGAGAGAGCGCATCGCTACAGGAGGCTGTAGGACTGCGCTACAGGTAGCTGTAAGACATCGCTACAGGAGGCTGTAGCGATGCGCTCACAAAAGAAGAGGGGGGGATGGCAGGGAGAAGACGGGGTTAGCCTAAGGGGTTCTCGTCCAGTCCGCCGCCGCTTCCGCTGCCGCCGCCGGGGGTTTCTTCGGAAGGCTGTCCCACCACAAAGTTGCTGTCCATCACCACCGTGCGGGGTTCTTTCAGCAGAGTGACTCCGTTGGCGGACAGTTGCGTACAGAGCTTCACTTGCCATACGGAGCCTTCTTCCGCTCCGGCGGGCATCACGAAGCCTACCTGTGTGGGGGTATTGGGGAAGAGGCGTGCGGCGGGGATGAATACCGGGGTTACGCCCTGCTTGTCCTGGCGGGTGAGCGTGACGCCCGCGTTGGCTTCGGCGGGTCCGCCTACTTTGAGGTTACGGCCTTTCAGGATGCAGGCTTCGCCGGCTGCCACGGGTACGCTGTCGCCACGGGTAGCTGCATCGGGGTGCTGGGCGTCCTGTGCGCTGACCACGGAGAAGAGTTGCGGGCCGGTCTTGGCCTTGTCTATCTCCAGGTCCAGTTCGGCTTCATCGAGGAACTTGCGCATGAGGTCGCTCATGGCGTAGCTGACGCCGAATTTCAACTTCGTACGGTCGGAGGCGGCGTTGAGTTCGCTGTCCAGCAGGGTGCCGCTGACGGTGGCGTGATGGTAGCCCAGCGGGGTGGTGATGCCGAAGCCGTTGGAGAGGTACCATGCACCGAGTTCCAGGATTTCGCGGGCGAGCATTTCCGCTTCGCTCTCGTTCTGGTGGCCGTGCGTGGCGGCTACTTCCTTGGCGAGGTCGGCCAGGGTGAGGGTGCGTTGCGACTTTACGGTGAGGTAGTAGTCGTTCTTAACGTCTTTCGTAAGCAGGTTTTCACGTGCTTTGAGTACGAGCTTGGCTCGTTGTGAATTCTTTGCCATTGTTACTTTTGATGGTTTAGAGGGTGAATAATTATGGTTGTTGATAACTGCTATTGTAACTGTCGGGTTCCAGCTTGTCCTTGCCGGAGCCTTTGTAGCTATAGTATATTTTTGACCAGGTGGCACCCCGGGTCTTCCATCCGCTGATGGCGCTTTCACTGCCCATAGTCCAGTAGTAGAGGAATAGGAATTTGGTGGCGGAAGTGCCAGTAAAAGCATTCATGCCAAAGCTGATGTCTTCTCTACCAGACAGGGCTACTTTTTCTAAGCTACTGCAGCCACGAAAAGCATCCTGAAATATACCTCTCAGGCCTTCAGGCAATATAACGGATGTCAGACCGGTGTTTTTAAAACAATACTCTCTCAATTCTGTAACGGTGCTTGGTATCTCCACTTTCTTCAGGGTGTGGCAATCTTCAAACAGGCTCTGTGCAATCTTTCTCAGCCCGTTTGCAAATACTGCCTCCTCCACCCCGCTGTTCCTAAATACATAAGCACCGAAGCTTGTGATTGAAGAGGGGATAGTAACTCTTCCCGTCAAGCTTGCGCAATTCTCAAAGGCAGACTCACCGAGCGTTGTCAGATTATCCGGCAGCGTGACCGCTGTAAGACCAGTGTCTTTGAAAGCCCTATCTCCCAATGTAGTGACGGAAGAAGGGATAACAACCGCCCCCGTCAAGCTTGCGCATCCATAAAATGCCTCCCCCCCTATCTCTACCAGATTGCTTGGCAATGCAACAGATGTCAACCCGGTATTTTTAAAGCAATACTCTTTCAATGCTGTAACAGAGCTTGGTATCGCCACTTCCTTCAGGGTACGGCACTCTTCAAACAAGCATCGTCCAATCTCTGTCAGCCCATTATTGAACACAGCTTTCGTCACTCCGCTGTTCTTGAATACATAAATACCAGAACTTGTGATGGAAGAAGGGATGGTAACCGTCCCCGTCAAGCTTGCGCAGTTCTCAAAGGCAGATTCGCCGAGCATTGTCAATCCTTCCGCCAGCGTGACCAATGTCAGGCCGGTGCCCTTGAAAGTGTTAATATTCCAAGTCGTGATTGTGGTAGGAATCGCAATGCTTTTCAAGTTCACACAATCCCCAAAGGCAGATTCGCCGAGCGTTGTCAATCCTTCCTGCAGCTTGACCGATGTCAGATAAGTGTTATTATAAAAGCCGTTATTCATTATCTTCAACTTCCCTTTCAGGGTGAGGGAATGAACACGGATGTTTGAATTAAGCTTAACATCCAACTCGTCGCTTCCCGTATAATCAAGAATCAATTCAATGGGGTGTTCTTTATACTGCTTCTCATTCATAAACATAGTCAACGCCGTCCAGTCATTATCATTCATGCCCCCCGCTTTTATGGTAACCTTTTCGTAAGGGTTAACCACCAGTGCCGACAGCGCGGTAGCCAGTTCTCCGGCAGTGGTGGTGGTGCAGGCATATTCTTTATCTCCCATTGCCCCGATGCCGACCGTCGTTCCTTGCCATTCTCCTTCCGTCTTCACGCTCAGGGGCTGCACATCCATGCGGTCGGTCAGTGCCAGCTTGTAGCTGAGGCAAGAGCCGGCGGTCAGGGAGATGAAGGATGAAGCAAGGTAATGGTACGCTTGGCCGCCGGGCAGCGTGATAATGATTTCACGCGTGCCGGTGGCTCCGGGCAGTGCCACGGCATAGAAGACGGCTTCCGCCGAATTGGGCTGATAGAACTGCACCCGGCCTTTGGCAGTGCTTCCCTGCCGGCGACTGACGCTGCCGGTGGTGGTGCTAAACGTTCCCTCGGTGGGCAACGTCATACTGACGGTGGCCGTTGCCAGAGAGACGTTTCCGGGCAACGTCACGCCCGAGGCGGTGGTCAGCTCCACACGCATCTGCGCCATGCGGTGCTCCAGTTGCCAGGGGGAGGCCGGGGCGGAGGGGATGGGGCCGGTGTAGCTCAACCAGAGGCGATCGTTCAGGGCATAGTTGGTGACGGAGGAACCGGACACACCGGAGGTAGTGGAGGCTGTGGCACCCAAGTCGGCGGGCAGGGTGAAGTCTCCCTCGCTGCCACGCCACAGGGTGAGGGTGTTGCGGGTGACGCTCGGCCAGTAGAGTTCAGGGCTGCAAGTCCAGGTGGCGGACGATCTGTTATAAGTCAGTGTAGCGGTTTTCGGGGTGCCGTCGCCGGAAGATATGGCGGCGTGCAGGATGCCGTAGTCGGCAAAGTCACCCGGCAGCACGGTTCCGCCTGCGGTGCGGGTGGTGATGCGGGTGAAGTCGACGGATTGTTTCTGCGCCGGGGCAGGGTCCTGTTCGTGGTCGCATCCGGTGGCAAGCAGCGGCAAGGCGGCAAACAGGAGGTATAGAGGGGTGTATCGGGTTGGTTTCATATCGGGGTGCTTTTAGTTAATTGGTCTTCTTGTGATACTGGTAGTTGGTTGCATCGAACTTATCACCGCTGCCGGTGTAGCCCCAGTGCACATTGGCCCAGGAATGTTCCGCCCAGTCGGTGTCGCCGGCGAAGTTCGTCACGTGGTCGCCCGTCTGCCCCAGGGAGGGGTTGTAGAGGAAGAGTTCGGCAGATTTAGGGCCATATTGTGGCTGAGGTAACTTTCCCGTAATGGCTATCGAGCCGTCTATGGCTATTTTCTTCAGGTTGCTGCAACCACTGAAAAGGTATGAATATTGACCGGAAGATATTTCGGTAATCTTGGGAGGCAGCTCTATGGAAGTAAGGCCGGTACAACTCGCGAACACGTCAGCGCTGAACTTCTCGGTCAGCAGCGCATCATCGGCAAAGGTAATTTGGGTCAACAGGGAAGCGTCGTAAAAAACGCTGTTTCCCCACTCATCCATCCTGGCACGCACAGTGACACTTTGCAGGTTTTTGCAATAGGGGAAAGCACTGTCCCCTACCTTCGTAAAACGAGCCGGGATGTCCAGTGAGGTAAATTCGCAACCATAAAATGCGTTCTCTTCCAGCGTCGTCACCGATGGAGGCAGGAAGTCGAGGCTCGTCAGGCTTTTGCAATACTGGAATGTACCTTTCTTCACCGTTGTCGATTTCAGCGCTTCGCCTTTCAGGATAATGTGCGACAATGCTCCGCAAGAGCTAAAAGCATTTTCACCCAGTTTCTCCAGCGGGCAGTGGATGGTGACGGTGGATAACTTGTAGTTCTCGCTAAAAGAACTGTAGTATTTCGCATCCTGGTTAAATCCCGCAGGCACCTCCAGTGTGCTGATATTGGTATTATAGATAGCGTAATATCCCGTCTGCTTCAGTGCTTCGGGCAGCACAATGTTGTCAAAAGGATAGTAGCCAAGCGCATATCCGGGTATGAGCGTCAGCTTTTGGGGCAGTATGATGCTTCTGATGCCGGTTTTGGCATTGCCGCTATTATAAAACGGGATTTTATCCGCAGCAGCATGACCATAATCCGGATTGTTTCCGAAAGCCTCGCTTCTCACATCCGCCTCCCCCATATCCACCGATACTATCTTTCTCTCATTCCCCAGCGATACCAGGGTTCTCATATCATCTATGTTCAGCGAGCCGGTTATCTTGATGCGCGGGGGATAGGTGCCGCCGTGCGCACTCGCATAAGCCTCAACAGCGGACTTCAGGCCACCTGCACTACCCACATTCACCTCGAATCCCGGCAAGGCATCTACGGTGAAGTCCAGCCGGGTGCCTGCCTGTGTGGTGAAAGCCCCTGTGGCCTGATAGAATTGCGAGCCATCCATGCCTTTCTCGTAATAATACAGTATCGGCTCATCCTTGGCATACGTCTGTCCGGGCAGGGTGTATCCACGAAACACGTTGCCGTCTTTCCAGAGCTTCACTTCGCGAAGCGGGTTGTCGGTGGCGGTGGGTACGGTCACAGTGCCGTCGGCAGTAATCTCACCCCGGGTCTTCATGAGCATGGAGAGTATTTGTCCGTAGGTGGTTTCATTATCTGTCATGCTCACCTGTATGCGTGTCAGCAGAGGTTTCAGGGTCAGCGAAATGGCGGGAACGGGAGTGGTCTTCGTCTCGGCACTCTGCATATAGTTGTTGTATTCGTTATACAGGGAAGCCGACCATGCGCCGGGTAGGGAGATGACGGCACTTACGCCCGCATTCTTGCTGTTGGCGTCCAATGCGGGTGAGTAGGCGATGAAGGTGTGCTGTGAGGTGGCGTCGGCCCAGTAAAGGGGTTTGTCTGCGGGTATCCAGTAGCCTTCGGCAGTACAGGTGTAGTCGGCATAGGTGGTGGTGCTTCCGGTGCCGCTTTTACCATTGCCGGTGGGGGGCACGGTCATCCGGACGGTGATGGTGGCGCCGGGTTCGTTGTAATCGGTAGCGGTGCGGGTGGTGGCACGGGTGGTGGCATCGGTGGTCACTTCCGTCACCGTCAGCCCGCCAAAGCAGACGGGCTGGCCTACGAGCTCTTCGGGGGTGGTCGTGGGGATGTCGTCACTGTCCATGCCCGGCAGGTCGTCCGTCCGGCAGGCGTTAAGCAGGGGGAGGCAGGCGGCAAGCAACAGCAGGGCGACAGGGCGCAGGCACATTGCCGGTAGCAAGGCAGCTGGGCACATTGCCGTCAACAACCTCTTCCGCAAAGCGCTTAATCGTTGTTTCGTTCTCATATCATGGTTCGTTTTTACATTGTTTCCTCTTTCGGTGCGCACCGGGCATCTGTACGGATGGGGGCGCGCGGAAACGCTGCTTCAACATGAGACCGGGAAAACGGAAAGCGTCCCGGCATCCGGCTGCACGAAGAGGGGCAGGCGGGCGGCGGGACGCGGGAAATAAAGTGCGGGGGATTTTTACTTTAAGTCTAAGTTCTTCAAAATGCGATCCAGTTCCCTGCTAGAGATACTGTTTATTTCAGCCTTATCATACATTGTTATCAACGTGACGATGCCCTCATCAATCCTGACAATAGCATCTGTTTTCAGAGTGATCACTCTTGCACCTCCACTCTTACCACGACCTTTGCTTGCTATGGCAAGTCGGACTTTTCGCAATCTTCTGCCCAAGTCAACCCCTATTTCCGGGTTATCCTGTAGTTCTCTCGCCAAATCAATAAGGTCTTGTTTGAGTGAAGGGTAACGTTTAGCCAAACGTTTGTATTCTTTGTCAAACGTTGCAGTGGTTTCTATCCTAATAGCTCATTGAGCAATTCCTCCAAAGGTCTGGTATTCCCTTCTCGCACATCCTTCAGGCCCTGCTCAATACTATTCAGAATATGTTTCTGCTCGGCCTCAGTCCGAGCTTTACATCTCCTCTCCATACGCATCATAGTGCGGTTATATGACTTCTTTATCTCCTGCATCACTTCCATATTATCTATATTAAGGATATGGCGTGCCAATTCGGCTTTTTGTGCCTCTAGTTCCATTGTTGTCATAATCCGGTTCCTCCTATCTGTTTTAATCTGTTGCCAATAATATTGCAATACAACGATACAAAGATAACAAAAGTTCCCGTAAGGCGCTGTGCAGCATTCCCTTTATTTTCCGTTTCCCAGTCTGTCAAAGAGCGTTTCACGAAAAACGCCCGGCGGCATGCGGAAATAACGGAACCGTCCCGCCGCTTCGCCTTTCCTTACGGAAAAGGGCGAAACGGCGGGACGGATAAAAGTAAGGGTATTTCTTTGCGGGATTATTTGCTGTGTATGCCACGCACTAAGGCGGAAGGCTCACGGCGGGTATCCCATAATGCTACTATATAGAGGATACTCTTTTTCTCATCAATATAGTATATCAACTTAAAATGCTCGTGTATCACAAGCGAACGATAAGTGAGGCGTCGCGCTTCGAGCAATTGCTCTATATGTCCCATA
>ERZ837910.6113-NODE-6113-length-10180-cov-3.693630_pt1 | contig 10180 bp, 5 predicted proteins | sample MGYA00519940_ERZ837910 | MGnify/ENA primary metagenome ERZ837910 (study PRJEB31850, sample SAMEA3708825) | human gut metagenome | biome: human gut; feature: human-associated habitat; material: faeces | place: China | collected 2014 ... | reverse complement strand
GGGCGGCAGGAGCGAATCCGCCTGCAACACTAGCGTATCGGAGACGACGGGCGGCTCCTGGGCTTCGGCGGCCTGCTTCATGCGGCGGCGTTCGCGCCGCGAGAGGCGCTGCGCCCTGCGGTCGTTGTCGGTCGATCCGCTGTCGGCGGCGGCGACGTCCGTCGCTGCGGGACGTTGTATCGCGGCGTGGGGGGCAAAGCCGAAAACCATCTCCGTGAAGAGAACGACGACGAACGCCGCAGCGAGATATTTTAATGAAAATCGCTTCAAAATTCCAAAAAAATTCATACCTTTGCCGACGAGTCGGCAAAACCGCCGGAATCGGGCCTTCGTGATTGTCTGAGGCCGATTTTGCATCCGACAAAGATAGGTAAAAAATTAGAGAAACACCATAGTTAATCCCACTTTTGCCATGCGGCGTCTGGTTTTCATCATATCGCTTTGCGTATGCTTCGCACTGAGTGCGAACGGAGCCGGAGCGGAAAATATTGCGCGCGGGGTACGGGTTATCGTCATCGATGCGGGCCACGGCGGGCCGAAATTTCCCGGAGCGCACTATCGCGGAATCTACGAGAAGGATCTCAACCTGAAAGTGGCGCTCAAACTGGGCGCGCTTATCGAGCGGGAACTTCCCGAAGTGAAGGTGGTCTACACCCGCAAGACCGACAAGCAGTTTTCCGAGTCGCTGACCAAGGATTTGCAGGCGCGGGCCGACATCGCCAACAAGGCCGAGGGCGACCTGTTCTTTTCGATCCACACCAACGCGGCGCCCACCGCGGCGGCGCGGGGCGTCGAGACGCTCATCATGGGCGAAAGCCCGCTCGAACAGCGCATCAACGACGAGGTGCTCTTCGCCAACAACAAGGAGGAGTTCATCGACATGAGCGACCAGCGCACGGCGGCGATCGTGCGGGCCTATATCTCCAATCTGCGTTTCACCTACGGCGAGTACAGCGAGGCGATGGCGCGGCTGTTGGAGAAGAACTACAAGCAGGCGGGGCGGTACGTGCGCAAGACCAAACCCCAACTGCTCAAAGTACTCTATGCGACCAACATGCCGGGTGTGCTGACCGAAATCGGTTTCATGTCCAATCCCGAAGAACTGCGCTACATGTGTTCCGAGAAGGGACAGAACGAGATCGCCCGTTCGCTGTTCAACGCCGTGAAGGACTATGTGAATTTCGTACGGGGAATGCAATTGGTCGAAGAGTGCGACGACGCTACGACGCAGGCCCCGGTCGAACCGGCGCCCGTTGTGTCCGAACCCGCTCCGCAGCCTGCGAAGGCCGCTGCTGCGAAGAAGCCGTCGAGCGGCTATACGATTCAGATTCTTGCCAGCACCAAGCGTCTGAAATCCAATGACTGGCAATTCAAGAGCTACAAGAACAAGGTGATCGAGCTGCGTTCCGCGGGCCGCTACCGTTATAAGTATTGTGTGGGGCGTTACGCGACGCAGGCCGAAGCCAAGCGTGCGCTGTCGCAGGTGAAGAAGAGCTTCGGCGACGCTTACATCGTGCGTTACGAAGGCGATGCGATCGCCCGATAAACATTCCGAATTATGAGACGAGAGGTAAAGATAGGCGTGTTCGCCGTCGTCATGCTGGGCTGCCTGTGGGGCGGCATCCGCTTTCTGAGCGGCATCGATATTTTCAGCCGCAACATTCCCTATTATGTGGCTTATCCGGAGATCAGCGGGATTCAGACCGCCACGCCCGTCACCATTCAGGGCGTGAAGGTCGGGACGGTCACCGCGATCGGCTTCGATCCTTCGGTGAGCCGCGACGTCGTGTTGCAGCTCACCGTGCGGCGCTCCTTCCGGATTCCGCGCGACTCCAAGGCGCGCATTTACAGCGACGGTTTCATGGGCGGCAAGGCGATCGCCATCGAGATGGGCGACAGCCCGCAGCTGTTGTCGAAGGGCGACACGCTCGTGGCGGCCGAGACGCGCGACATGCTGGCGGCGGCCGGAACCGAACTGGCCGACGTGAAGGAGCGTCTGACGCGGGTGATGGACAACCTGTCGGTCACGCTCGAAAGCGTCAACGCCGTGCTGAAAGACAACAAGGGAAATATCGACGGGACGCTGACGCACCTGAACTCGATTTCGGGCAATATGGACGCCGTGCTGGCGGCCGAAAAGGGCAGTTTGCGGACGGCGATCGACAACATCGGCAAGTTTTCGACCGCGCTGGGCGAGAACTCCGAGCGCTTCTCGTCGATGATCGCCAATCTGGACCGGTTCTCGCAGCAGCTGACCGAGGCCGACATCGATTCGCTGTCGCTCGGCCTGCGCACGACGCTGGGCGAATTGAATCGGACCGTGGCCCGCATCAACGAGGGGAAAGGCACGGTGGGCCGATTGATGAACGATCCGCGGCTCTACGAGTCGTTGGAGACGGCGAGCGCCAATCTGGCGGCGTTGCTCGAAGATTTGAAGGCTCACCCCAAGCGGTATGTTCATTTCTCGCTCTTCGGTCGCAAGGACAAGGGCGAGAAGGTGAAAACGAAAGAGGCGGCGATCTCGGCGGGCGACTCGCTGCCGGCGGCCCGATAGCGCGGTGCTGTCGTTACAAGAGGCTATCGGACGATGATTTATCCTGCGAATTTCGAAGAGAAAATAGGTTTCGACCGCATCCGCGAGCAGGTGACGGCGCTCTGTTCCACCCCTTCGGCGAAAGCGAAGCTGGCGGAGGAGGGTTTCTCGACCTCGGCCGATGAGATCGAACGCCGCCTGTCGCTGATGAACGAAATGCGTTCGCTGCTGATGCTCGAACGCGACTTTCCCGACGGCGACTATCCCGATCCTGCGCCGCTGGTGGCTAAAATCCGGGTCGAAGGGAGTTATCTGCTCGCTGCCGAAGCGGATCAGCTGCGCAAGGCGCTCGTTACCGTCGGGGCGATCGCGGAGTTCATCCTGGGGCGGGGCGGGGCACGCTATCCGCGCCTTTGGGAGTTGAGCCGCCGCGTGACGCTCTTTCCCGAAATCGTGCGGGCGATCGACGCTATTCTCGACGACCGCGGCGAGGTGAAGGACAGCGCTTCGCCCGAATTGCAGCAGGTGCGCCGCGCCATCCGCGAACGCGAGGGGCAGGCCGCCAAGCGGTTGCAGCAGGTGTTGCAGCGCGCCAAGCAGGCCGGTATCGTCGATGCCGACGCCGTGCTGTCGGTGCGTGACGGGCGGCCGGTGATTCCCGTTGCAGCGGCCAATAAACGCAAGTTGCAGGGTTTCATCCACGACGAGTCGGCCACGGGCCGGACGTTCTATGTCGAGCCGGTCGAGGTGGTCGAGATCAACAACGAGCTCAAAGAGTTGGAGTATGCCGAGCGGCGCGAGGTAGTCAAGGTGCTGAGTGCCTTCACCGAGTCGATCCGTCCCGATGCGGAGGCGATCGCCGATGCGGGCGACTACCTTTCGTCTGTCGACATGATTCGCGCCAAGGCGCGCTGGGCGCTTGCCAACGACGCCGGCAAGCCGATCCTTTCGACGGACGACCGGCTGGAACTGCGCACGGCGCGCCATCCGCTGTTGCAGCAGACGCTGCGGGCGCAGGGCCGCGAGGTCGTGCCGCTCGATCTTGCGCTGGACCGCCGCAAGCATATCCTCGTGATTTCGGGCCCCAATGCGGGCGGCAAGTCGGTCTGCCTGAAAACGACGGGACTCATGCAGTACCTGTTCCAGTGCGGCTATCCCGTTCCGGCATCGGAGGTCTCGGAGCTGCCCGTCTTCCGGTCGATCTTCATCGACATCGGCGACGAGCAGTCGATCGACGACGACCTGTCGACCTATTCGTCGCACCTGCGCAACATGAAAAACATGCTGGCCGGTGCCTCCGACCGCACGCTGGTGCTTATCGACGAGTTCGGTTCGGGTACCGAGCCGACGATCGGCGGCGCCATCGCCGAGGCGATTCTCGAACGGCTGCTCGAACGCGGCTGTTACGGGGTCGTGACGACGCACTACGCCAACATCAAATATTTCGCCTCGAACGCCGAAGGGGTCGCTAACGGCGCGATGCTCTTCGACGTGCAGCGGATCCGTCCGCTGTTCAAACTCGAAATCGGCAAGCCCGGCAGTTCGTTTGCCGTGGAGATCGCCCGCAAGATCGGCCTTCCGGAGGAGATCATCCGTGCGGCGAGTGACAAGGCGGGTTCGGATCATATCAACCTCGAACGGCAGCTGCGCGAGATCGCCCGCGACAAACGCTACTGGGAGCAGAAGCGCGACCGCATCCGCCTGACCGACCGCAAGATCGAGGAGCTGGAACAGAGCTATGCCGCGCAATTGGCGCGTATCCGTCAGGAGCGGAGCGAGATTCTGCGAGCGGCCAAGGCCGAAGCGCGGGAGTTAGTAGCTGAGGCCAACCGTCGCATCGAGCAGACGATCAAGGAGATCCGCGAGGCGCAGGCCGAGCGTGAAATGACGCGGTTCATCCGGCGCGATCTCGACGCCTTCAAGGAGCGGGTCGAGCAGGCGGATGCCGTCGACGCGGAGAAGGCGGCCCGCATCGAGCGCGAAATGGAGAAGTTGCGGCGCCGCCGCGAACGCCGCGAGGAGCGTCGCCGCCAGCCCGTTGCGGCGGGCGACGCGCAGCCCGTCGTCGCGCCGCCGCGCGAAATCGAGGTCGGCTCGAAGGTGGTGCTTGAAGGGCAGCAGACGCCCGGCGTGGTGCAGTCGCTCAAAGGCGACAAGGTGCAGGTGGCCTTCGGCCAGTTGTTGACGACGGTCGATCGCAAACGTTTGCGCGTGGTGTCGAACAGTGAATACCGCGAGGCGACGCGTCCCGTGACGGCGCGTACGGTGGTGTCGGTCGACGTGGCGGCACGCAAACTCAATTTCAAGGATCATATCGACGTGCGGGGGATGCGTGCTTCGGAAGCGGTCGAGGCCGTGCAGAGCTTCATCGACGATGCGCTGATGGTGGGTGTCGGTTCGGTGACGATCCTCCACGGCAAGGGGACGGGAGCGCTCAAAGAGGAGATCCGCCGTTACCTGCGCACGGTGCCGGACATCGCCGGCGTCGCCGACGAACATGCCGACCGCGGCGGCGCGGGCATTACGGTCGTCACGTTCGGGAGCGAATGAGCCGTGCGGACGGGATGCCGACGGCGGAGCGGCCGTACGGTCGGCTCCGGCGGACAGAGAGAGAAACGGAGGAAAGATGAACTATACGTTAAGCGAAATAGCCCGTATCTGCGGGGGAACCTTCACCGGTGAGAACCGGCGCGTGACGGAAGTGGTGACCGACAGCCGGAGTTGCGGTATGCCGGCTGCGCCGCTCTTCGTCGCAATGTGCGGCGCGCGGCACGATTCGCACGATTTCGTCGACGGGATGTATGCCCGCGGTGTGCGGGCGTTTCTGGTCGAACGTCCGCTCGACGAGCGCGACGGGGCGGGGTATGTCGTCGTCGGCAATGCGATCGACGCCCTGCAACGGCTGGCCGCCGACTGGCGCCGCCGTTTCGGCGGTACGGTGGTGGGGATCACCGGTTCGAACGGCAAGACGGTCGTCAAGGAGTGGATCGCCCAGACGGCGCCCGACGGCGTGAAGCTGTTCCGCTCGCCGCGCAGCTACAATTCGCAGCTGGGTGCGGCGTTGTCGCTGCTGATGATCGAGGGCGACGAACGGTTCGCGCTGATCGAGGCGGGTATCTCGCAGCCGGGCGAAATGGCCCGGCTGGAACGGATGATCTCCCCCGACGTCGTGCTTTTCACTTCGCTGGGCGACGCGCATCAGGAGCATTTCGCGTCGGTGGAGGAGAAGTGCGCCGAGAAACTGTTGCTGGCGCTTCATGCACCGAAAATCATCTATCACAGCGCCTACGAGCCGATGGCTTCGATGCTGCGCGAGGTCTATGCCGCGGGGCACGAACTCCACGATGCGGCGGTGGAGGCGGGCGGCGGACTGGCCGACGCGGCTTCGGAGCGCAATTCGCAGCTGGTGGCGGCCTTCTGGCGGGTGGCGGGGGAGCCGGCGCCCGATTTCGGGCGGTTGCAGCGCGTTGCGATGCGGCTCGAAGTGAAAGAGGGGATCAACGACTCGCTGCTGGTCGACGACGCCTACAATTCCGACATCAATTCGCTGGCCATCGCGCTGGACTATCTGCACGGCGTGGCGGCGGGACGGCCCACGACGCTGATCCTGTCCGACATCCTGCAAAGCGGTATGGACGACGACGAACTCTATGCGCGCGTGGCGGCGATGGTCGCGGCGGCGGGCGTGGGGCGATTCGTCGGCATCGGCCCGAAGTTGCAGGCGCAGGCGGAGCGTTTCGTCTGCGACAAGGCCTTCTATGCCTCGACCGACGACTATCTGCGGCGCATCGACCGCGCCGACATCGCGGGACGCGCCGTGTTGCTCAAAGGCAACCGCGACAGCCGGTTCGAGAAGCTGGAACATGCGCTCTCGCGCAAGAGCCACACGACGGTGCTCGAAGTCGATTTGGATGCCATGACCCACAACCTGAACTATTTCCGGTCGCATTTGCGGCCGGGCGTGCGGCTCGTGGCGATGGTCAAGGCCGCGAGCTACGGAGCCGGCGATTTCGAGGTTGCGCAGCTGTTGCAGCATCAGGGCGTCGACTATCTGGCCGTGGCGTTCGCCGACGAGGGTGTGTTGTTGCGCGAGCGGGGCATCACGATGCCCGTCGTGGTACTCAACGCCGATGCCGACAGTTTCGACGCGATGGCGGCCAACCGGCTCGAACCGGAGATTTACAGCCTGCGGTCGCTCCATGAGTTCGCTGCGGCGGTCGAACGTTACGGCGAACAGCGTTATCCGATCCACGTCAAGCTCGATACGGGAATGCATCGTCTGGGCTTCGTGGAGGAGGAGTTGCCTGCGCTGCTCGATGCGCTCGCCCGTTGCGGGCGGACGGTGCGTGTGGCGAGCGTCTTCGCGCACCTCTGTACGTCGGACGATCCCGCGCAGGACGATTTCACGCGGTTGCAGATCGCGCGTTTCGACCGCATGAGCAGCTGCATCGCGGAGGCGTTGCCCTATCCCGTCCTGCGTCATACGGCCAATTCGGCCGCGATCGAGCGTTTTCCCGAAGCGCAGTACGACATGTGCCGGTTGGGGCTGGGGCTTTACGGCTTCGGATTCGAGCACAACGCGGCGCTGCGTCCCGTCTCGACGCTGCGCACCCGCATCGTGCAGATCAAGCGGCTGGCTCCGACGGAGACGGTGGGCTACGGCCGTGCGGGGGTGTTGTCGCGGCCGACGGTGACGGCCACCGTGCCGATCGGCTATGCCGACGGACTGGATCGCCATCTGGGTTGCGGTGCCTGGTCGATGCGTGTGAAGGGCCGGCCGGCGCCGATCGTGGGGCGCGTCTGCATGGACAGCTGCATGATCGACGTCACCGACATCGACGGGGTCGCCGAGGGTGACGAAGCGGTGGTCTTCTCGCCTGCGGCGGGCAATACGCCCGAGGCGATGGCCGAGGAGCTCGGCACGATTCCCTATGAAATACTCACGTCGGTCGCAGGCCGCGTGAAACGGATTTATCTCAAAGAATAGTCGTCTGTCATGCCCGGAACGCTCTACCTGATTCCCTGTCCGATCGCCGAAGAGGGCGACGTGTGGGACGTGCTGCCTGCCGCCAACCGTGCGGTGATGGCCTCGCTGGATTACTTCATCGTCGAAAATACCCGTTCGGCGCGGCGTTTTCTGTCGAAGGCGAAGTTGGGAAGGCCGATCGAGGAGTTGGAGTTCAGGGAGCTGAACGAGCATACGGTCGCAGGCTGCGAGGTGGAGGAGCTGGTGGCGCCGATTGCGGCGGGCCGTTCGGCAGGCGTCATCTCGGAGGCGGGCGTGCCGGGCGTGGCCGATCCGGGGGCGCTGGTGGTGGCGTTGTGCCACCGGCGCGGCATCCGCGTCGTGCCGCTGGTGGGCCCTTCGTCGATTCTGCTGGCGATGATGGCTTCGGGACTCAACGGGCAGTCGTTCGCCTTCAACGGCTACCTGCCCGTCAAACCCGACGAACGGGCGCGGGCGATCCGCGCTTTCGAGCGGCGCGCCCGCGAGGGACAGGCGCAGCTCTTCATCGAGACGCCTTACCGCAACGTGAAGCTGGCCGAACAACTCTTGCAGCTCTGCGCGCCGCAGACGATGCTGACCGTCGCCTGCGACCTTACCGCACCGGGGGAGACGATCCTCACGCGCAGCGTCGCCGACTGGCGGCGGTCGCGGCTGCCGGAGCTGAACAGGCGTCCGGCGATCTTCATTCTGGGGTAGCCGGCGCTTGGTATACAATTTGCGCGATAGAGAAGAACCGAAATACAAAACAAAGAGATATGAAAAAGGAAGAGATTTACAATGAGGCGATTGGCGGTGACGAGGGCTTTGCTCCGGGCGAAGGATACCCTTCGTGCGACGGCCAGCCGTGCGCCAATGTGTCAGGCGACGACGGCGTGGCTACTGACACAATGACAGACGCGACGCCGACGGGCGACGAGGGACCGTCGGACGGTGCCGCTTCGGGCGAGACCGGCGAGGAGTCGGGTGTCGAAGCGGGCGGCAGCGAGCAGCTGGCGCCCGAATTGGAGCGTCGGATCGCCGAATGGCAGGACAAATACCTGCGTTTGCAGGCCGAATTCGACAACTATCGCAAGCGTACGCTGCGCGAGAAGATGGAGTTGGTCGAACGGGGCGGGGCGGACGTAATCAAGGCGATGCTGCCCGTGGCCGACGATATGGATCGTGCGGTGGAGGCGATGGCGGGAAGCGACGACATCGAGGCGCTGCGCGCAGGCGTCGGGTTGATCGCGCAGAAGTTTCACGAAGTGCTCCGCTCGTGCGGCGTGAGCGAGATCGAAGCCAAGGGGCTCGAACTGGATACCGATCACCACGAGGCGGTGGCGCGATTTCAGGCCGGCGAAGAGCAGCGCGGCAAGATTGTCGACGTGGTGCAGAAAGGCTATCGGTTGCGTGACAAGGTGCTTCGTTTCGCGAAGGTCGTCGTAGGCGAGTAGGCCGCGCCGTCGAAACTGGATAAATGAAGAATGGAATCGGGGTAGAATCCGAAGATTATGGCAGAAAAACGCGATTATTACGAGGTGTTGGGCGTCGGGAAGAACGCCAACGCCGATGAGATAAAGAAGGCCTACCGCAAGGCGGCCATCAAGTATCATCCCGACAAGAATCCGGGAGACAAGGAGGCCGAGGAGAAATTCAAGAAGGCCGCCGAGGCATACGACGTGTTGTCGAACCCCGACAAGCGCGCCCGTTACGACCAGTTCGGTCATGCGGGAATGAGCGGTGCGGCGGGTGCCGGCGGCGGATTCGGCGGCTTTTCGGGCGGCGGATTCTCGATGGAGGACATCTTCTCGCAGTTCGGCGATATTTTCGGCGGTCATTTCAGCGGCGGCTTTTCGGGCTTTTCGGGGAGCGGCCGCGGGCAGCGCAGCCAGCGGGTCAACAAGGGTTCCGATCTGCGCGTGCGCGTGAAACTGACGTTGGCCGAAATCGCCAAAGGAACCACCAAGAAGCTCAAGATTTCGAAGCTCGTCGCCTGCGACAAATGCGGCGGATCGGGCGCCAAGGATTCCAACGCCTATTCGACCTGCCCGACTTGTAACGGATCGGGGTACGTGACCCGCGTGGAGAATACCTTTTTCGGACGGATGCAGACGCAGAGCGTCTGCCCTACCTGCGGCGGTACGGGCAAGGTCATCACCTCCAAGTGCGACAAGTGCGGCGGCGAAGGCGTCGTGCGCGGCGAGGAGGTCGTCGAGATACGCATTCCGGCCGGCGTGGGCGAAGGAATGGTGCTGACCGTTGCCGGCAAAGGCAATGCCGCGCGTCAGGGCGGCGTGAACGGCGATCTGCTGGTAGTGATCGACGAGGAGCGCAACCCCGAACTGGTACGCGACGGCAACGATCTGATCCACAACCTCAATATTACCGTTCCGACGGCATTGCTCGGCGGTTCGGTGGAGATTCCTACGGTCGACGGCCGTGTGAAGATCAAGATCGACCCCGGTACGCACGCCGGCAAGGTCCTCCGTCTGCGCGGGAAGGGACTGCCCGACGTCAACGGCTACGGGACGGGCGATTTGCTGGTGGTAGTCGACATCACCGTTCCGGCCAAACTCTCCGCCGAGGAGAAGCGCCTTGTCGAACAGTTGGCCGGGCAACCGTCGTTCGCAAAGGCGGAATCGGTCAAGAACCAGAATATT
>ERZ837910.6101-NODE-6101-length-10193-cov-2.217499_pt1 | contig 10193 bp, 7 predicted proteins | sample MGYA00519940_ERZ837910 | MGnify/ENA primary metagenome ERZ837910 (study PRJEB31850, sample SAMEA3708825) | human gut metagenome | biome: human gut; feature: human-associated habitat; material: faeces | place: China | collected 2014 ... | reverse complement strand
TTTGGCATATTCATGCCAAAACACCTCGCGGGATAGTGGTATGTGAACAGTAACATCCTTTACTCTAATGCTGAGTTTTTTCCGTGTTTACAATTGACATCTTAACAGGAAATGATTATGATATCTCTGACAGTGCTTTTTAGCTGTCCGGATTTCTTATCAAATCAAATACCCTGTTGCCAGTGGGATATTTGATTTGATATGAAATGGCTGAGGAATGGCGAAATACGAAGGAGAGTTAGAGTTATGAGTATTTCCATGATTGGAATTGACCATAATATGGCACCGGTGGATATTCGTGCGAAATTTGCATTTACAAAGAAAAATGCCGGTGAAGCAATGGAAAAAATAAAGAATGAAAATGGAATATATGGATGTGTGATCCTGTCCACCTGTAACCGCCTGGAGGTCTGGGCAAGTGTGGATGATGAGGTGGATGTCTGTCTTTATGACTGCCTCTGCAGGATAAAGGGAATTACTGAGGATTCTTACAGACAATATTTTGTAGAGCGTAAGGATCAGGAGGCAGTTGAGCATCTTTTTTATCTTACCAGTGGTCTGAAATCACAGATCATAGGGGAGGATCAGATCCTTACACAGGTGAAGGATGCCCTGAATCTGGCAAGAGAGAATTTTGCGGCAGATGGTGTTTTGGAGGTTCTGTTCAGAATGGCTGCCACAGCAGGAAAGAGAATTAAGACAGAGGTTCCTTTTTCCCATGGAAATCCGTCAGTGATCCATCAGGCCATCGGATTTCTGGCAGAGAAGGGGTATTCTCTCAGGGATAAGACCTGTATGGTCATCGGTAACGGTGAGATGGGCAAGGTGGCTGCTCAGGCCTTGCAGGAGGCAGGTGCAGATGTAACAGTGACCATCCGTCAGTACAGAAGCGGAGTTGTGAATATTCCGCTGGGCTGCAAGCGTATTAATTACGGTGACAGAATGGAGTATATGCCACAGTGTGACCTTGTAGTGAGTGCAACTGCAAGCCCGAATTTTACATTAAAAGAAGAATTGTTCCAGGGAATCAGGACAAAGGATGACCTGATCCTGATCGATCTGGCAGTTCCCAGAGATATAGAGCCATCTGTTGGAAAAATCCAGGGGGTCACACTTTATGATATGGACAGCTTTCGTATAGAGGAAGTTCCTGCAGAACTTCAGGAAAATCTGGAGGCAGCAGGTGCGATCGTAAGAGAGCAGATGGATGAATTTTTCCAATGGCTGGATGGAAGAGACCTGATCCCAAGAATTCAGGATATTAAAGATGAGGCAGTCAATGACCTGAATTTAAGGATTGCAAAGATATTAAAGAAAACACCTATGGAAGAGGATGACAGGCAGAATCTGGTCCATGCAGTGGATACGGCAGCAGGAAAAGTAGTAAATAAACTGATCTTTGGTCTGCGTGACAGTCTGAATCAGGAGATTTTCCTTGAGTGTGTGGCAGGACTGGAGAAAATATATGAAGAATAAGCCGTATTTTCCAATGTTTATAGACTTATCAGATAAGAATATCGTGGTTGTAGGCGGCGGAAACATTGCAACCCGTCGAGTGAAAACCCTTTTATCATTCACCAGAAATATCAGAGTCATTGCTCCGAAGGTCACCATGGAGATGATGGAGCTTGGCAAAGCCGGCTATATAGAGCTGATCACACGTCCGGTGAAGCGTACAGACTTTGCGATGGCATATATGGTGATCGCAGCTACCAATGACAGAAAGTTAAATGATGAGATCCACAGGATCTGCAGGCAGGAAGGCGTTTATGTTAATGTAGCCAGTGACAGGGAGCAGTGCGATTTTTATTTCCCGGGAATTTATATGGAAGAGGGACTGGTAGTGGGAATTACAGCCAGTGGTCTGGACCATAAAAAAGCGCGCAGGATAAGAGAAGAGATCCAGAATGCCCTGGAGAGGGTTGCGCAGGAAGATGATAATGAGGAGGAAAATGATGACTGAGGTGATCATTGGAAGTAGAGAGAGTAAGCTGGCAGTTCTCCAGAGTGAGATGGTAAAAAGCTACATAGAGCAGAAAAACCGTGAAGAAAATGCCGGCTCTGAAATAACAGTAAATATCCTGACTATGAAAACAACAGGAGATATTATTCTGGACCGTACCCTGGATAAGGTGGGCGGAAAAGGACTGTTTGTAAAAGAACTGGACAGGGCATTGCTGGATGGTAAAAGCAATCTGTCTGTACACAGTCTTAAGGATATGCCTATGGAGGTTCCAAAAGAGCTTCCGCTTCTGGCCTTTTCAAAGCGTGAGGATCCAAGAGATGTACTGGTGCTTCCTGAGGGAGTGGCGGAGCTGGATCCGGATAAACCTCTGGGATGTTCCAGCTTAAGGAGAACTCTTCAGTTAGAGAAGCTGTATCCTGAGATGGAGGTAAAGAGTATCCGTGGAAATCTGCAGACAAGGCTTCGCAAGCTGGATGAAGGAGAGTATTCCGGGCTGATCCTAGCAGCGGCAGGCCTGAAACGACTGGGGCTGGAAAGCAGGATCAGCAGATATTTTACACCGGATGAGATGATTCCTTCAGCAGGTCAGGGGATTCTGGCTGTGCAGGGACGCAAAGGTGAGGATTATGGGTATCTGGACGGATACTGTGACAGGGATGCCTGGATTGCAGGAACTGCAGAGCGCGCATATGTAAAATATCTGGACGGAGGATGTTCTTCGCCTGTAGCTGCATTTGCAGAGGTGGACGGAGATGAGATCTTTATCCGCGGTTTATATTACAGTGAAGCTACAGGAAAGTGGCTTACAGGTCAGATCAGAGGTGCAGCAGAGGATGGAGAGAAGCTTGGAATTGCACTTGCAAAGCAATTGAAATCTGACTGTGAGGGAAGATAAAAAAATTTATAAAAAGAAAATTCTTGTGACGCAAAAAGGAGAAGAAACATGGCAGCTGGCAAGGTTTGGCTGGGTGGAGCGGGACCGGGTGATATCGGGCTTTTTACATTAAAGGGCGCAGCGGTTCTGCAGCAGGCAGATGTGGTAGTATATGACAGTCTGGTAGGCGAAGGGGTTCTGGCAAAGATCCCGGAGCATGCCAGACTGATTAATGTAGGTAAAAGAGCAAATCACCATACAATGGTGCAGGAGGATATTAATAAGGTTCTTCTGGAAGAAGCTGAAAAAGGAAATAAAGTGGTAAGGCTTAAAGGTGGAGATCCCTTTCTCTTTGGAAGAGGCGGAGAGGAACTGGAACTTCTTTCTGAGAATGGAATCCCTTATGAGATCGTGCCCGGAGTGACATCTCCCATCTCTGTTCCTGCTTATAATGGGATTCCTGTGACACACAGGGATTTCTGTTCGTCCTTACATATTATTACAGGACATAAACGCGCAGGGCAGGAGTATGATATAGATTTTAAAGCACTGACTCAGACAAAGGGAACACTGGTGTTTCTCATGGGAATTGCAGCACTGGAGGATATCTGCAAAGGGCTTCTTGCAGGCGGAATGGATCCGAATGTGCCGGCAGCAGTTCTTCAGAAAGGAACAACAGCAGGACAGAAGCGGGTGGTTGCTACTGTAGGTACCCTCAAGGAAGAGGTGGACAGACAGGGGATAGAGACACCTGCCATTATTGTTGTGGGAAAGGTATGTTCTCTGGCTGACAAATTTGCCTGGTATGAGAAGCTTCCTCTGGCAGGCTGGAAGGTTCTGGTCACAAGACCAAGACAGCATATTTCAAAGACAGCAGATCTTCTCCGTCAGAAAGGTGCCGAGGTTCTGGAGCTGCCGTCTATCTGTACAGTACCTGTTGAGGATAATGGCAGACTGTATGAGGCATTTGAGAAACTGGATACTTATCAGTGGATCATTTTTACAAGCCCTGCAGGTGTGGAGATCTTTTTTGACGAGATGGACAGAAAAGAGATGGATGTGCGCAGCCTGGGACAGGCGAAGATCGCAGTGATCGGTGAAGGAACGAAGAAAAAGCTGAAAGAGCATCACCTGCTGGCTGATTTTGTGCCAGGTGTGTATGACGGAGATACTCTTGGAGCAGAGCTTGCAAAAGAACTTCAGGGAAATGAAAAAATTCTGATCCCAAGAGCCGAAGCCGGAAATAAAAAGCTGACAGAATTGCTGGAGCAGACAGGGGCACAGGTGGATGATATTGCAACCTACACTACTCGTTATGAGAAGAGCAGACTGATCGATGAGAAGAAAGAACTGGAGACAGGAAGTGTGGACTGTGTAGTATTTACCAGTGCATCCACTGTAAAGGGCTTTGTGGAAGGCACAAAGGGACTGGACTATACGAAGGTAAAAGCTGCCTGTATCGGAAAACAGACCAAAGCTGCAGCAGATGCTTATGGTATGCAGACCCGCATGGCAAAGAAGGCTACCATCGAAAGTCTCATAGAGCTTGTGGAAGAGATGAAACAGGAAAACTGATAACTATTCTGCAAAAAATGGAACAGTTATGAGAATTGTTGATAAAAGGAGCAAAAAGACATGGATTTAATTCAGAGACCAAGAAGATTAAGAGGCAGTGAAAATTTAAGAAAAATGGTAAGAGAGACAAGAATGGACAAGTCTTCCCTTATCTATCCCTTATTTGTAAAAGAGGGAACAGGAATCGAAGAAGAGATCCCTTCTATGGAAGGACAGTTCCGCTACAGTGTAGACCGTCTTCCTTTTGAACTGGAACGTCTGCAGAATGCAGGAGTAAACAGCATTATGCTGTTCGGTATCCCGGATCATAAGGATGAGGTGGGAAGCGGTGCGTACGACCCCAACGGAATCGTACAGAAGGCCCTGAGAGAAGCAAAGAAACAGTTCCCGGACATGTACTATATCACAGATGTATGTATGTGTGAGTACACTTCACACGGACACTGCGGAGTGCTCTGCGGTCATGATGTAAATAATGATGCAACACTGGAATTACTGGCTAAGACAGCTGTTTCCCATGTAGAGGCAGGCGCAGATATGGTAGCTCCCTCTGATATGATGGACGGACGTGTACGTGCTATCCGTGAGGCTCTTGATGCGAACGGACATTATGGAGCACCGATCATGTCCTATGCAGTAAAATATGCATCTGCTTTCTACGGACCATTCCGTGATGCAGCTGGTTCCGCTCCGGCATTTGGTGACCGCAAGAGCTATCAGATGGATTACCACAACCGCCGTGAAGGAATGAAAGAAGCCCTGACAGATATCGAGGAAGGCGCAGACATCATCATGATCAAACCTGCAATGTCTTACCTTGACATGGTATCAGAAGTTTATAAGGCAACCAATGTTCCGATCGCAGCTTACAGCGTCAGCGGTGAATATGCAATGGTCAAAGCAGCAGCCAAGATGGGCTGGATCGATGAGGACAAGATTGTGTGCGAGATGGCAGCAAGTGCTTACCGTGCAGGTGTTTCTATTTATCTGACCTACTATGCAAAAGAACTTGCCCGTTTTATCGATGAAGGGAGAATTGGATAATGGGAAGATCAGAAGACTTATTTGAGCGTGCAGTCAAAAGAATCCCGGGCGGCGTCAACAGCCCGGTAAGGGCTTATGGTGCGATCGGAATGGCTCCGCGTTTTATCAAGCGTGCAGATGGCTGCTATATTTATGACGTGGATGGAAACAAATACATCGACTACATAGATTCCTGGGGACCGATGATCCTCGGCCACAACTTCCCGGCAGTCCGTGAGAGCGTGCTCAAAGCCTGCGAAAACGGGTTAAGCTTCGGTTGTGCGACAGAGATCGAGGTCGAGATGGCAGAATTTATCTGCGAGCATATCCCGCATGTGGAGATGGTTCGTATGGTCAATTCCGGTACAGAGGCCGTTATGAGTGCAATCCGTGCCGCAAGAGGTTTTACAGGAAAAGACAAGATCATCAAATTTGCAGGATGCTATCACGGACACAGTGATGCACTTCTTGTAAGTGCAGGTTCCGGCGTGATGACCAGCGGTGTTCCGGACAGTGCCGGTGTTCCGAAGGGATGCACCCAGGACACCATGACAGCAGTTTACAATGATCTGGACAGCGTCAGAGCACTTCTCGAGGAAGCTCCGGATCAGGTTGCGGCCGTGATCGTAGAGGCGGTTGGAGCAAACATGGGCGTTGTCCCGCCGAAGAAAGGATTCCTTGAGGGACTTCGTACTCTGTGCGACCAGTATGGAACACTTCTTATCTTTGATGAGGTCATCACAGGATTCCGTCTTGCATTTGGCGGGGCAGCAGAATATTTTGGCGTAAAACCGGATATGGTTACTTACGGTAAGATCATCGGTGCAGGAATGCCGGTCGGTGCTTACGGCGGAAGAAAAGAGATCATGCAGATGGTTTCCCCGGCCGGTCCGGTTTACCAGGCAGGTACCTTAAGTGGAAACCCGATCGCCATGGCAGCAGGACTGACACAGCTCAAATATCTTTATGAACATCAGGAAGTTTATAAGGATCTGGAAGCAAAAGGTCAGAAACTCTATGGAAGCATGGAAGAGATCCTCAAGGAAACAGGAAGCCCGTACCAGGTAAACCATGTTTCTTCTCTGGGAAGCATCTTCTTTGCGACAGAGGAAGTAAGGGATTACACTTCTGCAAAAGCTTCCGACACAAAGAAATTCGCAGAGTATTTCCTGCACATGCTGAAAAATGGAATCCACCTCGCACCGTCACAGTTCGAGGCAATGTTCCTTTCCACAGCACACAGTGATGCCGTGATTGAGGAAACTCTGGACAAAGTCAGAGGCTTTTTTACAAAATAAAAACTGAATAAGGATTAGGATCTGTCCGCAGGAACTCATTTTATTTATTTTTGGGAGGGCACTTATGTTTCGGATCGCAGTATGCAGCAGTCAGACGAACGATAAGAACGAAACCAGCAGGACCATACAGAAATGGATAAAACGAAATATCACAGCAGATGCAGAGCTCTGCCAGGTGGAAAGTGTAGAAGAACTTCAGAACATCATGGAAACACAGCCGGATAAGTATAACTTTTGCATTATGGATATGCCTGCCCTTAAGAGTGCTTTTGAGGCGCAGACAGAGCAGAAGAAGCATCCATTACTGATCCATGGGACAGATTCGATCCGACATATTTTTGTGGAAGATATCATGTATGCAGAGAATTCCCTGCGGCGCATCACTTACACGCTGTACAACCGGCAGAAGATCATCAGTGTCCGGCGGGCGGGAAGTTTCGAGAGCGCAGTCGGGGAAATTGCAAAGGCACAGGCTTTTATGCAGCCGCACAAGTCTTTTTTTGTCCAGCTCCGGTACATTTCCGAACTGGGGACAGATCATATCCTGATGGCAGACGGCAAGAAGATCCCGGTAGCACAGAGCCGCCTGGTCACGGTACAGAGCAGGTATCTGCATTATCTCACACAAAGAACGAAAGCATGAATAAAAACTCCACAGACTGTTTGATAAAAACGGTCTGCGGAGTTTTTTTATATGCATATCGTGGTCTGCGCAGAAACAAGGCGCAGTGCGCAGAATCAAAGAACAAGAAGTGTATAAAATCTGCTATGATAACACTACAGAAGAAAAAGAGATGCGTGACCGCTTCTTCAGAGTACCTGAATATTTTTTTGGAAAATGCCTGATGAGTTTTTCGGCAGTTCTTTGAAAATCAAACAGCAAAGGAAGGAGAGGTGGCGTTGAACGGTAAAAAAAGAATCACAAAGATACTTGCCATGATAATCTGCCTGATCTTCTGCACCAACCAGGTCGCAGTTTATGGGGCGGAACTTGTTTCGTTTTCCGATGGGGTGGAAGAGCAGGGAGAGATATCATCTGCAGGCATAGAAGAAATGGATTCTTCAGAGACAGAAGAGGAGGTATCAGCTGACAACAGTCCGGGTGATTCAGAAGGGACGGAGATTTCGGAGGAAGATTTTTTAGATAACAGCACAGAAGAGAATCCACAGGAAATGCAGGGCGATGGATCTGAAGGTACTGCGGATGCTGCGATTGAAGATGATCTGCAGGACAGTACAGAAGATGTGCAGGAAGAAGTTTCCGATGCGTCAGAAGAACTGTTTCTCTCGGAAGAAACGCAGGATGTTTTTTCGGCAGGAGCTGACAATATCCCAGTCTATTCATCCGAGATCAGCCAGGATATCTACTGGCAGGACAACAACGAAGGCGCACAGGCGGGACGTCTGAGTGCAGACGAGTATGCAGCGTGGTTTTATCAGTACGGCAAGGTGGAGGTGACATATCAGGATTCTGACAAGACACAGAAAACACAGATCATGAAGGTGAGTGAACTTCTGGTGAATGGTCAGAGCGGGATCACGATGGAAGATCTTGAGGGAACCGGACATTATGTGATGCATTTTGCACAAGATTCACTGAAAGGAAGTCTTTCCGTTACAGGAAGCGATGGCCAACTATTTAATGCGACGATTCAGACGATCACACTTCTCCCGCCGGATCCGGAGACAGACAGAGACTATCCACAGGATGATAAGCTGGCACAGAATTATAAGTTTCTGAATGTTCCGGACGAGAAAGTGAGGGAGGAATACACCTCTAATAAAAATATCGGGTTTGGATGGTATTACATCAAAAAGATGGATGTTACTACACATGTGGAGATCCGCTGTGGCGATATGAGCTGTGGCAGTGATCTGACAGATGCAGTACAAAAGGAACTGTATTTTCAGTATCAGAAAAAGAATCAGGATGTGAACACCATTTCCAGTTCGCTGGAACAGACTCGAAATGCACAGGTAAAAGAACAGAAAGACGGAAGCAAAGTTGTTTCCATGGATATCACAGTTTCCGGACTGCCGCAGTATCGTATTGACGGCACGGAGATTCTCTATGATATCCGGGAAGGTGATTCGCAGGATTATCGCCTGAACAGCTATGATCCGGGGGAGGGAGATTATTTTAGCATTGATTACAACAACACAGATCTCTCCAATCATGGCACAGATACTACAGCGGTTTATAATGGTGGAACGATCATCCTGACGCGGCGCGGCACGGCTTCCTATCAGGCAGAGAAAGAATGGAAGGATGCGGAGGACTGCACAGAGCGGCCGGAAGTATCTTTTACCCTGTGGCGTTACAGCAAGCGGGGGGATGCGAGTTACCGGAAGGCATCTCAGGTGAAAAACAAAGAAGGGGATACGCTGAAATATGTGATCCCTGCAAACAGCACTGAAGACAGCCAGAAGATCACGTTCGAATATTTGGCGAATCCCGGAGCAGGAAGTGTATGCCTGACAGAGCAGGAAGCCCTGCCGAAATATGATCCCGAAGGATATCCCTATGTGTATTTCACACGAGAACGCATGGAGAATAATGGAAAGTATGAGCAGGTTCTCGGGAAGATTACTTACAAAAAGAATGGAGACTTTGCGATAAAGGATACTCTTCCAGATGGAGTTACCCGTGAAAGCACAGACAAAAGCATCTACAACGACGGCACGGTCAGCAACGTTCTCACCGGAACGGTAACGGCTGATTACACTAAAACCTGGCGTGCTCTTGCCTGGCAGGGTGAGCTTACGGATGTGCGGGTAGAATTTGCGCTGCAGGCCAAACATGTTGAAAGTTATGGAACAGATGATGACCAGTGGTACACAGTACAGGAAAACGGTGCAGATGTGACACAGAGCCTGTCTGGATTCGACGAGGAAATGACCTCCATGTCCGGGAGCAGAAGCATGCCGAAATATGACAAACTTGGACATGAACTGGAATACCGATGGATAGAGATTGGAGTATATCAGGGAAATGATACCACGAATCTGCTTAAGAAAGATGCAGATTCCGGGAATGCTTCGTTTGTCCTGACGCAGAAAAACAAAAAAGTTTCTTATACTTCTTCTGTGGAAAGTGTGCTTAAGGAAGACGGAAGTTATCATTCCGAGATCGTCAACCAGATAGAGCGAAAGGTAAATTACAAAGTTGTCAAAAAATGGCAGGAGGCCGAAGGCAATGAGACAGAAGCACCGGAAGATGCGAAGATCACACTGGCACTGCTTCGGCAGGATTCCACCAATCAGGTAAAAGAACTTGGCACACTGACTCTGGATGGAGAGAAGGACAGTGTGGAAACACAGATCCAGGATGAAGAAGGGAATGTGATCCGTGCGGCAGAGACAGAAAGCTGGCAGGGGGAATTTCTTGATCTTCCTCTCTATGATAAGGACGGACGCTGGCACGATTACTTTGTAGTGGAAAAGGACACAGATGCTT
>ERZ837910.6097-NODE-6097-length-10197-cov-6.014790_pt1 | contig 10197 bp, 9 predicted proteins | sample MGYA00519940_ERZ837910 | MGnify/ENA primary metagenome ERZ837910 (study PRJEB31850, sample SAMEA3708825) | human gut metagenome | biome: human gut; feature: human-associated habitat; material: faeces | place: China | collected 2014 ... | reverse complement strand
AGCTCCACGAAGGCGCCGAAGGTCATCAGGCGCACGACGCGGCCGTAGTACAGCTTACCCACCTCGGGGACGAACACGATATCGTCGATGAACTTCTTGGCCTTTTCGCAGCTCTCGGCGTCGGGGGAGGCGATGTGGATGGTGCCGTCGTCGTCGATATCCACCTTGGCGCCGGACTCGGCCACGATCTTCTGGATCACGCTGCCGCCCTTGCCGATGACCTCGCGGATGCGGTCGGGATCGATGTGCATGGTGATCATCTTGGGTGCGTAGCGGCTCACCTCGGGGCGAGGCTCGCTGATGACGGGCAGCATCACCTGATCCAGGATCTGGCAGCGGGCGTCATAGGTGATATCCAGCGCGTTGCGGATGATCTCCATGGTCAGGCCGTCGTTCTTCAGGTCCATCTGGATGGCGGTGATGCCCTTCTTGGTGCCGGCCACCTTGAAGTCCATCTCGCCGTGGAAGTCCTCCACGCCCTGAATGTCGATAAAGGTGGTGAAGCCGCCGTTGTCGTCCTGGATCAGGCCGCAGGAAATGCCGGCCACAGGCGCCTTGATGGGCACGCCGGCGTCCATCAGAGCCAGGGTGGAGCCGCAGATGGAGCCCTGAGAGGTGGAACCGTTGGAGGAAACCACCTCAGAGACCACGCGGATGGCATAGGGGAACTCCTCCACGGAGGGGATCACAGGCAGCAGGGCCCGTTCGGCCAGAGCGCCGTGACCGATCTCGCGACGGCCGGGGCTGCGGGCGGGCTTGGCTTCGCCGACAGAGTAGCCGGGGAAGTTGTAGTGGTGCATGTAGCGCTTCTCGGTCTCTTCCCAGATGGTGTCCAGCTTCTGGCAGGCGGACAGGGTGTCCAGGGTGCAGACGGACAGGACCTGGGTCTGGCCGCGGGTGAACAGGCCGGAGCCGTGGACCCGGGGCAGCACGCCCACTTCGGCGCTGAGGGGACGGATCTCGTTCTTCTGGCGGCCGTCCACGCGGTGGCCTTCCAGCAGCCAGGCCTTGACGATCTTCTTCTGGAACTTGTAGGTGATCTCCTCCAGATACTGGTCCATGTCGGGGTGAGCTTCCAGATACTTCTCGTGCCACTTTTCGATCATGGCGTTCCAGCGCTGCTCACGGACGTTCTTGTCATCGGTGTCCATAGCGGCCTTGGCCTCGTCCATGAAGTTGGCCACGATGTCGTCGAACAGCTCCTGGTCGAAGGCGGCGTGGGGATAGTCGAACTTGGGCTTGCCGATCTCAGCGACCATCTTGTTGATGAGCTCGATCTGCTTCTGGTTCTCCTCGTGGGCCTTCTGAATGGCCTCGAACATCTTGTCGTTGGGGACCTCGTTGGCGCCGGCCTCGATCATGACTACCTTCTTGCCGGTGGAGACCACGGTGACGTCCAGATCGCTGACTTTGCGCTGTTCGCTGGTGGGGTTGATGACCAACTCACCGTCCACCAGGCCCATCTTCACGGCACCCACAGGACCGTTCCAGGGGATATCGGAGATGGCCAGAGCGGCGGAGGTGCCGATCAGAGCGGCAATCTCGGGAGAGCAGTCATGATCCACAGCCATGACGGTGGCCATGATGGACACATCATTGCGGAAGTCATAGGGGAACAGGGGGCGGATGGGGCGGTCGATGACGCGGCTGGTGAGGATGCCCTTCTCACCGGGACGGCCTTCCCGGCGGTTGAAGCTGCCGGGGATGCGGCCCACGGCGTACATCTTCTCCTCAAAGTCCACGCTCAGGGGGAAGAAATCGATGCCGTCCCGGGGACGGGCGGAGGCGGTGGCGCAGACCAGCACGCGGGTGTCGCCGTAGCCCACCATGACGGCGGCATTGGCCAGTTCGGCCAGCTTGCCCACCTCCAGAGTCAGGGGACGGCCGGCCAGTTCCATCTCGTACTTATGATAGCCGGGGAACTGCCGATGGGTGATAATGGTTGACATAAGATTGCTCCTTTACTCAGATGCTCGGGAGCGGCTCTTTTCGTATTTGAAAGCATGTCCGAGATTCGGGCACAGTTTCAAACACAAAAAGCAACAGCCCCCGGCGAAAAAATGACTGGAAATTCGCAGAAAAGGGTGACGGAGAACCGCTCCGTCACCCTCATTGCTTCTTACTTCCGGATGCCCAGCTTGGCGATCAGGGCACGATAGCGCTCGATATCCTTCTTCTGCAGATAGTCCAGCAGGCTGCGGCGCTTACCGACCATCTTCAGCAGACCACGGTTGGAGTGCTTGTCCTGGGGGTTGGCGCGCATGTGCTCGGTGAGGATGTTGATGCGCTCGGTGAGGATCGCGACCTGAACCTCGGGGGAGCCAGTGTCGGTCTCGTGGGTACGGTTGGCCTCGATCACGGCCGTCTTCTGATCTTTACGCAGCATTGTGTGTTTCCACCTTTCAAAAAATTCTCCGTGAACTGCGCCCTGGGAGTGGTGAAATCCTCCGCGGAACGAAGTCCCGGAATTGCGCACAAATTCACGTGCTGAACAAGTTTACCATAGGAATGTGCGGTTGTAAAGAGAAAAATGCAAAAAATTCCTTGTTTTTATAAAAGGAGCGGGGAAAAGAGGCGGAAAATATTTTTTTGAAAGGGGATTGACAGAGAGAAACGGCCGTGTTATCCTAACTGTACTAACACACATAGTACAGTTGGTACAGTTCGGAGGAACGTTATGAAGGTCATCAAGAAGGTAGTAGCCGCCCTGATGGTGCTGGGAGCACTGGCGGCGCTGACGGTGGGCGTGGTTTTAAAGCCGGGCCGGAAAGGAGACGAGACATGATGCTGTTTGGTTTTGCGGGGATCGCCGCCATCGTGGGTCTGATTTTTGCCGCTGCGGTTCTGGTGACCGTGGCCTTGCAGCCCTGAGCGCGGGGCGGATGCGATGAGTACACTGTTTTTGCTTGGTATCGCAGGCGCGGTACTGCTGGTTATTTTGCTGACAGCGGTGATCCTGCACCGTTAAAAGACCTTTAGAAAGGAGGAGGCACATGTGCTGACATTGAATTACCGGGATTCCCGTCCCATTTATGAACAGATCAAGGACGGCCTGCGGCGGATGATCGTCACCGGGGCCATGGCCCAGGACGAAAAGCTGCCCTCCGTCCGGGCGCTGGCCACCCAGCTTTCCATCAATCCCAACACCATCCAGCGGGCCTATAACGAGCTGGAAACGGAAGGGTATATTTACTCCGTGGCGGGAAGGGGCAGCTTCGTCAGCGGCACGGCGGACGCCGACGCCGCCCGGCGGGAAACGCTTTGGGCGGACGTGAAAAGACTGCTGAACGAACTGCGGTATCTGGGCGTGACGGAGGCGGACGCCGCGGCGCTCATCAAGGAGGTATACGAGCAATGATCGAAGTGAAAAACGTCGTCAAGACCTTTGACGGCTTTGCCGCCCTGAATGACGCCACCATCAGCGTGCCTACCGGGGCTGTCTACGGGCTGGTTGGTCCTAACGGAGCGGGCAAGTCCACCATCATCCGCCACCTCACCGGCATTTTCCGGCAGGACAGCGGCACCGTGCGGCTGGGCGGCGAGGATGTGTGGGAAAACGCGGCGCTGAAGGCCAAAATCGCCGCCATTCCCGATGATTGGTACTATTTCAATTCTGCGGGCATCGGGGATATGATGCGGTTCTACAAGGGGTTCTATCCCAATTTTTCCACGGAGCGGTATGAAAAGCTGCGGGAAGTGTTTGAACTGGACGAAAAGCGGCCTATCCGGCGGTTTTCCAAGGGTATGCAGAAGCAGGCAGCCTTCTGGCTGGCGCTGTCCGCCATGCCGGACTACCTTATTTTAGATGAGCCGGTGGACGGTCTTGATCCGGTGATGCGCCGGCAGGTATGGAGCCTGATGATGGGCGATGTGGCGGAGCGGGGCACTACGGTGCTGGTATCCAGCCACAACCTCCGGGAGCTGGAGGATGTGTGCGACCACGTGGGCATCATGGATCACGGCCATGTGCTGCTGGAGCGGAGTCTGGCCCAGCTGCAGGATAACATGGTGAAATTGCAGGTGGTGTTCCCTGACGGAATGGAGGACGTTCCGGCGGAGCTGCCGGTGCTTCACGCCTCGAAGCTCGGCCGGGTGCATACCCTCATCATGCGGATGAACGCCCAGGAGGCCACGGAGCGGCTGATGGCCTACAACCCGCTGCTGGTGGACGCGGTGCCCCTGACGCTGGAGGAGATCTTTATTTACGAATTGGGAGGTGCGGATTATGCGGTCAAAGACATCGTACTTTAACGGTACGCTTTTTAAGAAAAACCTGTCCCGGTACTGGCCGCTGTGGGGCCTTGCCTCCTTCGGCGGGGCCATGTTCCCCTTGGCGATGCTGCTGGAGCTGCTGCACAACGGATTCCGGTTCTGGTCGCCTCTGGAGACCAGACAGGCGTATTACACTGTGCTGTCCTATGGAGTGCCGGTTATTTCCATCGTGTACGCCATTTTGTGCGCCATGGCGGTGTGGAACTATCTTTACAACGCCCGCAGCGTGGGAATGATGCACACGCTGCCCATCCGCCGGGAGGGACTGTTTGTTACCAACGTGCTGTCCGGCCTGACGATGATGGCCATTCCCTACGCTGTGACCGGCGTTTTGCTGGTGCTGGTGACGATGCTGTTCGGCGGCTTTGAGCCGGTGGGCGTGCTGGTGACGGTCTTAGGCGTTATGGGGGAGAGTTTGTTCTTCTTCGGCCTTGCCACCCTCTGCGCCTTCATCGTGGGCAATGTGTTCATGCTGCCCGCCCTTTACGGACTGCTGAACTTTATCGCCGTGCTGACGGACTTCATGGTGAACCTGCTGGCGCAGGGCTTCTGCTTTGGCCTGAACAGCAGTTATTCCGGTACCGTGGAGTGGCTCAGCCCCGTGGTATACCTCATACAGAAGATCTCTCCAAACAGCACCTACGAGACCCAGTGGGTGACGGAGCGACTGGGTGGTCAGCGGTATGAGACCAGTGTGCTGACCTCCGTGACGCTGGAAAACGGCTGGCTCATCGCCGCCTATGCCGCCGTGGGCGCGGCGCTGCTGGGACTGGCGTGGCTGCTGTACCGCAGACGCCGCAGCGAGAGCGCCGGGGACGTGGTGGCCGTGGGCTGGATGAAGCCGGTGTTCCGGTACGGCTGCGCCGTCTACGCCGCCATTTTAGGCGGACGACTGCTGTACGCCCTGCTGTGGGAGAGCTTTCAGAGCGGCCAGTACTTCACGCTCCTGCCTATGATCTTGTGCATGATCGCAGGCGGCGCCGTGGGCTATTACGCGGCGTCCATGCTGCTGGCGAAAACGCCCCGGGTGTTCAAGACCACATGGAAGGGGATGCTGGCGGTGGCGCTGGGCTGCGCGGCCCTGTGCGGCGCCATGAAGTACGATCTGTTCGGCGTGACCCGCCGGGTCCCCACGCCGGACAGCGTAAAGCTGGTGAACGTCTACGCCGCCGGCAGCAATTATTACCTGACACCCGGGAAGGACGACGCCCTCATCGAGAAGGTCCGGACGCTGCACCAGACCATTATCGACGATAAGGATTACATTCAAAAAGAAGCGCCGGGGTATGGCTATTATTCCGACGGCTATACGGCCAGTGTGGAAGAATCCGCAGAGGATAGCGGGGCGCAGTCAACCATAAGAGATATCCGGATCACTTATATGCTCAACAGCGGGCTGAAGGTGGAGCGGTGGTACAGCCTGTATCTGACCCCTGACCGCATGGCCCGGGAGGGCACCTATGACTATCTGCTGGATCAGCTCATCAACAGCCCGGAGATGCGCCAGAAGCGTATCCGCTGGCGGGATGAGGGCTTCCAGATGACTGAAGCGTGGTTCGAGACATGGAGCGGCGGCGGCACTCTCGGCAGCCGGGAGGCGGGTCTGCTCTTGGACGCCGTGGCCAAGGACGCGGAAAACGGAGACTGGGGCGTGTATAACTGGTTCCTGGCGGATAATGACGCCGACAACTATGACCTCCGCATTCAGTTCGAATACAAGCTGCCGGAGAGCCAGTTCAACAGAATCCATGATACGATCCGGATCAACGTCAAGGAAGGCATGACGGAGACGATCCGGGCGCTGAAGGACCTGAAATTGATCACCGACGCCGATCTGGTCACCAACCGGGAACGGTACCCGTGGCAGTACGCCGCGGGCGGCTGGGACCAATATGACCAGTTCTATGGGCAGTTCCATATGAGCCCCGAGGAATACTATGAACGGTACAGCGAGTACCCGGCGGGGTGGTTCGGCACGGAGAGCGATGATTCGTCCACGGAGACGGAAATTGCTCCCGCCGTGGATGACAGCCACAGCCCCAGCATGTCTGATGGGGCGGAGGCCACCAGCTTCGGCATCATCGGCGGGGCGGACGGCCCCACGGTGATGGTGACAACCGCGGCCTGACCCAAATCGTACCGCAAGGACGCTCCCCGGCGGGAGACCGCCGGGGAGACAGGATCTGAGAATATACGATATGAATGAGCATACGTTTTTTGAGTGGAAACGCTCCGAAAGACTGACGGCGGTGCTGGCGCTGGCGTTCTGCCTGCTGGGGCTGGGGCTTCAACGCCTGCCGGGGGTGAGCTTTTCCGGAAAGCTGAGCTGGGGACTGGCGCTGGTCTGTCTGGTGCTGCTGGGCCTGAGCCGGCTGAGCCGCCGCCACCGGGGATGGAAGATTTTGCTGCGGATCGCCCAAATAGGACTGGCGGCGCTGGTTCTGGGCTTGTCGGCGGTGGAGGTCTGGGTCATCCGGGCCGGACACCGGGACGAGTCAGCCCAACCGGCGGACGCGGTGATCGTTCTGGGAGCCGGGGTCAACGGCACCACGCCCTCCGTGGCCCTGCAAACCCGCATCGACGCGGCGGAGCGGTATCTCAAGGCGCATCCGGGCATCCCGGCGGTGCTGTCCGGGGGACAGGGGCCGGGGGAGGATATCTCCGAGGCCCGGGCCATGTATAACGCGCTGACGGACCGGGGCATTGACCCGGAGCGGCTGATCTTAGAGGAGCAGTCCGCCAATACCCGACAGAACCTGCAAAATTCTCTGGCGCTGCTGCCGGATGACTACCATAAAACAGTGGCCATCGTCACCAACGATTTCCACATGGGGCGGGTGCGGCTGCTGCTGAACGCCGCCGGACCCGGCAGGGTGGTGCAGGTGCCGGCAAAGCTGCCGTGGTGGTGGCTCAGCGCCAACTATTACCTGCGGGAGAGCTTCGCCGTGGTGAACGATCAGGTGGTGCGTCCTCTGCTGGCCTAAAAAAATTTGAAATTTTTTGGAAAAATGTGCAACAAAATCGGTGTTCAAATCGTCTTATAGGTACAGGAACAAAAACCGCTCCAAGGGGCGCTGAAGGAGAATGTGTGTATGAAAGGAGAAGCACGCACTATGGAAACGACAATGACCAGGGAACCGATCTGGAAGCTGTGGGTAGATACCCAGCGCCGTGTGGTGTCCTTTCATGAGGAGGCCGGTTCTCAACTGATGGAATTCCGGGACCGGGAGATGTTTTTGCGGTGTATCGACGGATACACGGCCCAGCTCTACCGGTATCAGTGACATGAAGCTTATCAAGTGGGTATGACCTTCCACTATCAGTGGAAGGTCATACCCTTTTTTTGCGTCAAAGAGCAGGATGATCTATATGAAAAAACAACAAATAAATCGAAAAAAAGAGGAACCGATTCTGTTTGTTTGGGGTTGCTTCTGAAAGGGACTGATAGTATGATAAAGGTATCACTTTTAAAACGGAGGTAGAGAGAAGCATGAACCGACTCTTCAAAAAGACCCTGTCCCTGATGCTCGTCATTGTCATGACGGTATCTCTGGGGGTTTCCGCCGCAGCTGCGGATCAGACAGGTGCCGCGCAGGCTGAGGGCCCGCTGGGTATCGTCAGCGCTATGAGCGTGGAACTGAACGCACTGGTGGAGGCGACCAAGATCTCCAAGACGGAAGAGATCGCAGGCAACACCTTTTATGAGGGCGTCCTCAACGGCGTGGATGTGGTGCTGGTCAAGGCCGGTATCGGCAAGGTGCTGGCGGCGTCCTGCGCTGAGACCCTCATCGACACCTATCATGTGGGCGGCATCGTCTTTACCGGCATTGCCGGCGGCGTGGGCGACGACGTGAACGTGATGGACATGGTCATTGCCACCGAGTTGGTGCAGCATGACTACGGCACCGAGACCAACAGCGGCTTTGAGTGGAACGGCAAGGCCGGCAGCAATCAGGAGACCGGCATGATCCCTGTGGATGAGAGCCTTTCCAAGATCGCTTATGATTCTGCCTGCACCGTGCTGGGCGCGGAGAAGGTCCATCAGGGCGTGATCGCCACCGGCGACCAGTTCATTTCCAGCGAGTCCTATGTCAAGGAACTTCAGACCAAGTTCAACGCACTGGCCTGCGAGATGGAGGGCGCTTCCGTGGCCCGCGTGGCAGACGAGTTCCATGTGCCCTGCGCCATTCTGCGCTGCATGAGCGACAAGGCCGACGGCATTGCCCATGATACCTATGCTTTCAACTACACTGAGGCTTCCAATACCTCCGCCTCTGTGGTGAAGGAAATGCTGAACACCATTGCCAAGGATCGGGTCGCGCTTCCCGCTGCCAAGGATGTCGCAGCAAAGGACACCACGCCCCGTACCGCCATCATCAGCGCCATGAGCGTGGAACTGAAGGCTCTTGTGGATGCCGCCGACATCCAGAAGGAAACCGTGATCGGAAGCAAGACCTACTATGTGGGTAAGCTCAATGGCGAGGACGTGGTACTGGTTCAGGCCGGCGTCGGCAAGGTCCTCTCTGCCAACTATACCGCGGCCCTGCTGAATAACTTCACGGTCAAGGGCGTTGTCTTTACCGGCATTGCCGGCGGCGTGGGCGACGACGTGAACGTGATGGACATGGTCATCGGCACCAGCCTTGTGCAGCATGACTACGGCACTGAGACCAACAACGGCTTCGTTTGGAACGGCGAAGCCGGCAGCAATCAGGAGACCGGCATGATCCCCGTGGATGGCACCCTTTCCAAGATCGCTTACAACGCTGCCTGCGATGTGCTGGGCTCTGCCAAGGTCCATCAGGGCGTGATCGCCACCGGCGACCAGTTTATCTCCAGCGAATCCTATGTCAAGGAGCTTCAGACCAAGTTCGACGCACTGGCCTGCGAGATGGAGGGCGCTTCCGTGGCCCGCGTCTGCGATCAGTTTGGCATGCCCTGCGCTATTCTGCGCTGCATGAGCGATAAGGCAGACGGCATTGCCCACGACACCTATGCCTTTAACTACACCGAGGCTTCCAACACCTCCGCATCCGTGGTACAGGAAATGATGAAGACCCTCAGCACTACGCTGCCCTTCACGGATGTGAAGAACACCGACTGGTGCTTCAGCGAAGTGGCGCGGGTCTATGCCGACGGCATCATGGGCGGCACCTCCAACACCACATTCAGCCCCGCCGGTCCCCTGACCCGTGGTCAGGTGGTGGCGATGCTGTACCGTATGGCCGGCAGCCCCGCTGTTACTGCCAATACTACCGGCTTTTCCGATGTGGACAACGGTGCGTACTATGCTGATGCCGTAAAGTGGGCCTCCGGCAAGGAGATCGTGGGCGGCTATGCCGACGGCACCTTCGCGCCCAACCGTGCCATCACCCGTGAGCAGCTGGCTGCTATCCTGTACCGCTACGCCAAGGCCAACGGCGCGGACATCAGTGTGGGTGAGGACACCAATCTGCTGAGCTACAAGGATTTCCAGAGCGTCGGCCAGTATGCGGTGCCTGCTCTGCAGTGGGCTGTGGGCAGCGGCCTGATCGGCGGCACCACCAATGCGATGCTGTCTCCCAAGGGGACGGCAACCCGGGCACAGGCCGCTGTGATCCTGGTTCGTTTCGTCGGAATGACCGCCGCGAAGTAATTTCACCAGTTCCTCCGCACCGGCTCCGCCCTTGGGCGGGGCCGGTTTTTCCACGGGAAGCGGTTGGAACGGAAAAGTCTGTATTTTCCGGGGAAAAACCGGGAAAATACGGTTGACAAACGGCGGAAATGTGATATGATAACCGAGTAACTGGATATTTGGCGAAGAAAAGGAAGAGTAGCCGGTCGAGGGCCTGTAAAGAGAGCCGCCGTTTGGTGCGAGGCGGACAGGCGCGGCGGCGAAAATCACCTTGGAGCCTCCTGCTGAAAGACGACGCGAGTAAGCGTGGA
>ERZ837910.6094-NODE-6094-length-10202-cov-3.832069_pt1 | contig 10202 bp, 8 predicted proteins | sample MGYA00519940_ERZ837910 | MGnify/ENA primary metagenome ERZ837910 (study PRJEB31850, sample SAMEA3708825) | human gut metagenome | biome: human gut; feature: human-associated habitat; material: faeces | place: China | collected 2014 ... | reverse complement strand
TGCGTCGAGAAACCGATCAGGCCGCAGTGATGTCCCAGCGTCGGCATGACCTGGCTGAATCCGAAACAGTCGGGCAGGAACATATCCTTCGACTTGATACCGAACTCCTTTTTATAAAACTCCTGTGCAAGCAGGATGTTGCGGATAAACGACTCCGACGACGGCATGTTCGGGTCGTTGGCCTCGAACGAAGCCCCCGAAATGTTCCATCGCCCGTCGGCTACGAATTTCCGGATGCGCTCGAAGAGGTGCGGATAGTACTCCTTGATCCATTCGTACTTGACGGCGCCTTCGAAATTGAACACGTAATGCGGATATTTTTCGAGCAGCGCCCGCTCAGTGGTATCCTTCATATCGCCGGTGATGAGCACGTCAAAGTCGTGGGCGCTGCCCAGCACGGACAGACCCTGCTCGTTCATGTCACCCTCGCCTACCGGCGGGTACAGCGTCACCACCATGTCGCCCGCTGCCGCCAGCGTGGTGCGGCGCACCCACTCCACCTGAATATCATACTGCTCCGCTGCTTCCAGCAGACGCTCCCGGACGCCGTACTCGTCCTCCATGTCCGGCAGGTACAGGGTATCCACCGGTATCCGGGACAGCAGCGTATACAGGCCGTTGGTATGGTCGGCGTGGAAATGGGTGACGGCTACCGCCTTCAGCCGGTGGATTCCCATAGCGGACAGCTGATCCGCCGCCACGGTGCCCGCGTCGATATAGCTGTTGGAGCTGCCGCAGTCCACCAGAATGGCCTGTCCCTCGGAATAGAGGGCTACGCTCTCCCCCTGTCCCACGTCCAGCACCGCCACATTCATGTTGCCCGCACGGTAGACCAGCGTGTTGCTCCAGATGGCCAGCGCCAGCGTCAGCACCGTTGCCAGCAGGGCGATAAGATACTTCCGCTTGCGCCATTTCTTCACCGCGGCGCACAGGCCGAAGCCCAGATATGCCCCCACCATCCACAGCCGCAGATAGTGGTTATCGAAATAGACGGCGTGATACCGCCATCGGGTCAAGACCCACGCGATCCACAGCACCGCATGGATCAGACCATAGGCCGCCCAACCCAGCACTCTGGCCGCCGGAAGCCACACGAAGCCCGCCAGCGCCGTGACGAAGGACGCCATGAAGCCGTACCCCGCCACAGGCACCGCCAGCAGGTTGGCAAGCGGCGACACCAGCGACAGCGTATTGAAATAGTAGGCCACCAGCGGCACGGTGCAGATGGTGGCGCTGAGCGATACCGCCAAATTGGCGCCGGCAAAGGCCAGCACACGCCGCACATGCTTGTTCTTCCCCTGATACCAGTCGAAAAACAGGCGGTACAGCCGTCCGGACAGGATCACAATGCCGAAGGTGGCCGCAAAGCTCAGCTGGAAGCTGATGGACGCGGCGGCAAAGGGATTGCCCAGCAAAATCACCAGCAGCGCCATGCCCAGACTGGTAAAGGAGTCGCTGTCCCGGCGGAACAGGGGCGCCAGCAGCAGTGCGATCTGCATGATGCAGGCACGAACCACCGAGGGCGACAACCCCACCATATTCATATAGAACAGCAGCACGCAGATGGTAACACCGCAGAACAGCCGCCGCCGTGACCGGGGCAGCAGCAGAGCCAGCAGCGTCACCAGAAAGGCACAGTGAAGGCCCGACACCGCGAACAGGTGCGCCAGACCCGCACCCCGCATGACGAGGTAATCCTCGTCGGCAATGTCATATTTGCTGCCGGTCAGCTCGGCAGAGATGATGCCCGCTGTCCGGGGATCGTCCCAGATGGCCCGAATCTTCTCCTGAAAGGCAAGTCCCGCCCGTTGCGGCAGCCACCGCAGGCTGTTGGAGGAACCGGCGGTCACGTCCAGCCCCCCTCTGGCGTACAGCAGGGCGTAAATACCCTTGGAGGTAAAGGTGGTCAGCCGGGTATCCGCCACCTGCGCGGCGTCGTTCCACCGGGCCGTACCGGACACGGTATCGCCCGGCTCCAGCGTCAGCAGTGTTTCATCGCCGTACAGCACCGCTTTGGCAAAGGGATGGCCGTCCAGCCGGATCGTCACCCGCGCGCCGTAGTCCGTTTCCCACGCTTCGCCGCAGACCACGCCGGAGAAGGGCAGCTCCTGTCCGCACTTGTCCAGCACCGGCTGCTGCACCCAGTGCTGATAGCCGGTGAAATACAGCAGCGATGCCGCCAACGACGCGCAGATCAGCGCACGGCGGCCTTTGTCTCCCAAACGCTTACGCAGGAAGAACGCCGCAACCGCCAGTGCCAGCAGCACCGCCGCGGCAGGAAGCCACCAGCCGCCCTTCGGCTCCAGTGCCGCCGCCAGCGTACCCACCGCGAAGGAGAACGCCAGGATCGCCAATGTCCGCATGAATGCTCTCACCTCTCCGCCAGCAAAGTTCCTTTATTATAGCAAATCTTCCGCCCGAGGGCAATACTCACCACAGGACGGAATATTGACAATATCCCCCGCAGGCACTATACTGTTGCTATCTCAACAACAGGAGGTTCCCAGTATGGAAAACAAGCTGCTGGGCAGCAAACTCTTTCTCTACGTGACCGAATTCTTCGCCGGTGTGTCCGTCATGGCGGTGGAGCTGGGCGCCAGCCGGTTGATGGCCCCGTATTTCAGCTCCTCCCAGATCGTGTGGACGGTCATCATCGGCGTTATCATGATCGCCATGGCCATCGGCAACCTGTGGGGCGGCAAGCTGGCGGACAAGACCAATTCGCCGGACAAGCTCTATGGCCGTATTCTGATCGCCGCCATCTGGATCGCCCTGATCCCCTTTGTGGGGCGGTGGCTCATTGCGGGCGTCAGTCTGCTGCTGGCCATGTTCGTGACGAAAAACTTCCTCGTCTGGGCGGCGCTGGCGGCGTGTCTGGTGATCTTCGCCTTCCCCTGCGTGCTGCTGGGCACGGTGACGCCGTCGCTGACCAAGTTCACGGTGGACAATCTGGACGACACCGGCAAGACTGTGGGCAAGCTGAACGCCCTGAACACCATCGGCAGCATCATCGGCACCTTTGTGCCGACCTTCATCACCATTCCCGCCGTGGGCACGGCGGCCACGTTCCTGATCTTCGCCGGGGTACTGGCGGCTATCGGCATCGTGTACTTTGCCTTCGCCCGGAAGAAAATGCTTAAGGGCATCGTGGCGGCGGTGGTCATCGTGGGGCTGTGCTTCACCTTGCCCACCTACAGCTTCGCCTTCTGGGAGAATGATATCGCGCTGGAGGACGAATCCATCTACAACTATTTGCAGGTGAAGGACAGCGACCGGCAGACCACCCTGTCCACCAACGTGCTGTTCGGCGTGCAGTCCATCCAGCGGAAGGACACGGAGCTGACGGGAATGTACTACGACTACGCGCTGGCGGCGCCCTGCATGGCGGGCATGGACGGCAGCGACAACGACAGCCGCGCCGTCATGATCCTGGGCATGGGCTCCGGCACCTACGCTAGCTATTGCGTGCGGTACTTTCCCGGTGTGACGGTGCAGGGCGCGGAGATCGACAAAAAGATTGCCGATATCGCCACGGAGTATTTCGGCCTGCCGGACAGGCGGTGGAGGACGGCAGGGCGTACCTGACCGCCTCGGAGAAGCAGTTTGACGTGATCATGGTGGACGCCTATCAGGACATCACCATTCCCTTTCAGCTGTCCAGCGTGGAGTTTTTCACCGAGGTACAGCGGCACCTGAAGCCCGGCGGCGTCATGGTGGTGAACCTGAACATGACCTCCGCGCAGGACGGCTCCATCAACCAGTACCTGTGCGACACCATGTCCAGCGTGTTCGCCCACACCTACACCGTCAACGTGCCCGCCAACACCAATACGGTGGTATTCTGCTCCGATTCCGATGACCTGCGGCAGACCTTTGACGAAAACCGCGTTCTTCTGCAAAACACCAGCTACGCCGCCATGATGGAAACAGTGGCGCGGGATCTGCGGGACTATACCGGCGGGGATCATATCCTGACGGATGACAAGGCCCCGGTGGAGCTGCTGGGCATGCGGGTGCTGGACGAGCTGATCGACGGCCAGCTGAGCTACTATAAAGAGCAGTTCTCCATGGAGGAGATCATCAATATGGTGACATAAGAAAAAGACGGCGCACGCCGTCTTTTTCTTATGTTCACAGTTATTTCAGCCAGCCGCCGAAGAAGAATTCCCGCAGCTGCTTGTAAAGCACCGTACCCGCAAGGCCCAGGAGCAGCAAGAACCACGTCAGAAAAACCAGCCAGCCTACGTCATAGGTTTCGGTCAGATTCCGCATGCCGGTCAGTTCTCCTACTCGATCCGACCCATTATATACGACAGTGGGCGGCAGGGTCGAGGCCCAGATACGCAGGGCGATCTTCCCCAGAATGGCGAGGATCATCGTGAACAGCCACACGATGCGCATGATCGGCCACTTGCTCTCCGCCGATGGAGCAGCCGTCGGCGCGGCCTGCGCCGTGGTCTCTCCATTCTCCAGCAGCAGGTAGTCGGTGCTGACGCCGAACAGGCGGCTGAGGGCCACCACGTTCTCCGTGTCCGGCACGGACGCGCCGCTCTCCCACTTGGACAGAGCCTGCCGGGAGACGTTGATCTGCGTGGCCAGCTCCTCCTGACTCCAACCGCGGGCCTTGCGCAGGGCTTGCAGCTTTTCTCCAAAGGTCATAGGCGTTTCTCCTTTCCGTTTCTGGTGTTATTCTACCAAAAACGGGATGTAAAGTCCACCTATCAGGGCTTCCAAATCCGCAACTGGAGTTGACATTGGGCGGAATAGGGGAATCGCACACTGAATCTTAAAAGGCGGACAGAGTCGTCCGCCCCTACTGATGGTGTCAACGCCAAAACCTGTGTAGGGGCCGACGACTCTGTCGGCCCCTGTTGGTCACTTGTGCACAGTGAACCTCCGGCCTTAATACTTATCCTGATACGCCGTGTCCTCCACGCCGCTTTGCCGCAGTCGGTCGACCAGCCGATCCAGCATGGGCCGGAACAGCGCCTGAAACCAGCTGTCCTTGCCGAACCAGCGGACGAGCGTGGGGCTGACGGCGTAGTATGCGCGGATAAACGCCCGCCCATACCACGTCCGATCCAGTGTGTTATCCCGGAAGCGGCGCAGCGTCCACACCTCCGGGCAATCGTAGGAGCCGTATACGGCGGTAGCGATGTAGCAGCCGCTTTTCTGTTCCGCTTCCTGCCGTCTTTTTGCTTCCCATTGCCTTCTTGCTTCCTGATCTTTTGCTTCCTGATAGGGAGTACCCCAAAATGCATTTGAATAACATTGTGTGTTACCTTTGATTTCAACAGTCCGCAATGACTTGCAATCAAGAAAAGCTTCAGGCCCAATTGTTTGTACCGAAGCCGGTATGACAATAGCGGTAAGCGAGATGCACTCGGCAAATGCCTTGCTCCTAATTTCTTTCACCGAATCCGGTATCACGACAGCCGCAAGCGCCGTACAGCCTTCAAACGCAGACTGTCCAATTTTCTGCACGGAGTCAGGTATTGTGATATGGGGAAGCGCTATACAGTCTCTAAATGCACCTGACCCGATCTCTTTCACCGAATCCGGTATGACCACTGAAGTGATCCCCTTGCAATTATAAAACGCTTGATCCCCTATAATCTTCACGCTATTTGGGATCACGACCTCCGTGGCCGCGCCGTTGTACTTTACCAGCACACCGCCGCGGATCACAAAATCCGCCGAATTGCCGCCGTAGACGTTGACGACCCCGGCGTTGCTATGGTTCGTTGTGTTGTAATTATTGACGGCCTTTTCCACGATAAACGCCGTATTGCAGTAGGGGCAGACCGCCGCGTCCAACGTGTTGTTGATCTCCAGATTTGCGCCGCAGTTCGTACACTTTGCTTGTACCAGAGGCATATTTCCATCTCCCTTTTCTGTGTTTTGTAAAGCGTAAACTTTTTAAAGCGCCAATTTTCTACATTCAATCGTTAACTTGACCCTTGAAAAATCAACGGATTGCTGTATACTTGTATTAAGAAAGGCGTACCTTTGCAGTTTGCAAAAGTACACCTTTCCAAAATTTTCCCCGTTTTGTTTAAGGGAAGTTTACATATTCCGTACAGAAAAATACCCCTGCCTGTCTACTCGGACAGGCAGGGGTATCCAACAAGGAACCGCTCGGGCCAAACGGCCTGAGCGGTTCCTGTTTGCTTTATTTACCCTTTATTCGGCGCTTTGGGGGTGGTCAGGGGAATCCTCCGCTGCTTCGGCGGGGGACTCGGCTTCACCGGCGGCTTCCTCCGTTTCCTCGGCGATGGCTTCGGCCTGCGCTTCGGCGGCGGGAATCTTCTCCACGACCACCTTGCCGTCATGCAGCGTTACCTTGGCGGTGTCGCCGTACTTCAGCTTGCCCTCCAGCATCTGCTCGGCCACGGCGTCCTCCACGGTGTTCTGGATGGAACGGCGCAGGGGACGTGCGCCATACTCGGCGTCGAAGCCGTCCTTGGCAAGAGCCGCAACCGCGTCCTCGTCGGACACCAGCGTGATGCCCTGCTGGGCCATACGCTTGCCGGTGACGGACAGCATACGGTGGGCGATCTTCACAATGTCCTCCTCCGTCAGCTGGCGGAACACGATGGTCTCGTCGATACGGTTCAGGAACTCCGGCTTGAAGGTGCGCTTCAGCTCGGCCATCACGGCTTCCCTGATACGGGCGAACCGGGCGGCCTCGTTGGCTTCCTTCTGCTTCTCGCTGCCGTCAAAGCCCAGCGGGGCGTTCTCAGCGGCGGTGATGTTCTTGGCGCCCACGTTGGAGGTCATGACGATGACGGTGTTCTTGAAGTCCACCCGGCGACCCTGAGAGTCGGTGACGATGCCGTCCTCCAGAATTTGCAGCAGGATGTTCCACACGTCCTCGTGGGCCTTTTCGATCTCATCGAACAGCACCACGGAATAGGGCTTGCGGCGCACCTTTTCGGTCAGCTGGCCGCCCTCCTCGTGACCCACATAGCCGGGAGGAGAGCCTACCAGACGGGACACGGTGTGACGCTCCATATACTCGGACATGTCGATACGGATCATGGCGTTTTCATCGCCGAACATGGCTTCGGCCAGCGCCTTGCACAGCTCGGTCTTGCCTACGCCGGTGGGACCCAGGAACAGGAAGGAGCCGATGGGACGCTTGGGGTCCTTCAGACCCACACGGCCACGGCGGATGGCGCGGGCCACGGCGGTGACGGCCTCGTCCTGCCCCACCACACGCTGGTGCAGCGTCTCCTCCAGACGCAGCAGACGCAGGCTCTCGTCCTCCGTCAGACGGTTGACGGGGATGCCCGTCCAGCCGGAGACGACCGCGGCAATATCCTCGGCGGATACGGCGCCGCGGTGACCGCCGCGCTCGGCGTCCCATTCGCCGCGCGCCTTTTCGAGCACGCCGCGCTCGGAGCGTTCCCGGTCGCGCAGCTGCGCGGCAAGCTCATAGTCCTGCGCGCGGACGGCCTCCTCCTTCTGGGCGGACAGCGTTGCGAGCTTCGCCTCGATGGTCTTCATCTCGTCCGGAGCGGTCAGATTTTCCATGCGCACACGCGACGCGGCCTCGTCCACAAGGTCGATCGCCTTGTCCGGGAGAAACCGGTCGCTGATATACCGCGCGGAGAGCTTCACCGCGGCGGTGAGCGCCTCGTCCGTGATCTTCAATCCGTGGTGCGCTTCGTACCGGTCGCGCAGGCCGCGCAGGATCTGAACGCTCTCCTCCTCGGTAGGTTCGGCGACCGTGACAGGCTGGAAGCGCCGCTCAAAGGCGGCGTCCTTTTCAATGTGCTTGCGGTATTCCGAGAGCGTCGTCGCGCCGACGATCTGGATCTCGCCGCGGGAGAGCGCGGGCTTTAGGATATTCGCCGCGTCGATCGCGCCCTCCGCCGCGCCCGCGCCGATCACGGTATGCAGCTCGTCGATGAAGAGCACGACGTCCTTCGCCTTGCCGACTTCCTTGAGAACGTTTTTCAGCCGGTCCTCAAAGTCGCCGCGGTATTTTGTCCCGGCGAGCATACCGGTGAGATCGAGCGATACAATGCGCTTGTCGCGCAGATTCTCCGGCACCTCGCCATGGGCGACGCGCTGGGCAAGCCCCTCGGCAACGGCGGTCTTGCCGACGCCCGGCTCGCCGATGAGCACCGGGTTGTTTTTCGACCGGCGCGAGAGGATCTGGATGACGCGCGCGATCTCCTTGTCGCGCCCGATCACGGGATCGAGCTCACCGCGCGAGGCCATCTCCGTGAGATCGCGGCTGTACTGGTCAAGATTCTTCGTTTCCGCATGGCGCACCGCCGTGCGCTGCCCGACGCCGCCGCTGCGCGCCGCGGCGCGGTAGTCGCTCGATGTGAAGCGGGTGAAAACATCCGTATAGATCTTGTTGAGATCGCCGCCGGCGGCGGTCAAAAGGTGCGCGGCTCTCCGGCTCGCGCAATATGCCCATGAGCAGATGCTCCGTGCCGACATAGCTGTGGCGCAGGCGGTTTGCCTCCGCTACGGCGATCTCGATGACACGCCTGCAGCGGGGCGTGAGCCCCTGCACCGGTATGCCCGGCGCGCCGCGGCCGGCGGCCTTTTCGATGAGATCCATCACAAGATCTTCCTCAAAGCCGTTTTCGCGCAACACGCGCGAGCCGAGCGCGTCCGTTTCGCGCACGATGCCGAGCAGAAGGTGCTCGGTGCCGATGTAGCTGTGGCCCAGCTCCATGGCGGCGGCGCGCGCCTTTTCAATGGCGTTTCTCGCCTTTTCGGTAAATCGGTCGTTCATATTCGTCGTCTCCTTCCCCTGCCGATGGTTGACAGATTTTCCGTTTCTCAATCATCCGAAGCGGCAGAGCGCGTGGTTTTAAAAAAACGGAGCGGGTAAAAACCCGCTCCGTTCCGATATATAAAGCTGCAAAGGCTTTATTTGTTTTCCATTTTCCGGATCATGTCGCGCAGCTCGATGGCCGTTTCAAAATCCTCTTCCTCGACGGCCTTGTGCATTTTGTGGCGCAGAGCGTTCAGCTCGCGGCGCTGCTCAAAAGCCTCCTCGGCGTTTTCCTCCGCCTCCGCCTCCAGCGGATAGGCGTCCTCACGCACGCTCGGCTCCTCGCCCTTGTGACCCAGAGCTTCCTCGCCCTTCTCCTCGGCCTTCGCCTCGAGCGGGTCGGCCTCCTCGTGCATTTCGGCTTCCGGCTCATGCTCCGAGAGCGTCAGCAGCGGCTCGAACATCTCGCCGATCGACGGCAGACGGCCAAAGCCGAAGAAATCAACGTCCGGCAGCAGAAAGCTGTCCATCATCTTGCCGAAGGAGGTCAGCATGCTGTTCGCCTCGTGCTCGAAGATCCTGTCCAGACCTTCCTTATGGGCGCATTCGGCACACAGGTGCTTTTCCGTGGTCTTTCCGTTAATGGATTCCTTATAATAGAACTGAGCTTCGTTCTTCTTGCAGATCTCGCATTTCATTGTAATGATCTCCTTTCAAAAAATCCGTCGGATGCTGTGGTGAGCAGCATTTGTTTGAATATGGATGAGCGCGCCGTCTTCCGGATCTCGACCGGAACGGCGTGAAGCGCCCGCTCGCTGACCGCCGCGGCGATCAGCCGGGCAAAGGGAACCTCGAGCGCACCGGCGTTCACGGCGTTGTGGAGCAGCGCGTCCGCCGTCGGCTTATCCAGCTCCCGGCCCACGGCGTTTACCGTGTGCATGATGAACTGGGAGGCGTCCGGCTGCACGCGCGTGATGCGGATGTATCCGCCGCCGCCGCGCCGCGACTCGACCATGTACCCGCGCTCTGGGCTGAACCGCGTGGCGATCACATAGTTGATCTGGCTCGGCACACAGCCGAAACGGTCGGCCAGAGAGCTTCGCTGCAGCTCCGCCGTTCCGTCCGCGCTTTCCAGCGCGTCCAGAATGAACCGTGCGATCCGATCACTTGTCCCCATAGCGGCATCCCTTCCTTGATCAGGTTATCTTTGACTTTGACTTTCTTTAACCTTTTCTTTGACTGTATAATAGTCAAGAAACGTCAAATTCTCAACTCTCTGAAACGCCCGCTTTGCGCCGAAAGCGGGAAATTCGGCGTTTTGTCTTTTCCCATCTCGCTCATTCGCATTATTTCTTCGTTTTTCTCGTATTTTCTCGCTTTTTGAAATTTTTCCGGCAGGGAAAAATTTTTGGGTTGCATTTTAAGGGATATATGTTACAATGCGGGTATCCCAAAAAGAGGA
>ERZ837910.6072-NODE-6072-length-10257-cov-2.483827_pt1 | contig 10257 bp, 9 predicted proteins | sample MGYA00519940_ERZ837910 | MGnify/ENA primary metagenome ERZ837910 (study PRJEB31850, sample SAMEA3708825) | human gut metagenome | biome: human gut; feature: human-associated habitat; material: faeces | place: China | collected 2014 ... | reverse complement strand
ACACCGAGCTGGTGAACAGCCTTTCCGACGCCCTGGAGCCTCTGGCGGAGGAGCGCTCCGCCCTGCGGGGGGAGTCCATCCGGGAAGAGGCCGAGCAGGCCCTGGCGGACGCCCGGCGGGAGCTGTCTGACGGGGAGGCGGAGGTGTCTCAGGAGCTCTCCGAGGGGGAGGCGGAGCTGACGGATGCCCGGCGGGAGCTGGATGACGGCTGGGCGGAGTACTATGACGGGCTGAACACCTTTGAACAGGAGACCGCCGATGCCCAGCGGGAGATCGACGACGGGGAGGCGGAGCTGGCGGACGCTCTGACTGAGCTGCGGGACGGGGAGCAGGAGTACCAGGATGCCCTGCCCGAGCTGGAGGATGCCCGCCGGGAGGTGGCGGACGCCCGGCAGGAGCTGGCGGAGGATATCGCTTTTCACCAGGCGGTGCAGTTCTGGTTCTTCTCCCAGTGGAAGGCCCTGAAGGACCACGCCAACGGCCTGGGGGTGCGGATCATCGGGGATCTGCCCATCTACGTGTCCCTGGACAGCGCCGACGTGTGGAGCGAGCGGAGGGAGTTCCTGCTGGACGAGACGGGGCGGCCCAGCCGGGTGGCGGGCGTGCCGCCGGACTACTTCTCGGAGGAGGGCCAGCTGTGGGGCAACCCCCTGTACGACTGGGCGGCCCAGAAGCGGGACGGCTTCGGCTGGTGGATCAGAAGGGTGGAGGGCGCCTCCCGCCTGTTCGACGCCATCCGCATTGACCATTTCCGGGCCTTTGAGCGGTACTGGTCCATCCCCGCCGGGGCGGAGACCGCCAAGGAAGGGCAGTGGGAGCCGGGCCCCGGCATGGACCTGCTGCGGGTCCTGACCGGCTGGTTCCCCCACATCACTTATATTGCCGAGGACCTGGGGCTTCTCACGCCGGAGGTCCACCAGCTCCGGGAGGCGGCGGGCCTGCCGGGCATGAAGGTGCTGGAATTCGCCTTTTCAGGCCCCGGCAACGATTATCTGCCCCACAACTACGGCAGCCGCCGGTGCGTCTGCTACACCGGCACCCACGACAACGACACCGCCCTGGGCTGGTACGACCACGCGGGGGAAGCGGAGCGGGCCTTTGCGGAGCGGTATCTGGGGGCCTCCGGCCGGGAGAATGTCCGGCAGGCGCTGCTGCGGTGCGGCATGGGCAGCACGGCGGAGCTGTTCGTGGCCCAGATGCAGGACTACCTGGCCCTGGGCAGCGAGGGGCGGATCAACGTCCCCGGCGTGGCGGCGGGCAACTGGCGCTGGCGGATGGCCCCCGGCGCGGCCGCGGCCGGGCTGGCGGCGGACATCCGGCGGCTGACGGAGGTCTACGGACGGTAAAGCAAAAGAACCCCCAGATGGGGGTTCTTTTATCATTCTGTGGCATTGTAAAAGTCTGCCAGCAGATCCCGCTCGGACACCTGAAGGACCTGACACAGGCAGGCCAGCTCATAATCCTTGACAAACCGGCGGTTTCTCTCAATTTTGCTGATAAGAGGCTGGTTAATGTCCACGCCCAGCAGCTGCAGCTGGGCGGCCAATTCCTCCTGGGAGAACCCGCGCTCCTTCCGAAGCTGTCGGAGGCGTTTGGCAATGAGATTGGACTCGGCGTTGTAATAGGACTTGTTCATGTTTTACACCAACACGATATATTTTCTTGACTATATCATGCCTGGTGATTTATAATTATTTCGTCCTGTTATAATGCGAGGAGGGAATCAAAATGAATTCTATCAGCGACAGGGAACTGTTGGAAAACCGGGACCGGGTGGAACAGCTCCGGTTTACCGCGTCAGTCGTGGGGGAGCTGATTGCACGGAATCAAATCGAATTGGTGCTGGGCAGCGATGCTGCGTGGAAAATGATTCGGGAACTGGCGGAGGAGCGCTGCTTCCAGGCCCTGCGGGAAATCCGGAATGTTCTGGACGACAGCGGTCTCACGGACCCGGAATGTTTTGCGGAAATCGAAAAAATCATCTCTGTGTTGGAGGAGCTGGGGGTCGGCTGCGGCAGGCGGCACGACTTCTGAGCGCCGCCCTTGACGGCGGGGGCGTTCCATGGTATCATTTCCCTGTCCCTGGGAAGAAGCTCTGACCGGCGGACCGGACAATTTGGTTTCTGTCGCTCTGACCGGCACGGGCCAGCCCCGGCCGCAAGACGGGGAAGCGCCCGGCGGTGCCGGGCGGACGGCGCATGTCAAAATCCCCCTCTGCCAGCGCGGCGGAGGGGTTTACTTTTTGGAAAAAGGAGGAATCCTCTGTGGAGACCCGTGTGGCCGTGCTGGCGATCATCGTCCGGGACACGGCCTCTGTCCCGGCGCTGAACGAGCTGCTGCACCAGTACGCCCCCTATATCATCGGGCGGATGGGGGTGCCCTACCACGCCCGGGGCGTGAACATCATCAGCGTGGCGGTGGACGCACCGGCGGACGCCATCTCCGCCCTGTCCGGCAAGATCGGCCGGCTGGCGGGGATCACGGCCAAGACCGTTTACGCGCCGGAGGATGCGCTGCAACAAGGAAAGTGAGGAAACAGAAGATGAAACAGTGGATGAAGAAGAGTCTGGCGGCCTGCCTGGCCCTGGTTATGTGCCTGACCCTGGCCGCCTGTGGCGGGAAGGAGGGCGAGACGCCCGCGGAGGAGTCCGTCAACGTCCGGGTGGCGGCCCTGAAGGGACCCACCGCCATGGGCATGGTGAAGCTGATGAGCGATTATGCTCCTGTGGAGGAAGCGTTGGAGGATAAGGAGAATGTGGTGACCGCTGGCGGCGGAAACACCTATGAGTTCACCCTGGCCGCCTCCGCCGACGAGGTGTCCCCCAAGCTGATGCAGGGGGAGCTGGACATCGCCTGCGTGCCGGCCAACCTGGCCTCCGTGCTGTATAACCGGACGGACGGCGGCATCGTCACCCTGGCGGTGAATACCCTGGGCGTGCTGTATATTGTGGAGAATGGCAATTCCGTCCAGTCCATGGCGGATCTGGCGGGCCGGACCATCGTGGCCTCCGGCAAGGGCTCCACGCCGGAGTACGCCCTGCGGTATCTGCTGACGGAGAACGGCATCGACCCGGACACCGGCGTCACCATCGACTGGAAGAGCGAGCACAGCGAATGCGTGGCATCCCTGGCATCCGGCGCGGCCACCATCGCCATGCTGCCCCAGCCTTTCGTCACCGTGGCCCAGACCCAGCTGCCGGACCTGCGGGTGGCCCTGGACCTGACAGAGGAGTGGGACGCCCTGGACAACGGCTCCGCCCTGCTCACCGGCGTGGTGGTGGCCCGGGCAGACTTCGTGAAAGAGCACCCGGCGGCGGTCAGCAACTTCCTGGAGCAGTACAGCGCCAGCGTGGACTGGGTGAACGCCAACACCGCGGAGGCGGCGGAGCTGATTGGCGGCTATGACATCGTGGACGCTACTGTGGCGGAGAAGGCCCTGCCTTACTGCAATATCGTGTGCGTCACCGGCACGGAGATGATGGATATGCTGTCCGGCTATCTGAGCGTGCTGTGGGAGCAGGACGCAGAATCCGTGGGCGGCGGTATGCCCAACGACGACTTCTATTACGGCGCGTAACGGCTGACAAATTTTCCACGCCCCGGGAACACCCGGGGCGCGGTGTTTTCCAGGAGAAAGGGGGAGGCAGATGAAGCGGCGAACAGGCTCTGTCCGGCTGTGGGCGGCGGCCTTCTGGCCCTGATCGATGCGGGCGAGGTTCAGAAGGCTCTCGACCAGGCCGCGCATCTGATGCGACATGGTGAGAATGTTGGAGGAGAACTGCGTCTTGGCCTCCGGTGGGTAGTCCGGGCTTTCGAGCAGCTCGGCATTTGTCATGATGACGGTCAGCGGCGTTTTCAGCTCGTGCGAGGCGTCGGCGACGAACTGCTTCTGCTGCCGCCACGCGGACTCGACCGGGCGGACGGTCCAGCGGGCGAGCAGGAGGCTGACGCCGAAGAACAGCAGCAGCGCGGCGACGCCGAGCAGGAGACTGCTGCGGAGCAGGGCGTGGAGCGTGGCCTGTTCGCTCGTGGTGTCGACAAAGACGAGGCGCTGCCCGTTTTGCAGCAGATAGCGGCTGTAGCGGAGGTGATATTGCGGAATTTCGCCCTGCATGTCGGTGGAGGAATAGGTGACGGCGATCAGCTCTTGCAGGAAATCTTCGTCCGAGAGGTCGTAATAACCGCCGTCGGTGGCGAGGATCTCGCCGTATTTGTTGACCTGGAGCATGCAGTAGGGAAGGTTGACGCGGTTCGATGCCTCGTCGAGCCGGGCGAGCTGGAAGGGACTGGCGGCGAGCGAGTCCATCATGTCGCGGCTCTCTTTCACGAGGCTCTGCCGCGTAAAATGGTAGATCAGGCCGATCACGCTCCCGAGCAGGAGCGTCAGCAGCGCCATGATGATGGCGATGAACTGGATGCGAAGCCGTTTCAGCATACGTCCGCCACCTCCAGATGGTAGCCGAGGCGGCGCACGGCCTCAATGCGGACGTTGGAGCCGATGGAGGCCAGCTTTTTGCGGAGGAAGCCGACGTAGACCTCGACGTGGTTTTCCACGGCATTGGAGTCGAAGCCCCAGACACGCGCGAGCAGCACCTCTTTGGAAAGATTATTGCCCTTGGATTGGAGCAGGAAGCGCATGATGTCAAACTCCTTGGCGGACAGGCGCACGCGCTCCGCGCCGCAGACGAGCATACCGGAGGCGAGATCGAGTGCGGTATTGCCGAAACGAAGCTCGTCCACCTGATCGCCCTGCCGCCGGAGGAGGGCATTGATGCAGGCCAGCAGCTCGCGTGTGTCGAACGGCTTCGTCAGGTAATAGTCGGCGCCGGCGTTCAGGCCCTCGATCCGGTCTTCCAGCTCGCCTTTGGCCGTCAGCATCAAAATTGGTGTGGCGCAGCGCTCGGCCCGGACCTGGCGGGCGAGGTCGTAACCGTTGAGCTTCGGCATCATGACGTCCAGGATCAGCAGGTCGTAGACGCCTGTCTCGGCATAATCTTTTCCAGTCTCGCCGTCATAGGCGACCTCGACGGTGAAGCCCTTTTTTTCAAGCAGGGTTTTTAAGGAGTTGGCGAGAAGTACCTCGTCCTCCACGATCAGAATTTTCATTACATGCACCTCCTGTGCATCCCGGCTTGTGTGTTTCTTTGATTATAATATAATGCAAGGCTGAAATAAAGCTGAAAAGAAAAAAGTTTTTCAAGGCGCGGTTTTTCAGGAAGGATTCAGCGACGCGCGGTATGATAGGCCCACGAACACGCGAAAGGAGCGAAACATGTGGACTATCGCCATGAATGGAAGATCGCGCTGGATCCCTGCGACCTCTTCGTGCTGCGGCAGCGGCTGCGGACGGTGATGCAGCCGGATGCACATGCGGTGGATGGCCGGTACCGCATCCGGAGCCTCTATTTTGACACGCCGGAGGATCGGGCGCTGCGCGAAAAGCTGGACGGCGTGAGCTGGCGGGAAAAGTTCCGTATCCGGTATTACAACGGCGACACGGGCTTCATCCAGCTGGAGAAGAAGTGCAAGCGCGGCGGGCTTGGCTGGAAGGAGCAGACGCAGCTGACGGAGCGGCAGGCTCGGGACATCGCGGCGGGACGGTTCCATGCGGTCGATCCCGGAGGGGATGCGCTGCTCGGCGAGCTGTGCCGCAAGGCGCGGACGGAGCGGCTGCGGGCGAAGACCATCGTGGACTATACACGCGAGCCCTTCGTCTACGGGCCGGGCAATGTGCGCGTGACACTGGATGAGGACATCCGGACGGGCCTTTCGTGCGTGGATTTTTTGGATCCGGACTGCGTCACGGTTCCCGCGCCGGACGCAAGGCCGCTGATGGAGGTCAAATGGGATGCGTTTTTGCCGGACATCATCCGGGACGCCGTGCAGCTGCCGGGGCGGCAGGTGGGCGCGTTTTCGAAATATGCGGCATGCAGAATGTATGATTAAGGAGGAAACATCATGAGTTTCAGCGATATTTTCAAGTCCAGCTTTCTGGAGAACGTCACCACGGTCAGTCTGCCGGATATGCTCATCGCGTTGGCGCTGTCGTTCGGCGTGGGCCTGTTCATCTTTCTCATCTATAAGAAGACCTATCAGGGCGTGATGTATTCGAGCGGCTTCGGCGTGGCACTGCTGGCGCTGACGATGATCACGACGCTGGTCATCCTCGCGGTGACGTCGAACGTGGTGCTGTCGCTCGGCATGGTCGGCGCGCTGTCCATCGTCCGGTTCCGCACGGCCATCAAGGAGCCGCTCGACCTCGCGTTCCTGTTCTGGTCGATTGCGGCGGGCATCGTGCTGGCCGCGGGCTTCATCCCGTTGGCCGTCATCGGCAGCGCGATCATCGGCGTCATTCTGCTGCTCTTCGTCAACCGGAAGAGCCATGTGAATCTGTATATCCTTGTGCTCCAGTGCGCGGACAGCGCGACGGAGGCGACGGCGAAGGCGTATCTCGAGACGAAGACGCAGCGCTGCGTCCTCAAGAGCAAGGCCGTGCAGGCGGGGAACATCGAGGTGAATCTCGAGCTGCGCCTGAAGTCCGACAACACGGATTTCATCAATGAGCTGTCGGCAATGGACGGCGTGACGAGCGCGGCATTGGTCTCCTATAACGGAGATTATATGGGATAAGGAAAGGGCGGCGGCACAATGGCAACAAGTAAAAATCTGGAGCGCGTGTGCGCGATCGTGCTGATCGTGTCGCTGCTGGCGAGCGTGGGACTGGTGTATGTCAAGGCGAACGGCGGCGAAAGCACGGGACAGACGATGGGCTATGAGAGCCGCCTGTTCGACACGTCGCGCGTACACACGATCGATATTGTGATGGACGACTGGGACAGCTTCATCGAGAACTGCGGGGCGGAGGAGTACAGCGCCTGCGCCGTGGTGATCGACGGCGAGAGCTATAAAAACGTGGCCATCCGGGCGAAGGGCAACACGTCGCTGTCGAGCGTCCGGTCGCTCGGCAGCTCGCGCTACAGCTTCAAGGTGGAATTTGACCACTACGACGACACGAAGACCTATCACGGCCTCGACAAGCTGAACCTCAACAACCTCATTTTCGACAACACGATGATGAAGGACTATCTGACATATCGGATGATGGCGGAATTTGGCGTGGATGCGCCGCTCTGCTCATTCGTGTACATCACGGTCAACGGCGAGGACTTCGGGCTGTATCTGGCGGTCGAAGGCGTGGAGGATGCGTTCCTCGAACGGAATTACAGCGGAACGGGCGAGCTTTACAAGCCGGACAGCATGAGCTTCGGCGGCGGGCGCGGCAACGGCAAGGGCTTCAACATGGACAATGTGGAGTTCTACGGCGGTGAGGCGCAGAATGACACGGCGGAAACGGCGGGCCGGGCGGCGGCATGGGCAGCGAGGATGTGAAGCTGCAATACATCGACGACGACCCGGACAGCTACGCGAACATCTTCGACAACGCGAAGACGGACATCTCGGAGGCGGATGAGCAGCGGCTGATTGCGTCGCTGAAAAAGCTGTCGGCCGATGAGGACTTGGAAGACGTGCTCGACACGGACGAGGTGCTGCGCTATTTCGTCGTCCACAATTTTGTGGTCAACGGGGATAGCTACACCGGCTCGATGATCCACAACTATTATCTCTATGAGCAGGATGGGAAGCTGGCGATGATCCCGTGGGACTATAACCTCGCGTTCGGGACGTTCCAGAGCAATGACGCGGATTCGGCGGTGAACGACGACATCGACGCGGTGCTTTCCGACCGGCCGATGCAGGCGTGGATCTTCTCGGATGAAGCGTATACAGCGGAATATCATGCGCTGTTTGCGGAATTTCTGGAGACGGTCGATTGGGGCGCGATCATCGACGAGGCATATACCCTGATCGCGCTGTATGTCGAAAAAGATCCGACGAAGTTCTGCACAGCGGAGGAATTTGAGACGGGCGCTGCGGCGCTGCGGACGTTCTGCCAGCTGCGGAGCGAGGCCGTGGCCGCGCAGCTCGCCGGGGAAGAGACGGCGGTCGACGCGAGCGGGCTGACGCTCTCGGACATGGGCACGATGAACAATGGCGGCGGGCGCGGCTTTGACCGTGGGAATACGGACGATACGGACGGGCAGACCCTGCCGGAGCGGCCCGATGACAGCAGCGGCTTTACGCCACCGGACGGCATGGACGGGAATTTCAGTCCGCCGGACGGCACGGCGCAGAGCTTCAGCCCGCCGGGCGGCGGAAGCAGCGATACGCCCGCGCAGGACAGCGCGGGCGGGACGTCCGGCTGTATTTGGCTGGGCATCAGCGCGGCGGTGCTGCTGGCGGCGATCATGGTTGCGGTGGGGTTCCGCAAGAGAAGATAACAAACCGCCCTTGCCGCGTATGGCAAGGGCGGCTTTTGAATGATAATCATTTGCCGGAATCGAAGTCGGACTGCGTATAGGTGCGCAGATGGGCGATGGTATCGGTCATGGCGGCGTTCAGCGAAGGGAAGAGATTTGTGGTGATGGCGGTACGGACGGGGAGGATCTCATAGCGGGGAGCGGCGTCCTCGCCGTGGTCGGCAAAGTAGGTCGGGGTATAGCTGACGCCGGAGAGGGCCGTTTCGCCGGTCTCGCCGTTTTTGGTGAACGAGAGGTTCAGCACGACACCGTCGCGGCAGTTTGTGGCGACGGAGGAGTCCATCGTGGAATAGAAATTGCCGAGGCTGTAGGCGACGAAGCAGGTCTTGTCCTTGCCAGCGTCGGTGGTGACGGAGCGGGTCTCCATCGGGCCGACAATATGAGAATGGGTACCGATGATGGCGTCAACACCGCCCGCAAAGAGCAGATTTGCGATGCGCTCTTGCGAGGCGGTGACGGTCCGGTCGGACTCGCTGCCCCAGTGGAGCATGGCGAGGATGACGTCGGGCTGGAGGGCGTTGGCCGCGTCGAGCGAGCGGTTGATGGCGTCAGTCGCGATCTTATCAAAATCGGTCGCGTAGTCGGTATAGAGCAGATCGACCGCGTACTCCGAGCCGTGCGGCAGGCTGAGACCGCCGAGACCCTTCGTATAACCGAGGATGGCCACGCGGAGTCCGGAGACATTGCGGAGCAGGACGCCTTCGTTTGCCGATTTGTCGCTGCTTGCAGCATAGGTGCCGACGTGGTCGATGCCGGCGGCGTTTAAGTATCGGATGGTGCTTTGCAGGCCGGAGAGGCCGTTTTGGATGGAGGCGGAGTTCGCCGTCTGGACGACGTCGAAGCCGACGCCCGCGAGGGCCATGGCGAGAGATTCCGGCGCGCTGCCGGTGGCGGAGCCGTAGGGTTCGCCCGCGAAGTTCAGCTCGAGATTGCCGAGCGTGAGATCGGCGGAGCCGGTCATGCCCGCGACGGCGGCGAAGCTGCGCGAGAAGTCGTATGTCCCATTTTCCTGCAAGGCGGCGGCGAGCAGGTCGTCGTCGATCATGATGTCGCCGACGGCGGCGACGGTGATGGTCAGGTCTGGTTCCGTTGTGATTTGATTGGATGCCGCCTTGGGCGCGGAGGGCTGATTGGCGGCGGTCTTGTCGGCGCGGCAGCCGCGGAAGATCAGCACGGCGGAGAGCACCGCGATGATGAGCAGGACGAAGAGCACAAGGCGGATCTGCACGCGCTGGCGCTTGCGCTGCTCGAGCCGGCGCAGGCGGCGCGCCTCGGCCAGCTGCTCTTGCTGGTTGAAATCGGTCTGGGGCATGGGAGCCTCCTTATAAAATGTAAATTCTTTGTTACGAAGTGCGGAAAGTTGTAACGGTCAGGCGAAGAAAAAATCCGGTTTTCCGGGGAAACCCGGAAATCGACCGGCGATTTTGCACTATTATACACCAAATGCGCGAAATACGCAAGGAAATTCGAAAAAGGCGGCACACTTGGCGGATGGGAAAAAATGTGCTATAATTAGCGCGATATTGCTCGAAAGGAAGCAGAGGGATGCGCGAGGAACGGCAAAAAAGGAGAAAACGGCAGCAGATCATCACGCTTGTGGTGTGTGCGCTGGCGGTGGCGGCGCTGATCTGGGGGATCGCGACGGTGGTGCGAAAGCTGACGAATTACGGCAACCGCAGCATTGCAAGCAGCCAGAGCGACATACAGGAGGACCAACCTACTGACACGAGCACGGCAGACCAGACCGTGGAAGACCGGTTTGCGGGCGTGGCGCGAAACAGCTATGACGCGGCGGGCTTTTATAAGGAGGATGGATTTCTACGGTACGGCGACGGGACGCTGGGCAGTGAGGTCGGCGTGGACATTTCGTCGCACCAGC
>ERZ837910.6070-NODE-6070-length-10264-cov-6.608679_pt1 | contig 10264 bp, 7 predicted proteins | sample MGYA00519940_ERZ837910 | MGnify/ENA primary metagenome ERZ837910 (study PRJEB31850, sample SAMEA3708825) | human gut metagenome | biome: human gut; feature: human-associated habitat; material: faeces | place: China | collected 2014 ... | reverse complement strand
AAGCGGGACAGCGGCTGGAGCAGATGGCGCAGGCGGTGGGTAAGACCGTCCGCGCCGGTATCAAGGCGATAGCCGCAGCAGGCGGCGGTGTGGTGCTGTTCCTGCTGCTGGCGTTGCCGGTAATCGCGGTTGCGGCAGCGCTGTCTCCGGCAGGCGTTGTGGCGGACAGCCACACCATGGAACCCACCGGCGAGGCCATGGAGGTGTGGGAGCGCCTGCCGGACGATCTCTCCATGGAACGGCGCATGGTGGTGACTTATGCACTGGCGCTGGTGGACAAGGTGGACTACTTTTGGGGCGGTAAATCGCTGGTGCTGGGCTGGGATGACCGCTGGGGAGAGCTGATGGAGGTCACAGCCGAGGGCAGCGATACCACCGGCACGGAGCAGCCCTACGGCCTTGACTGTTCCGGCTTTGTGGATTGGGCATTTTACAACGCCAGCGGCGGCGAGTATATGATCGGGCAGGGCGGCGGAGCCATGGAACAGCACGCCAACTGCGTAGATATAGAGTGGGACGAGGTGCAGCCGGGAGACTTGCTGTTCTATCCGGAGGATGAACACGTCGGCATCGCCACAGGCCGCGACTGGCTGGGCCGCCTGCTGGTGGTGCATTGCGCCTCCGGCACGGACGGCGTGGCGATCTCCCACCGCGACGGTTTCGAGACAGCCGCAAGGCCGGTGTGGTATGAAAAAGAAAGCTGAAAGATGGACGTTCAATTGAATATAGGCCATAAATATGCTATAATTCCCAATATATAAGTGGACTCTATTACCAAATAAGCAATAACAATGAATAAGCTGGAGGAAATGCTACGATGATATGGGACGTTTTAAATAAAATAGCAATTATTGGGACAATTTTGGGAATACCTGCGACACTATATAGTATTTATTCGCTTCCGTATAGAACGATTGTGTTGTATGATAGGTATCGAGAGCCAAACGAGGCTGGTGGTGATACGTTGGTGATTGGAGAATTTACACGAAACGATGCTCGCAGAGGGAAAAAGAAGAATAGCGAACGTAGGTATCATCTCAAAGGGAGAAATGATGATGCCATAAATTGGATTTGAAAAATGAAATAGATTTTCAGATTTTAGTGGTGATCGATGAGTGGAAAGCAGAATACGAAGCGCAGCAATAGTAGCGGGCAGGGGGAAACTCCCCTGCCCTGCTTTTTTCATGCCCTCAAACGATACTTGCATCGTTTGCCGCCGCGCTGTTGGCTCCAGCGCCTGCAAAAGCCGTCGAAACCCGTCTCAATTTGAGACGGGTTTCTGCTATTCCTTCGATGCTTCCAATGCGCTGCGAATCATGGAGGCCATCATGTTCAACTGCTTCGGCGTGGCGGCTTGCAGCAACTCCAGCAGCGCATCTATGTCTTGATTGCCCTGTTGCGGCAATACCTCCACCAACAGATACGTTGGAGAGACGTTCAGCGCCTGACAGAGCGAGACGAACACCGGCAGGCTGGGAACTTTTGAGCCTGCCTCAATCTGCCGCAGGTAGGTGGCGTTGATGCTGCACGTTTCGGCCAGCCGTTCCCCTGTCCAGCCCCGCTCCTTGCGCGCCATATTGATCCTCTTGCCAAGCAGCTTCTTATCCATGTGTCGCCTCCGTCTGTATGCCTAAAGTGTTTTATTTATACGCTTATAGCTTACATTTTCCTTGACGCGAAAAATAGAGACTGATAGAATATCAAATATAAGCTGATAGACTACAAAGCGGGTGAGACGATGGACAAGCCGGTGCGCTGTGCGGTCATGGGGCAGCATCCCCTACGATTTCCGTGGGGCTTTGACGAGGAAGATGACCGCTGCCGAAAACTGAAAATCGCCTTGGCGCAGCAGATCATGATGCTGCGCCAAAACGGCGTGTCTCAGTTCCTGACCGCCTGCGACTGCGGCGTGGGGCTGTACGCCGCTGAGCTCGTCAACGGCCTGCGGGCAACGACCGACCATGACCTGATGCTCATTTGCTACACGCCTCATGAGGAGCAGGCTACAAAATGGGCGCCCTACCTGCGGGAACGCTACTTTACTATGCTGGAGAAATGCACCCTTATCTCCGCTGTGTGCGAGGTCGGCGCGCCGGATGCACAGCTGCAAGCCTACAAGAAGATTGCGGACATGGTGCTGGCGGTCTATGACAGGGACACGCCGCCCACAGGCAGCGCGGAGGACAGAGCCTTGGCCTACGCCATGGCCCGCAAGCCTGTATGGGTGTTAGGCCCGCCGAAATAAAATGGCTGCCCGCGGCATCTTTTGGAAAGATTCTACACATTTTCCGCAAATCCCCTTGTTTTCCGGTTGGCCTTGTGCTACACTACGTTATGTAAATTGAATACACGGACGGTGCGCCGGGGTGTGAACGCGAAGCAAACGCAACCCCCGGCGGCGGAATGGGGTGAGAGGCCCCGCGAGAAGGTCACTGTGATGCCCGGGCGGCGCGGAAACGCGGCGCGGCAGGCTAAGTCAGATACGCTATGCGCCGTGCCGGTTGGTTTTGCCATTCCCGAAGCCGAAGTGAGAAGTGCAGCGCACGGTCATTTGGGCCGTGCGTTTTTTGTTTGCGGCGCGTTTTGGGCCGCGCCGTGGAACGGAAGATTTTTCATAAAAGGGATATCCCTTTTATGCTTTGCTTATAAGCAAAGCATGGCTGTATTCGTAAGCCGAGCGGCGTATGCCGTTGTGTTTTTTCCATGGGCAGGAGGGGGTGCCGCCCCTCCTGCCACACCTCAAAAATTCAGGCCGCAGGGCCTTTTGATATAGAAAAAATCAAAAAGAGAAAGGAAAATCACGAGATGAAAAAAAGAATTGTCTCGCTGCTGATGGCGCTGGTGATGGCGGTCTCGCTGCTGCCGGTCAGCGCCTTTGCTGTGGATGTGGACACGCCGCAGGATGATGCACCTGTGGCCGAGACGCAGGACGTTCCCGCAGCGGAGCAGCAAAATGATGAAAATACAGCGCCGGACCCCCAAACGGAACCGACAAATACCTCTGACACTGTGACGTTCAAGGTGGAGTCACCGAAAGGCGCCGATGCCTATATTGACTTTACCTTGCAGAACAGCACCAGCAGGCAGAATATTGATTCAGCAACAGGTATCTCCAGCTACACGACCTCTGTGTCCAAGGATACCCCAATCAGTGTGACCGCCCAGATCAAGGGATATGACAATGTTCATTATCGCTTTGTCGGCTGGCAGATCAATGGCCGTTCCGGTGTGTCCGAAACGGTGGATGGCTATGTGATTAACCCCGGCAATAATAGCTCTTACGCAAAAATGTATTATCGCTCCGACATAGAAGAGCACAAGCTGTTGGACGAATATGTTTTCACAGCGCTGTTCGAGGAGAACGAAAGCGGCCAGCCTGCGACTGGTCAAGTCAAGCTTGTTATTGATTTGACGGAATATACCGGAGCCATCAGCGGCAGTCTGACGCCGCTGAAGACGAATCCTTGGAAAATCGAGGCCGGAAAGCGCAACGAGATCATGATCGGCAGGACTTTCGGCTTGATTGAAGAGTATAACCAAGATAGGCTGTATGGCACTTCGCCTGAGGGCACACTTACACTGGATGACGCACCGAAGAGCTTTTATTGGACGGTCACAGGACTTCCTGACGAGTGTATACTAACGGACTTCGATACCGGAACGGTAACCGCTCAATATCAGAGGAACGCGACGAAATTTGCCGAAGTGTTTACCCTGACCGCGGGGACACTTACTTTCAACCAAGTTCGTGAGTCATACTTTAGAAGCAAATACAGCAAAGATGCTTGGAGCGGGAAGACTATTGTCCTGACCCCCGATTTTAACGCACTGGATCAAAGCAAGGCATTTACACCGGTGGTCACGCCGGATCGTGCAGACAAGGGCACGGTAACAACAGCATTTTTGAGAAACAACGGTTCTGCTTCCAGCTCGTGGGCAGTCACTGCCACCCCCAAGAACGAGTGGTACAAGCTGGACTATGTGGCCGACGAGGCGGGCAACCAGTTTGCCAGCACGGACGGTAAGACCGCCCGGATCACCGTTACCGCGGCAGACCAGAAATTCACCGCCTACTTTACCTCTGCCATTGCTCCCATGTATGACGAGACGAACGCCGACAGCGTGACCGTCAACGTCACCATCTCCAACGACGGTATCCCCCTGATGGGCGCAGATGGCACCATTCTGGCCAATCTGGACGTGACCATTCCCTATTTCGATCTGGCCGACTACGGTCTCAGCAAATACTACCGTTACGGTACGGAATTTGGCTGGGGCAGCTATAACAACGACGAGTTGATCGAGCGCCCCACCGCCCTCCACGCCTATATCTACCTGATCGAGCGGTACTACATGGGTCTGCCCGCCGACCAGTGCGGCCGGGGCACCTCGGGCATTCTGGACTATAAGAAAAAAACCAATGTGCTGTATATGGATGGCGGACTGGCCTATAACAGCAACCGCACTCCAGCATTGAATCCCACCGGCTCTGCCACCAGCCTGTACATGAAGCAGTTCTGGGGCCACGATGAAAACCTGATGTACTTCCGTAACCATGAGTACCCCCTGATGGGCAAGGGCTGGGGCAGCACCTGCGACTATATCCTGCTGTCCGACGGCGACCGGCTGGACGTGGGCCTGTTCACCAACTGGGACTTCTATAAGGATGGCGGCTTCAACCAGTTCAGTCAGGATGCTTATAATATTGCGCAAGGTGATACGGTCACTACCTCTACCTTCAAGGCGGGCACCAGCGCGGCGGAAAACGGCGAATCGCCGGAGTTGGAAGCCATCAGCGGTCTGAACGTAGCCGTCTATGACAAGGACTGGAATAAGGTGGCTGACATTACCGGCGATGGCACCTATTCCTATACCTTTGATAAGGCGGGCACCTATTATCTGATGGCGACGGACACTGGCGCCAAGACGACTGCTGCCCACTATGCTCCCGCCACCGCAAAGGTGACGGTGACTCCCCGCGACGACAGCGGCGCTATCACGTTGAAGACCGCCGCTGATATGCTGTGGTTCCAGAACTATGTGAACGAGCAGGGCCACTATGACGCCAAGGCTGTGCTGGCCAATGATATCGACATCTCCGGCCTTGACTGGCAGGGTCTGGGCGAAAATATCGACAACAAGGATGTCGACATTCAAGGCTATAAGGGTGATAAAGCATTCTCTGGCGAGATCGACGGTCAGGGCCACGCTCTGACGGTGAGCTTTACCGGTTCCCCGCTGGTGAACCTGCTGACCGGTACGGTGAAGAACCTGACCATCAAGGGCAAGAGTGAAGCGGGTACGGCCTTTGTCCGCTATCTGCTGTATAACGGACGCATTGAGAATTGCGTCAACTACGCTTCTATTTCCGGTGGTGCCCGGATAAACGGCGGTACTGTTGCCGGCGCCTTTGCCGCAGCAGCGTGTAAAGGCCCGAAGTTGCTGTACCGCACAACAGGTATCGTCAACTGCGTGAATCATGGCGATGTGCAGACGACAGGTACGTATGCAGGCGGCATTCTGGGCGTAGTCGTAAACAGCTTCCAAGGCAATTTTACGGCGGGAACGCTGGGCAGCAGCGACTATAAGGTGTATGCCAGCATCGAGGTGACGGGCTGCAAGAATTACGGCGCGGTATCGGCCGTGAACTCCAACGCCGCTGCGGGCGGTATCGTTGGTATTTGCTCGATGGCGGACGTAGCCGGTGTTCCGTTGGCTGACTGCGAAAACCACGGCGCGGTCTCCGCACCCGCAGGCGGTACGGCTGCCGGTATTCTGGGAAAGCAAAACTCTGAGCAGCAGACCATTTCCCGCTGCCTGAACACCGGCACGATCACCGGTACGAGCTATGCCGCCGGTATTACCGGCAGAAGCGGCGGTGAACCGACTCTGATCGAGAGCTGCGCCAACACCGGCAAGATCACCGGACTACGTGCGGGCGGCATTGTGGCGGTCAGTTTCGGCGAGATCACCGACTGCTACAACACCGGCGACGTGACCGGCAGCGAGTTTGCGGGTGGTATCGCGGGCAGCCATGATGTATGGCAGTATCCCAATACCCACAATTATGCCACCGGCAAGGTGAGCAACTGCTACACCACCGGCAAGGTAACGGGCAGCAGCGACAATGCCATTATCGGCGCTGCTGTAGGTAAGCTGCACACCGGACGCACGGTCTCCCTGGAGCAGACTAAGTACCGCGATTTCCAGGTCTACGCCCTTGAGGGCATCTGCGCTCAGTTGGTGGGCCAAAAGAGCGAGAACGCCAAGGACGCCACCGCCTTCAAGACCGCCGCTGAGCTGAAGTCCGACGCCATGCTGACCACGCTGGGCGACGCCTTCAAGAAGGACGCCGGCAACGTCAACAACGGCTATCCCGTTCTGGTGTGGCAGGTTTCCGAAGCCTGCACCGACCACACCCCCGGCGCGGCTGTCCGCGAGAATGAAGTCCCCGCCACCTGCACCAAGGATGGCTCCCACGACGAGGTGGTCTACTGCTCCGTCTGCCAGACGGAGATCAGCCGTACCACTGTTACCGACAAGGCCCTGGGCCACGATTGGGACAGCACCACCGGCAAGTGCAAGCGCTGCGAGACCGCCTGTGACCACAAGTGGACGAACGGCAAGTGTGACACCTGCGGCTACACCTGCCAGCACGTTGGCGGCGACGCGGTGAAGGAAAAGGAAGTTCCCGCCACCTGCACCAAGGACGGTTCCCACGATGAGGTGGTCTACTGCACCATCTGCAAGTCCGAGGTGAGCCGCACCAACGTGGTAGACAAAGCCACCGGCCACAAGTGGGATGATGGCGTCGTCACCACCCAGCCCACCACCGGCAAGGAGGGCGTCAAGACCTTCACCTGCACGGTGTGCAAGGAGACCAAGACCGAGACCATCGACAAGCTGGGCGAGGATCAGAAGGATCAGAGCGCAGCCAACGAGGCCATTAACCTTATCAACGGCATCGGCACCGTCACCAAGAACAGCAAGGACAAGATCGACGCGGCCCGCAAGGCTTACGACGGTCTGACCGAGGATCAGAAGAAGCTGGTGCCCGATTCCGTGCTCAAGACGCTGACGGACGCCGAGGCGGCCTACGCCAAGCTGACCAAGCCCGGCACCAAGCCCGGCAAGCCCAGCACGAGCACCGACACCAAGAAGGACGACGGTAAGACCGTCAAGTCCGGCCAGACCGGCGACGCGGGCATCGTCCTGTACGCGGCCATGGGCCTGCTGTCCCTGACCGGCGGCGCACTGGTGCTCGGCAAAAAGAAGAAGCAGGACTGATTTAGCCTTTCTCTGATTTTTCTCTATATGGCAAAAGCGGAGGTGCGTCAAGCGCCCCCGCTTTTGCCATCTGCTAAGATAGGGCAATGAAGCATCCCCGCAAGGGTGCAAATAAATATCAGGAGGAGAGCCAAAAATGAGTAAAGCGCATATTTTAACCATCCAAGTCTGTATACAACGTGCAGATGGAACCATCAGCATCTATGATGAGTTCCCCCATATGCTTAGGTATGAGGAGGAAGAAGAATATCTGGAAGCCCTGAAATATCGTTTACCGCTTCGTCGCTTCGATACCGGCCCGCTTTGCGACTATGAGTGCCTATGCGATGTATTAAACGAAACCTACCGTGAGTATTGTCACGACATAGATCTTGCCCCCGGCGAAAGGCTGCTGATTAGGTACGCTGATAAGCCGGAAGATGCGCCGCTGTCAAAGAAAGAGGCAGCAAAAACCATCCGTGAGATGTTTGAAGAGGCCGCAGACGATGACAGAAATTTTGAAAAGATTGAGCGGCATTGTAAGTTCCAATTTGCACGCTGTTATAAGGGCGGATATCCTGCACTGGCAAAGTTGGCAGCACCTATCGCGGCTGAATATGCGGACGAGGACGAAATGTTATTTCTCTTTATGGGCGTAAAGTGAGGCCGCTGAATAAAGCCTACCCTATCAGGCACCCCAAAATGGGTAGGCACAATGTGAGAGAAGCCGTGTTATTTACGGCTCCTCTCATTTATTTAACCTACGGGAAAATCAAAAGATGTCTGCCATTTGTATAGCGCCTATATAGGGGGATGCCATGACCACATCAAATTTTCATAATACATCGCTCCTTTTTATCGTATTTTCGCATACATATTCTCTCTTTTCTTCTGAGCATAGCAAATAAGCCTGTTCAGATAAATTCCTTATATTCTAGCCTGTTCCAGTTACCTCATACGAAAAAGTCACCAAAGTCCATGTAAAAAATAAAAAACCTCTAACAAAATTATAATATTTTGCAGGAGGTAATGAACATGAAACCCCATAATGACACGATAGAAACCTTGCGCCTATTTGGCCTTGCATCTTTCCGAAATGAGCAGATCAAACCAATCGAAGCGCTGCGGAAATGTAAGAATGTATTCGTCAATGCTCCGACGTCATCAGGAAAATCCCTGATCTATCAACTGCCTGCTGTACTGCATCAAGAACAGTTGACCATCGTGATCGAGCCGACCATTTCCTTGATGTTGGATCAGGTACAGAAGTTGAATCGTCTGGGATTCTCTGCGGCTCATTTGGACTCATCATTGACAAAGGAGCAGAAACAGGATGTGTTAGCCCGTCTGGATAAGCTGACATTCCTTTACACCACGCCGGAGCAAATGATCCGACCGGACTTCATGAAGCAGCTCAAACACGTCCGTGTCTATCAAATCGTTGTCGATGAAGCCCACTGTGTTTTAGACTGGGGCTATAGTTTCCGGGGAGCGTATTTAGAGCTGGACAGCGCTATCAAAGCAATCAATCCACAGTGTGTTTCAGCCTTCACGGCAACGGCATCACCCGCAGATGAAGTTGAAATTCAAAAGCTTCTGGGCGTTGCGATGAAGGTGTTCCGCTGCAAATTCGACAGAAAGAACCTTATTTTCTCGAAACGAGAAGCGGACAGCCGCAAAGAAAAGCTTCACCTCGTGAAAAAGTACTTGAAAAAGTATGATCCGCACCGCGCTGTCGTTTACTGTAACACCCATAAGGCCGTAGATGCCGTTGCCGCCGAACTGGAGAAGAAACACCCCGGTCAGGTTGGAAAATACCACAGTGGCCTGACAGCCAAGGAAAAAGCCCATCAGCAAATTCGGTTCTGTGCTGGAGAGCATAGGATCATTGTTGCCACATCCGCCTTTGGTATGGGAATCGACTTGCCGGATATTGAGCTCGTGATCCACTTCAACATGCCTCTTTCGATGAATGATTATATTCAGCAAACCGGCCGCGCCGGGCGTGATGGTGGAAAAGCTCATTGCATCTTACTGTACAGTTCTGAAGATTTCTGGATGGCTTCAGCACTGGTAGAACCCTATGAGAACACCCGATTGAATGAGAGCCTGCAACAGATGATGGCCTATTGTGAGGATCGAAAGCATTGCTTAAAACATCTGATGTTGGAGGCATTGGGACAGGCCGCTGGGAAGAAATGTCGTTTCTGTACCAACTGCCAGGCAGGGAGGCTCTGATATGAATTGCACTGTTCACTCTGGTATCCACACATTGTCATTTTCTAAGCCCCTGACGGGCAAAGTGTATTACCGGATTTTACATAAAGCCCAGAAAAAGGGGATGCAGATCGAGACGAACACGGACTATTTCGATCCTTCAACCACACAAACGCTGCTGGGCTATCAGAAGCACGGCGTTGTGATTTACCTGTCTCATCCTCGGCCAACTATTTACAAATTGAAGCTGCGGGTCGAGCCGGAGAGAGTTTTGGGGAATGCCGATCCCCAAGCATTGTGGCGGTGCGAAAAGGGTGCTTGGAAGCGGCTGGTCAAGGCTGTAGACGGACTGCTGGGTGCGCTAGATATTCCCTCGCTGAAAGAGATGAAGCTTTCTATCTTGGAGCTTACCGTGAATCTAACCTTCCCTCAGCAGGAGTATGTCGATCTGTACATCCAGATTCTGAAAAAAGGGTATCTCAACGGCCATTATAAACGGATTCAGTTCGACAAATTCGCTAACAAGGCCAAAAACGTACAGAAGGCGAATCAGCACTCCTACAAGGCTGCCTGCAAGCAAAAGAGCTTTTTCGCCTACGATAAAACGGCCCAACTCCACATGACTCAGCGGATCGCTAGGCTGCCGGATCATCGGACGCTTCGCATGGAAGTCAGTTTGCGGCGGGAGACAATCAAGAAGGAATTTGGCTCGGAGAATAGCACTAAGGTAACACCGCACAAATACAAAATACACTTTTCCCGACAGTAACTCTGCTAAAAG